>JAEEGL011793019.1_pt1 | contig 12624 bp, 5 predicted proteins | sample 9134231 | NCBI WGS metagenome assembly JAEEGL01 (sample SAMN16246548, study PRJNA631951) | gut metagenome | biome: gut microbiome; feature: rumen; material: fiber-attached | host: Bos | place: Iran: Karaj | collected 2018-10
GCTACTTCTATAGAATATGGTCACAAGGTAGGGGGGTTTTTAACAAAAGCATTCGAATACCTAAGACTGAATAACATTTGGGATGCTAGGGTAATGCCCAAAGTTAAGGCATTTTCAGAATCAAGATTATATCTTTACGATTGTGCAGTAACTAGCGGATCGCAGATTACATTTCTACCAGATGGTACGATAGGAACTTGTCATGCACTTGTAGATCACCCAGAATATAATGTTGGATCATTACAAAATACTACAAATCTGAAAAAGGATGCATTTATCGCCTGGACAAAGCGCAGTCCGATTTTTATTGACGATTGTTTGTCCTGCCCAGCAGTTGGGTTATGTGGAGGCACGTGCCCCGTTATTTCAATCAATAATAACAATTCAATAAAAATAATGGACAAAGTAACGTGTATCTATTGCAGAGATATTCTGTATTGGTTGCTAAGAGATTCTTACTACAATAATTCTATAGACGTTGGTAACGCACATTGATAACCTTTGAGATTTGACAACCTGGCCTCATTTTTAGGGTGATGAGTGCCTGAATATCGTTTCTTGCTCAAAAGTAAAAAGAGCTCTGGTTTGATTTTTAGACTGTGATACTTCTCGCCCTATCCTCGAGCTTGGAGATTTAACTCCTCCTTTTTACCCTTGGTGACAAGGCCGGGTTTTTTGAATATGGAGGTCGGTTCCCATGAGTATAAAGTAAAGGTTCCGAGGAGCCATATGGATTCGGTGTGGACGGATCTCTAAAAGAGGCTAACTGCCCAATGGATCGGATTTCCAAATTTTTGCAAATATTTGGCTACGTCTTTGGATAAAAACCCCGAGAACAATAATTACGGAAATCACGCGCAAGCAGTAGCAAAAATGGACTCACGATGCAAAGTCAACTGTCCAAGTCAAGCTCAATAATTCAAAGGTTAAGTGCCAATTATGTTATATTTATCCAGGTTTGGTTTTGTTGCATTCTAATGAAACAAGAAAAGGAACCTGTTTTCAATTTATGCGACAAAGAACTGATTCTAGAGAATACAAATACTTTCGCTTAGGCGTTTCTTCAATTCAAATTCACTCGGCATCTCTTTATCATATTCAATGTTAGACGGAATTTCTCTTATGATGTTGGCACGAGCAGTTCCATCTGATTCAATCATGAACCTTCTATATACATCGTAAATGAACTCTGATTCTGAAAAAGGATGAACTTCAATTAAGGAATCGTTAGTCTGTTTCGGATCCGTCCATGATAAAGAAACACGGGAAAGAGTATTTGGACAGAGTTCTGACAAAACTTTGAGTATCATGTGCTGATCGATAACCTCATACAGCCCCCGAGTGTACATCAATTCTAGTAATGTATATTTGCGGACGTTAATGGGAAATAATACAACATCATCGATTCCTTTCTCAATGGCCCAGTTTATAGTGGATACTGTATCCAGTATCTGCTCCCCCTTTGTCAGCAGAGGCGATCCCAACACAATATTTGCGGTCACACTATATCCATAGTTATGAACGAGTTCCACCTTACTAGCAACATCTTCTAGCTTCAAAGACTTATTTAATGAATACTTAAGTACACCAGGGTTGCTTGACTCTAGACCAAATTCGATATTAACCTTATGTGTAGTGTGTTGTTTGATTACTTCTAGAGCTTCAACTGTTATGGTTTCTAACCTAGTTTCAAGAATAATATTCTCAACATCGACTGATTCTAAGGTCTCGAGTATTTTTATAAGCAATAATGTTGGAAATTCTTTATTATCCAATATACTTCCACTGCTACCTATTAGCAGAGATTTATCTTCAGGATGAACCGATTCAACCACTTGTCTCTTTAACACACCTACATCCAGATTCTTCAATTCTTTCCCATGATTATAATTGCAAAACGTACAGTATCCAGATAAACCCATCAAGCAACCGCTTGTGTTGATGCAAAACTGCGTCATACCATATTGTCTGCGAATAATTACCTGTCTTTCATCAACTGGGCATTTACTTTTGATTAATCTGTTTAGATTTCTAGCAACAATCTCTGGATTTTCATAATTCCCATTCGTCATAGCCTTTAATAATAATATCTTCTGGAGGCTTATGATACTTTCTAACTGTCTTTAGATCTTCATACCCAAAAACAACTGCTGATATAGGAAGATCTTTAATCCCAAAATAACGCACTACTTCATCTGAAACAGATAATATGTCTCCGCACCAAAGACTTCCTATCCCCATATCTTGAGCTGTTAGTAACATATTTTCAATAAATGCCCCGATTGATTCTACATGGGCTAAAAAGCGGGATTTATCGAACTTTTCATCGAGAAAAATAAATAATGCAACAGGTGCTGTGGACATAATCCTAAATGTCTCCCTACATGTGTTACAATCTGACTGGTTATTTTCTTCATCCAAATGTGCAGATAAATAATCACAAATGTCTCCCAACTTAGGGCGTCTCACTATGACAACTTTCCAAGGCTGATCATTCTTTGATGAGGGCGCCATACACCCTGCCTCTATTATCTTGCGAAGGTCCCCGTCAGTCACGTTTCTTTTGTCAAATGACCTCACACTATGGCGCTCATTGATTGTATTCGCAATCATCTTCTCTTCCCCCGATTAAACCTAAACTCCTAAGAATGGACCAAGCATTGTCATAACTATCATCTGGATCGGGTTTAGGTGCTATCTATCTTCCTTTATAGCAGTTTTCATTTCCTTTGATAGTTATTTTCATAAATCCTCCTGGTACATCCTTCAATTCATCGATAATCTCTGTAAGGTCCGTTTTCTCCCATCTAGTATCAATAAATTTTAAGTTAACTGCATCGATATTCTTGAATGTACAATTGATAAACGTTGAATCTGTTACTGTTACACCTTTCATTGATGCTGAGTAGAAATTACAATTGCTAATATTACATGATGTAATACTGCTATTAGCTAGTGTAGTATATCTGAAAAGGCAGTCTCTCATTTTTGTATCAGCAAAATAGATTCCAGTCATCTCTGCATAATCAAACTCACAATGATCGTAGATTGTATTGCTAATCACAGACCGAAGCATTATTGCGAACGTAAAATCTGCATATTTGATTATAGCATCCGTGTAAAGGCATTCCTTCATGAACGCATTAGTAAAATTACAGATTTCATCACCAACGATTTTATGACGATTGTCCTTGCCCAGAACTTTCTCGTCTTTCTCTATTATTTCTTTAAGCTTATCCCTAGTTTTTTCTTTTAATCTATATGGCATGATTATAGCTTTAGTGAAATCACAATCAGATACCTGGGCAGAATTAAATGAGCAAGAAAATAATTGAGAACCTATCCAATTCACGGATTTGATTTGACAATTGTCAAACGAGTCACGTATGCATGTATTCGAAGTCATTTCTGCATTTTCAAATTTAGAAATCATAAATGAGGTGTTTTTCAGTGTACTGAAATTTATTGTTGCTTCAGTAAAGTCACACCCGAACATATTGCATTCTTCAACAATACATGATGCAAACTTTGATTTGACCATATCCGCATCTTTGAATACTGTACGTACAATATTTCCCATCACAATATTGGCATTATGTAAATTTGAATCTGGAAAATGACAGCTTTTTATTAAACAATTAATTAACGAAGCGTTCTGAAAATTAGCGCCCAAACCCTTCAAAACAGGGAAAACACAATTGGAAATCTCGGCTGAAGTGAATTTTGCACCATGGAGTGTAACGTTGTCTAAAGAAATATTGTTTATCTTTGCATCTGTGAAATCTGCATCCTCACAGTTAGCATATTTCATTGTTGCATCTGTTAGATCACATCCAACCATATTTGCACCCTGAAGATTGCAACTATAGAATGCAGCATTCATCAGCAAAGTACCCTTCATATACGTCTTTTTAAGATTACCATATGAAAAATCAAATGAAGCCAGATTCAGTCCTGACAGATCCATTCCACTTAATTTCTTACAAAGTTCATACCTGAGTACATATGTAAACGGAGTCATTTGATGGATATACTCATAATCATCTGCCCTTTTTGATTTGACAATATCTTTCTTCTTATCAAGGTCATCTTCTAATAAGAAAACGTTGTCCACCCTATCAACACAATAATATTTTGAATATACACGTCTACGTGAAGAAGCGTTCTCCTTAACGTCATTGTCCTTAATTATGAAGAAATTATCACGATACTTTGCGAGTTCAAAATAATACTCAACTATATCATCACTCATACCAGTATCTTCTTTCCTACCAGTACCTACACCTAATGCTGATTCCAGACGTTTTCTATCAGTCTGATGAAGTTCTACAGTTGCCACTCCAGCGATTTTACATATTATAGATTCTACACCCTCAAAAACTGTCAGTGCTAAATCTGGGCTAAACTCATCGATCATATCACGATACAGATATGTCTTACTTCTGTCAGCCCCCTTCTTTGCCACCGTTTGTGATTCCTTTCCTCTAAAAACACGAATCACATATTTGTTCTCGCCAAGCTTGTTTTCCCTTACAAATTCATAATTGCCTGACAGTCCCGGAGTCTTAGCTAACTCGATGTATTCTTCAGGATTAATATTGATAATCAAATCCGACTGTTCTAACTCTTCCTTTTGTCTGTCTAAAAGTTTCAAAGCTGCTTCTTGTAATCCAACATCTACTTCCATCATTTTGATATCAAGACTGATTGACCAAATAGTAAATGACGTAAACAAGAGTATTAGCAGAGAGAACATGAACATTGAGATTATGCCTTCTGTGTCAAAGTGAGCAACCACTGTAAAGAACACTATGAGAATAACTGCAACAGCAAATTGAGTCTTCAATTGATCCAGTATCCCTTTTTTGTGCTCTTCTGTAGCATAAATATATTTGTAATCATCATCGGCCTGTTTTCTCAAAGAATCTGACGAAAAAATATAACCAGTAATGGACACCCCTATTAGTGCTACTGTCGATGACGAAAGGAGGAGTATGATGTCGCTAGTTGCAGCTTGAGGGTTGATAATAATAACGAGTAAAGCAACTATCGCACTCGTAATGAGGATAAAAAAGATTTTTAGACCTGTGTGGACCCCAAATGCTTGTGTTACGAGCCCTTTTGCTTTATTCATCATGCTTTTTTGGGGGGTGTCCTTTTGACCTGAACTCTCAAACCCCTTATTAGCTTCAATTATTGAACCCATAGTCCAACTCCTTTGGTAGAGATAGCGTATTGTTCTGACAGTGTATGCAATCTGGACCCAATCTTAAAGAAGCTTGCTCACACAACGATTGAGCCTCTTTGTAGATTTTATAAAGAATTGGACTCTCAAGAGGCATTACATACGATAACTCGGTTCCTTTAACAGGTCTGAATATTGAGAGAATTGGTTCAACCCCTAAAGATGTGAGCATTGCTACTCCTTCAATTGTGGATTTCTCTTTTTCCAATCCGAGAATTAGAGCAGATCTAACAGCTCCCCTAGTCTCCCATGTTTCCACTGCGCGAATAAGTGCTGATAAGTAAGTAGATCTAGAAATTCTTGATTTTTCTGGCATAATCTTTCTGGCAACAGAGCGGTTATAGACTTCCATATTGAAAGCTATCTCTGTGATGCCCGCTTCTTTCCATACACGAAGATCCTCTAAATCTTCTGGCGGAATACACATCAAATAAATGTTTAGAGGGTGGTCTTCATAGCTCATATTTTGTCTGGCTAAACGCTCTTTTTCGATTTTAACAATCTCTTTGGCTATCTTTGTAATGCGGTCGCGCGATATGTGGCCTTCGTTACTTAGAGTGCCCCCGCCTATTAGGACATGATTGAAGAACCGTTTTTCATTACCAGTATGACTTCTGTCAACGCACTCGCCTGTAGACCAAACATAATTGCTATTGTTGTAAAAATCGTGATTTTCCATTACTTCTCTAACTACCTCTAGTATATCTTCTTCTTCGAAACTGACCAATCTGTTTTTAGTGTCTTTTACTGTGAATTCACAGAATTTACATCCTCTGCCTTTTGATGCAAAGATACAACCATCGTTATGTTGTAACCTTAGACGATCTGTAGCTAAAAATGCAATAGAAGTCTTTGGTATCTTGTTGGTAGCTGTTAAACCCGCTATGTCGTCCTTCTCATGATAGAAACCAACCTCTAATGGAGAGGATACAGAATCCGTTAGATTGATCATGATCAGCCGATCATAATACTTTATAGTGAATGTCTTAGGGTTAACCTTTTCATCAAGTATCTGAAGTTTATAGGGAGAGAAAATCGAAATGCTGTTGTTATAAGCACAATTGATTGGAAGCTCTGACCTTGTGACAGGTGTCTCATTCTCCAATACTCCGTAGTCTAAGTAATCTTTACATTTAATAATCAAGTCAACTGATGAATTCACACCCGGGCGGGCTTTGAAACGATCCTTCATACTCTTGTCAAGCCTGATTCCATTGTTAATCAGACTTATTTTTAACGCCAAGTACTCTGCCCCATGTGTAGAGAGAATCCTTCTGTTCCAGGTTCTATCTGGAGGCATAATGTTAGGATGAACTACCACCTTTCCGAGATTTGTACTGCAAATATTGTTGTAGAATATCACCTTGGTGATGAAGGCATCATTTTCATAATGTTTGTTATTCGTACCTTCGTTTTCTCCGTCAAAGATACGACACAATTGTATTTTACGCACAGGGTTTTTAATTATATTATCGTAAGCATCTGAAATGATTCCCAGGTTAGAACTAATACTTTTCTTGATATCAATCTTAGACAAGTTTTCTGAATCGTAGCCGAGATTATTCGCCTCTTCCGTTTTCTTATCCAGTGCTTTATTTAATTCTTCGACGCCCAACGCGTTATTATTCCCTTTCAAAGTTGAAATCATATTTTTACACATCAACTCAACTTTCTTTCTGGAAATGTCAGTTAATTCTTTTTCTTTCAAATAAAGAATTACGAGTATTTTGTCAAGACCTTTATTAAACCATTCGATTACCGTCTCATATTCTCTTGAACCAGTATTCAAAATCTTAACCCATGTGGCGGCAAAACGTGATGTGATATCAAGAAATTCTCTTATGGTCCGTTCTCTTATTTCTAATACGTCCGCGGGTAATGGTTTTTTACAATTTTTTCCACTAATTGCATCTAGTTTGGTAAATAAATCCATTAAAACATATGGGGTCTTGTCTTTAATCAGTCCGTTTTGAATTGTGAGCAATAATTTATCTAAATAATCTGAACGGCTTTTATAGAAATTGTTCCAATGTTCTTCTTGTTCTTTGATAAAACCTTCGATATTATTGTCATTTAGTTTATTTTGATGTTTTGTTTCTTGATAATAATCGAGTGTGTCACATATAAAGCAAATTTGATCACAAGTTGGGGAATAATCAGAATAAATAAGTGCTGATAGGCTGTTCAACACATCTTTGCATTTAATAATTGTATCTTGGTTGGAACGAGCAGCAATAAATGATCCCAGAATCCCCTTGAAACACTTCATTGCATCTTGATAATATCTGGTGGAAATACCATCATTTAGAAGATGGGATTTAAATTCCAAATTGTTAATCATTGGAATGTTGATTCCATTGTTTATGCTGTTATTGTTATGAAGAAAGCTTCCGACATCAACAATTACCTGATTATTGATTCTTCTTTTCTCCCAATTATATTCCTCATTCTCATCCTCTTTTATTTCTTCCATACACTCATGTATCATACGATAGTGATCTTTCCCGTTTATAGTCACTCTTTTAAAATCATCTGGACGATTATTGACATTATCATTCTCAAATGGACCACTATTATAGAAAATGAACATGCTATATGGAACAATCATTTTTTCTAATTCAGAATTAAGAACAGGAAGTTTGAATAAAGAATCCCCATCCAGACACTCTGGACAGAATCTACCAGCATATTCTTTTATTAGTCTATTATAGCTTTCAGAGCGATTTTCTATTTCATTTTTGTCTTCGCCGTCATATGAGTAAAGATCTTCACTCTTGAAACACATCAGATTCAATAATTGCATTGATGGGAATCTATAGTTGCAGGATATTGGTTTCAAATCATACCTTCTATTGATGTGTCCATTGTTTCCACTTTCAAACATCATATTACGCATTCTTTTGTTCAAAAGACAAGTAGAAGCCTGGAAACGATTATTGGCCTCAACGAATTCTATTCTATATTCTTCAGAAACAATGATATCAAAACCAATTATTCCACGATAACCATATCCTCTTAATGATCCACAAATCCAAGAAACGTATTGCATGATGTTTTCTACATCCCCTGGTTTCTCTTTTTTATATTGCTCGAATGCAATAAAATCCGCTCCGGAATACATGAGGCGGCCATTAGTGTTCAAAATTATCTGTACCGAACCAGGACTGTACAGGATTTCTCTTTCACTGATAAGACAGTGAATGTTCAATGAGATGCTTGGGTCCCTGTATTTGGAAATGATCAGATCTCCGCTAGTGCAGCCTTTCAAATCTGATGCAATTCTTTGATTGATGGTTCTCTTATCAAGCCCTTCATCGGTTGAATCTTTATTTATTGAATAATTGTAGTTTGGATTATTCTTAACCTCCTCATCGAAAGGCTTCGGATTCTCATATAGATAAGTACCAAACCCGCCACTAGAGTGATTTTTCTGAACTACGAACTTGTCGCAACGAATGTAATTTCTAAACACGTTAAGGGAACAGTTTTCACCGTTTTCCTTTATAATGATGCTTTCTGTTGTTGGTATTTCATGACTCTTACAGAATTTGCGGAACCCCTCTTTGGAATCTAATACCTTCATTAGATATTCATTGCTATTCAAACAGACCATGTGGCAAACTATTATTTCAGACAGATATTTCATCATCCAGACTATATTGCTGTCGGATGCACGTTCACTATTCCCTAGATTCAAATTCTTGTAATCTCTGCCGAGATGTTTTTTTACAAGAGTAAGCAAACACTTGTCTAAACGATCCAACTCTCCTTTATCATTTATACTATACAGGGCGTAGAATAGTCTTGCAATCTTGCAGATAGTTTCAAAGTTTAGAGAGTTTATCCAAACGTTTAAGATGCTCTCTACGTACTTTTTTCTTTTTATATCGTCAATAGATCCTAAGCTCTTCTTAAAACCCCTGACTTTTAATACAAATCCCAAGATATCACAAAGGTTATCAATCAATTTACAGAGAAGATTGTCTTTTGATTGACTATTATCCCATTGTTTTTTAAAATCGTTAAAAAATGATGAATCAAATCTATTGTCTAGAAGATTTCCACAAACCGTAACCGGTTGTGCCTTCTTAGTTCTATTTGAACCATCATACTGTGCTTTAGGTTCTTCACAAGTCTTACTTTTTTCAATACCTTCCACCATTCTTTTCACGTATTCGAAGGCCTCAGCCATTACAGCCTCTTTTATTTCTCCTCTTTTCATCTTATAAAGCACATTTATATATTCAATACACTTGAAAAGATCATTATCACGGTAGCATCTATCATAGCATCTATTAAAGTGATTATTTTGAGCATCAGACTCAATGTCGCATTCCCTTTCGCATACAAGCAGCGAGGCCAATAAAAGGTATTGATCTTCTGAACCATGACGCCCAACAAAGTTTTGATTATATGACATAAAATAAACATCACACTGTTCCCTTTCTGCCATCAATAGAATCTGTTGAGTTAATATGTACAGATCCCCCTCTTTTAAATCGGATCTATTGTGGTTGATAACATGCTCCTTGCCTTCTAGATTGTATTTACTATCGCAAAAACAGCGGTTGGGTGCATAATAGCGGCCGTTTTTATCTTCACGAACTTTTGAAAACCCAATAGATTCTGCATCCCCTTGTCTAGATAGTCTTACATAAAAATCGTCATAATTTGTGTTATCGCTCTTAGTATTGGCCTCATCAGGGTATTCGCATCCATAGAGGGTTATCGATCCGTCAAATAGACCTGTTTCACAATCTATTATATCGGTAGCTCTAGGCCCAGTCCATACTAATATATTATTCGACTTTGGAGTTTCTGTTTTTTTTAGATTATTTTTGAACACCCTGTTCATCTTTTAATTAATCCCCCGATATAATCGACATGTTATTGTTTTGCTAATAATAATGTATTTCTAAACTAAACTGTGGTTAGTAATTCAGGCATAGCTTTTGATGAATGGTGTGTTAGTTTTTCTTTAAAGCTCGCGAGAAATACCAAGGAAAAATTGTGTTGGCGTGTTTCTTAATCTTATCATAATGAATCTCTAGTGACCTTTATTGAACTAGACTAAGAACCAGGTAATCGTATTCTTCGTTGTAGTCGTATTCATGCCCTTGTGATTCCAATACCTGATCACAGCCGCGGATACATCCTTTGGGCCTTTCCGAGTGGCTTTTCTGAATCTGAATAAAGCAACACCAATGCGGTCAAGAATCGTTGACAGTTAATAACATCCCATACAACGGGTGTGGGGTTAAATCGGCCCTGGTGGAAAAAAAGTGTTGGGCCGACGAATCCTATATTGTTAGAAAAGAACGCTAGTTTACCCCTTCGTTATAATTAGGCCATTTGTCACCTTATTTCAGTTAACTCATAATTAGGAATTGTGGTTTGACTATTAATCGTTATCTTAAAGTGCTGAAGCAGTTGTTTGTCGGCGTTTTCACACCTAAATTTTGTATCTGAGAGAATACGAATCTCTGAAATTATGAGTTCAGGTATGATTTGAAAGCGATTAAGTATACCGAACACAGTCATTGGTTTAAGAATCTTTATAAAATGTAAACGTGTTGATTTTTCCATGTTTGAGATGAGTAAGGCATTAAAACAGTGTGAGAAGTTAACAGATGAAGAAAGAATAGAGTTATTCGCTGAGAGCTTCAAAAAGGTCAATGAAGCGACAAGGATCATTCTCAAAGACGATGCGAAAGCCTTCTCCACCACTCTGAGTGTGGTGCTTTATTCAGCGGCAGCAGATGGTAAGTTTGAAGAGGAGGAATATGCTCTCATAGCCGCGATGATCAAAGCAGCAACAGATAGGAGCCTAAGCTATCCAGAGGCAAAATCCTTAGTAGAATCTGTTGGAGATCCTGAGGAAGAGATCGACTTTTTGAGAGATTATTTCATAGCAGTTTGCGATGTCAGCGATGATGCAGGAATAGCTTATGTCTGTCTTATGATGACCACGCTTGCTATCGATGGCGATGTATCATACAAGGAAAAGAAGTGGATGAAGAAGGTTTTCTGATAACTATAACGCCGGGGAGATCCCGGCTTTAAACTCAAAAATAACTTTGCTCTGGCAGATGCTTGATTAATCAGAACTGAAAATGATGAGTCGGGCTAAAATCTATAGTAATTAAGACATATTCTGAGACTGAAGCTGAGGGATTAAGCACAATCCGCACTCAGATAATCATTGACAAATGTGAATAAATTACTGATGAGTGAGACATCCATGGGCATCTCTCCCCTCGATTGCATAGCCATACAATTAGGCTCGTCAATCGGTACAGTTTCTATTGAATCCATTATACTGTCTCCAGCTTCGATGAAACATGCATAGTGGTCAATTATCATATGTTCCTGGATATCAGTCGATACGATAAATGATTCACTGAATTTTTTCTCTATGCCGGTAGTCTCATATAGGATTCTCGATGCGGCACCATGATTGCTTTCTTTGGTCACAACAGGCCCCATCACCCAATCTATACTTTCAGAACCTTTCCTTTTCAGAAGGATCATCTTCCCTTCTTTGTTGAAAACATGCAGTTTTACAAATAATCTATAATGCTCGGAAGAATACGCATCAGCGGCGACGACCCTACCAACTGGTATCTTGTTTTTATCATAAAGGTCACAATATTGTACGCTGGTAATCGTCTGCATATTCAGCATGGCCTTAGACTTATAATTGGTCAAATCGAACCAAATTCCGTCTTTCACGTATTCTATCAATTTGTTAGTGGCAACAAGCTTTGCCTCTTCTATCTCTACGTCTTTCTTTTTTATCTTCCCCAGATGGCCTCCACTACCACTACCGTCATCCATATTCTTTTTCAGCTGGTCATGAAGAATATCCATAGATTCTCTCAGTATTTTATCATCATCATAAAAGAGTGACCATCTCTTATTGTGTAATTCCTTCAGCGCTTCCTGTATTTCTGTGGGTACATTGCGACTCTCAATCACTTTGCCACACTGTCTGATAAAACAGATTTTTCCTTCTCCCGTGAGATTTGGCAGCATGTTATGGTATTCTCCATTCATTTCCACCACTTTTCTAGCACGATTGAACCAGCGAAACACTTTTTCGGTACGGTCGTGTTCAATTTTTATCATATGTCCGCCGTAGCGGTTGGATTCCTGCTCTATATTGTCAATCTCTGTTTTATAGTCGTGACAATGGACGCATTTTTTGATGGTGTCAGCACATTTTTCGCAGAGCGTTTTGGTCTCAGCTATCGGTTTATCGGAATGAGCTTTGAAAAGAGCGAATAACAAGCTTCTGTCAGGATCTATGCGGCCAATTTCATACCTCCATGTTGTGGATCTGGCGTGTTTATCGATCTTGATATAGACACTAGATTCCA
>JAEEGL011797155.1_pt1 | contig 12624 bp, 11 predicted proteins | sample 9134231 | NCBI WGS metagenome assembly JAEEGL01 (sample SAMN16246548, study PRJNA631951) | gut metagenome | biome: gut microbiome; feature: rumen; material: fiber-attached | host: Bos | place: Iran: Karaj | collected 2018-10
GACAAGCCCGTGCTGGTGGATAAATACATCTTCGGCCGCGAGGTGGAGGTGGACGCCATCTGCGACGGCAGAGACGTGTTCGTGCCCGGCATCATGGAGCTCGTGGAGCGCACGGGCATCCACTCGGGCGACTCGATCTCGGTGTATCCCACGTTCAGCATCTCGAACAAGGTCAAGGGCATCATCCTGCAATACGCCAAAAAGCTCGGCCTCGGCATCGGCATCGTGGGGCTTTACAACATCCAGTTCATCGTGGACCAGAACGAAAACGTGTATATCATCGAGGTCAACCCCCGCTCGTCGCGCACCGTGCCCTTCCTCTCGAAGGCCACGGGCTGGTCGCTCGCCGATATCGCCACCGAGGTCATCCTCGGCAAATCCCTCAAAGAGCAGGGCATCTTCGACCTCTATCCCGAAGAAAAAAAGCGCCACTACGTCAAAGCCCCGGTGTTCTCGTTCAGCAAAATCAAGGGCCTCGACGCGTACCTGAGCCCCGAAATGAAGTCCACCGGCGAAGCGATCGGCTACGACGATAAACTCAACCGCGCGCTCTATAAGGCCCTGCAGGCCTCGGGCACGCACCTGCAGAACTACGGCACGGTGTTCGCAACCCTTGCCGACACCGACAAGGCCGAGGCGCTCGGGCTCATCCGCCGCTTCTATAACCTCGGCTTCAACATCCAGGCCACCGCCGGAACCGCGAAGTTCCTTAAAGAAAACGGCATCCGCACGCACGTGCTCAAAAAGATCAGCGAGGATAACGACGAGATCCCCAACGCCATCCGTCAGGGCCACCTCGCCTACGTCATCAACACGCGCGACCTCGGCTCGCCCGAGGGCACGCGCGACGGCGCCGAGATCCGCCGCCTCGCCACCGAAAACAACGTCACCATGTTCACGTCTCTCGACACGGTCCGCGTGCTGCTCGACGTGCTCGAGGAGACCACGCTCACGATCTCCACGATCGACGCCTGAGGCGGGAGGGACTTATGAAGGACGCCCCGTTCACGATCCTGTCGAACGCCCCGCTCACGAACGCCGTTTACGAGCTCACGCTCGCGGGCGATACCGCCGGTATTGTCCCCGGGCAGTTCGTCAACGTCCGCCTGCCGGGGTTCTATCTGCGCCGCCCCATCTCGGTGTGCGACCGCTCACCCGGCCGCCTTACGCTCGTCTACAAGGTCGTGGGGGCGGGCACCGACGCGCTCGCAAAGCGCGTCCCCGGCGAAACGCTCGACCTGCTCACGCCGCTCGGCAACGGCTACGACCTTACGAAAGCGGGGCAGCGGCCCCTTCTCGTCGGCGGGGGCGTCGGCGTGCCGCCGCTCTATCTTCTCGCGAAAGAGCTGATTTCCGCCGGCAAAGCCGTGCGCGTCGTGCTCGGCTTCAACACAAAAAACGAAATCTTTTATGAGGACCGCTTCCTCGCCCTCGGGTGTGACGTGACCGTCGCCACGGCCGACGGCTCCTACGGCGTCAAGGGCTTCGTCACCGACGCCCTGCCCGAAGACTATACGTATTTCTACGCCTGCGGCCCCGTGCCGATGCTGAAAGCCCTGTGCGAAAAAACGCAAACCGAAGGCGAACTGAGCCTTGAGGAGCGCATGGGCTGCGGCTTCGGCGCGTGCATGGGCTGCACGCATCAGACGAAGTCCGGCCCGAAGCGCGTGTGCAAAGAGGGCCCCGTCTTCCGGAAGGAGGAGCTTTTATGGACGTGACCGATACCCGCGTGACCCTCTGCGGCGTCGGACTCGACAACCCCGTGATCCCGGCGTCCGGCTGCTTCGGCTACGGCTACGAGTTCGCCGCATACTACGATATCAACGTCCTCGGCACGTTCTCGTTCAAGGGGACGACCCGCGAGCCCCGCTTCGGCAATCCCACCCCGCGCATCGCCGAAACGCCGTCGGGCATGCTCAACGCCGTCGGGCTCCAGAACCCCGGCGTCGAAAAAGTGATCGCCGAGGAGCTCCCGAAGCTCGCCGAAGTCTTCCATAAGCCCGTGATGGCGAACGTGAGCGGCTTTTCGGTCGAAGAATACGTCGAGGTCTGCCGCGCCCTCGACGCCGAGGCGCAGGTCGGCTGGCTCGAGGTCAACGTCTCGTGCCCCAACGTGCACGGCGGCGGCATGAGCTTCGGCACCGACCCCGCCATGGCGGCGAAGGTCACCGAAGCCGTGAAAAGGGAAGTGAAAAAGCCCGTGATCGTCAAGCTCTCGCCGAACGTCACCGATATCGTCGCCGTCGCGAAGGCCGTCGAGGCCGCGGGCGCGGACGGCGTGAGCCTCATCAACACCCTGCTCGGCATGCGTATCGACCTCAGGTCCCGCCGCCCGGTGCTCGCGAACGTCACCGGCGGGCTCTCCGGCCCCGCCGTGTTCCCCGTCGCGGTCAGGATGGTCTATCAGGTCGCGCACGCCGTGAAGATCCCGGTCGTCGGCATGGGCGGCGTTTCCTCCGCCGAAAACGTGCTCGAAATGCTCATGGCGGGCGCCGCTGCCGTCGAAGTCGGCGCGGCGAACCTTGTGGACCCCTTCGCCTGCAAAAAGATCATCGAGACCCTGCCGGACGCGATGCGCCGTTACGGTGTTTCGCGTTTGTCCGATTTATAAACCGGGCGGAAACCCCGCCGAAAGGAGAAAACTATGCCCAAAGACGTGATCGTCGCCTGCGATTTCGAGTCGAAAGAAAAAACGCTGGCGTTTCTTGACCTTTTCACCGACGAAAAGCCCTTCGTGAAGATCGGCATGGAGCTCTATTACGCCGAGGGGCCCGCGATCGTGCGCGAGCTCAAGGCGCGCGGGCACAAGATCTTTCTCGATCTCAAGCTCCACGACATCCCCAACACCGTGAAAAAGACCATGGCCGTGCTCTCGAGGCTCGACGTCGATATCGTGAACCTCCACGCAGCGGGCACGACCGCCATGATGCAGGCCGCTCTCGAAGGCCTCACGCGGCCCGACGGCACGCGGCCCTTACTCATCGCGGTCACGATGCTCACCTCCACCGACCAGGCCGCCATGGAGCGCGACCTGCTTATAAAAGAGCCGATCGCCGGCGTGGTGCTCCACTACGCCGAGACCGCGAAAAACGCGGGGCTCGACGGCGTGGTCTGCTCGCCGCTCGAGGCGAGGGCCGTGCACGCGCGCTGCGGCGAGGGCTTTCTCACCGTCACGCCCGGCGTGCGCTTTGCCGACGCCGAAAAGGGCGACCAGAAGCGCGTGATGACCCCCGCCGACGCCGGAAAGGCGGGCTCCGATTACATCGTGGTCGGCCGCCCCATCACCGCCGCGGCCGACCCCGTGGCAGCCTACCGGCGCTGCGTCAGAGAATTCATTGAGGCGTAAGCCGACGAAAGAAAGGACGATTTCCATGACCTTATCCGAAACCATCGCCCGCGATCTGTTGAAGATCCGCGCCGTGTTTTTCCGTCCCGACGAGCCCTTCATCTGGGCGTCGGGCATCAAAAGCCCCGTCTATTGCGACAACCGCCTCACCCTCGGCGAGCCCGACGTGCGCACCGACGTGGAACAGGGCCTCAAGGCCCTCATCGAGGCGCATTACCCCGACGCCGAGGCGCTGATGGGCACCTCCACCGCCGGCATCGCCCACGCCGCCATCACCGCCCATCTCATGGGCCTGCCGATGGGTTACGTGCGCGGCGGCGCGAAAGACCACGGCCGCAAAAACCGCGTCGAGGGCCGCCTCGTCCCCGGCATGAAGGTCGTGGTGGTCGAGGACCTCATCTCCACCGGCGGCTCCGTGATCGAGGTCGTCGAGGCCCTGCGCGAAGAGGGCGCCGAGGTGCTCGGCGTCGTGTCGATCTTCACCTACGGCATGCAGCGCGGCCTCGAGCGCCTCAGCGAAGCGAACGTCAAAAACTATTCTCTCACCGACTTTGACGCCGTCGCCGCCGTCGCCGCCGACATGGGCTACATCGCGCCCGCCGACGTCAAACGCCTTCTCGCGTTCCGCGATAACCCGTCGGACGAGAGCTGGATCGGAGGCGCGAAATGAGAAGCGTGATCGACGTATCCGATCTCTCCGTTGAGGAGCTCGGCTCCATCATCGCCACGGCCGAGGACATCATCGAGAATCCCGACGCCTACGCCGAGCGCTGCCGCCGCAAAAAGCTCGCCACCCTGTTTTTCGAGCCCTCCACGCGCACGCGCATGAGCTTCGAGGCCGCCATGCTCGAGCTCGGCGGCTCGGTACTGTCGATGTCGAGCGCCGCCTCGTCCTCCGCCTCGAAGGGCGAAAGCGTGGCCGATACCGCGAAGGTCATCACCCAGTATGCCGATATCATCGCCATGCGCCACCCGAAGGAGGGTGCTGCCCTCGTGGCGGCGAAGGCCGCGGGCATTCCGGTCATCAACGCGGGCGACGGCGGCCACTGCCACCCCACGCAGACGCTTGCCGATCTGTTGACGATCCACCGCCGCTTCGGGCGATTTTCGGGCCTCAACGTCGGCTTCTGCGGCGACCTCAAATACGGCAGGACCGTCCATTCGCTGCTGCGCGCCCTGATGCGCTACGAAGACGTGCGCTTCACGCTCATCTCCCCCGAAGAGCTCAAGCTTCCCGCCTATTCGAAGGCTGCGATCGAGAACAAGGGCTGCCCCTGCGTCGAGACCGCCGACCTCGAGGCGGCGATCCCGTCGCTCGACGTCCTCTACATGACCCGCGTGCAGCAGGAGCGCTTTGCCGACCGCGCCGAATACGAGCGCCTGAAGGATACCTACGTCCTCACGCCCGAAAAGCTCGCGTCCGCCAAGCCCCACCTCGCGATTTTGCACCCGCTGCCGCGTGTGAACGAGATCTCGGTGCGCGTGGACGACCACCCCGGCGCCGCCTATTTCGAACAGGTGAAAAACGGCAAATTCATGCGTATGGCGCTGATTTTGTTCCTGCTGGAACAAAACGACGGCGGCCCCGTCCGCCTGCCGGACCGCTGGCAGGGGGAGGAGCGCCCCGGCTTCGTCTGCGAAAATCCCGCCTGCATCTCCCACGTCGAGCAGGAGCTTTCTCCACTCGTAAAGCGAACCCCCGAAGGGGAAAAATGCCTCTACTGCGAACACTGAACGCATAACCGGCGCGCCGGATCTCCGGCGCGCCTTTCTTATTAATAAAAATATTCGCAAAACCTCTTGCCAAAACGCGATTTTTATAGTATAATACCCTAGACTTATGATTTTGCTTCTGTCATGCGGCGTGTTGGTCCTGTGCGGCGGAGCGCCGCGAACCATGTCAGGCGGGGAACCGAGCAGCATTAAGCGGAATGCCCCGGGCGACACAGTCTGCCTGCACGCCGTGTGACAGAGGCAAAATTTTTTTGCAGCGACCGGGCGTTTCGCCCGTTTTTCAGGGAGGGATCCGGCATCTACCGCGTACTCTACCGCAAATGGCGGCCGCAGGTCTTCGACGACGTCGTCGGCCAGCCGCATATCACGTCCACGCTCTCGGCCGAAGTGCGCGAAGGGCGCCTGGCGCACGCCTACCTGTTCACGGGCTCCCGCGGAACGGGCAAGACCACCTGCGCCAAGATCCTCGCGAAGGCGGTCAACTGCCTTCACCCCGTGAACGGCAACCCCTGCAACGAATGCGAGATCTGCCGCGGCATCGACGACGGCACGATCCTCGACGTCACCGAGATGGACGCCGCCTCCAACCGCGGCATCGACGATATCCGGGCGCTGAGAGACGAAGTGAACTTCACCCCGTCCGCGGCGAAATACCGCGTGTACATCGTGGACGAAGTCCACATGCTCTCCGCCGACGCGTCGAACGCCCTTCTCAAAACGCTCGAGGAGCCGCCCGCCCACGTCATCTTCGTCCTCGCCACCACCGAGATCAACAAGATCCTCCCCACCATCCTGTCCCGCTGCCAGCGGTTCGACTTCCGGCGCATCGAGCCGAAGGTCATCGCCGACCGCCTCGCCTTCGTGTCGGAACAGGAGGGCACCACGCTCGACCCCGACGCCGCCATGCTCATTGCGCGCCTGTCCGACGGCGGCATGCGCGACGCGCTCTCGTTGCTCGACGCGTGCATCAGCGTCAGCGAGCACGTCACCTCGTCGGTCGTGTTCTCATGCGCCGGGCTCGTGGGGCGCGAGCAGATCTACGCCCTCACCGAGGCCGTCGGCCGCGCGGACGCCTCCGCCGCTTTGCGCCTTTTAAGCGAGCTGCACGCGTCGTCCTGCGACACCGGCAGGCTCTTAAACGAGCTGACGGACCGCTTCCGCAGCTTCCTGATCTTAAAAACCGTCAAACGTCCCGAAGATCTGATCGTCGGCACCGAAGAGGAGCTCGGGCGCCTTCGCGCGCTCTCTGAGCTCTTCACGCGCGAACGCATCCTCTATTCGCTCGGCGTGCTCACCGCCGCCGCGGCGTCGGCGCGCTCTTCGCAGAACCGCCGCGTCGAGGCCGAGATCGCGGTCATCCGCCTTTGTTCTCCCGAAAACGACGATTCCGCCGAGGCGCTTCGGGCGAGGATCTCGAAGCTCGAAGAAGAGGTAAAGCGGCTCAGAGCCGGGCAGGGGACGCCCGTCCCGCCGCCCGCGCCCGTGAAACCCATCCCCGCGCCGGCCGAGCCCATTCCCGAACCCGAACCGGATCCGGAACCCGAGCCCGAACCCGAACCCGATGCCCCGCGCGACTTCGCGGGCTTCGGCAGCGAAGAAGCAAAACCCGCCTTCGTGTTCGACGATACCGAAACGGACGACGCGCCCATCGACGAGGGCGACCTGCCGTTCGGCGAGGGTCAGACCTCGCTCTTCGGCGACCTGATCGACGAAGCGCCGCCCGAGCCGGATGAAGCCGTGTCCACGCCGCCCGATGAGGACAAGGGCCTGCCCTTCGGCGAGCCCGCCGATCCCGCCGCCCCTGCCGCCGGGCCCGACCCCGATTTCGACGTCGACGGCTTCCTCGAGCGCTACGCCGGCAAGCCCATCGCCGAAATAGAGCAGCGGGACAAAGAGCGGCAGCAGGCAAAGCCCGGCACGCTCACGTTCCGCGTGTGGGCGCAGATCGTGCTCGATATCGAGCGCGAGCACCACGAGATGGTGGGGCGCTTCACCGATTCCACCGCCTGTATCAAGGGCGACCGGCTGCTCATCAAGACCGACAGCCCCATGATCGCCATGCTCACCCCGCAAAGCGTGCTCGACGAATTCGTGGCCCCCGCCGTTGAAAAGGCTCTGGGCAAACGCTACCGCGTCGAGTTTGAATAAAAGCAAAAACAAAAAGGAGACCAGTCTATGAAAGCCAGGATCCAGGGGCAGCCGCAGGGCTCCCGCAACGATATGATGCAGCGCATCCAGAAAATGCAGGAAGAGATGCAGCGCGTGCAGGAAGAGGTCGAGGCTACCGAGTTTTCGGCGGGCGCGGGCGGCGACGCCGTCACCGTGACGCTCAACGGCAAGCACGAGCTTCTGAGCGTCAAGATCAAGCCCGAGGCCGTGGACCCCGAGGACGTCGAGATGCTTGAGGACTTCATCACCATCGCCTTCGGCGAGGCGCTGCGCAAAGCCAACGAGACCATGGAGCAGCGCATGAACGGCGTCACCGGCGGCATGAACATCCCGGGGCTTTCCGGGCTCGGATTCTAAACGATGGAGACCGTCGCCTTACCTCTCCAGAAGCTCATCGAGCACTTCCGGCGCATGCCGGGCGTCGGCGCCAAGACCGCCCAGCGGATGGCGCTTTTCGTGCTGAGCGAAACGCCCGACGAAGTGCGTGATTTCGCGGCCTGCCTCACCGACGCCGTCGAAAAGCTGCGCCGCTGCCCCGTGTGCTGCAACCTCACCGACCGCGAGATCTGCCCCGTGTGCGAAAGCCCGCAGCGCAGCCGCAAGACCGTGTGCGTGGTCGAAAACACCGAGGCGCTGCTCGCGATGGAAAAAACCAACGAATATAACGGCACCTACCACGTGCTGCACGGCGTCATCTCGCCGCTTGACGAGATCGGCCCCGAGGATCTCACGGTGAAAGAATTATTGCACCGTATCGACGCCGACGGCGTCACCGAGGTCATCATGGCCACCGGCTCCGGCGTGGAAGGCGAGCTCACCGCCATGTATCTCTCGAAGCTCTTAAAGCCCCTCGGCGTGAAGGTCACGCGCCTTGCCTACGGCCTGCCCGTGGGCTCGGACCTGCAGTATGCCGACGCCGTCACGCTTTCACGCGCGCTCGAGGGCAGGCGCGAGCTCTGATCCGGGCGCGTTTTTACAGAAGGGAACAGCAACATGAAAAACGTGATCACCTTCGATATCGGCACCACGGGCGTCAAGACCTGCGTGTTCCGCATCACAGATAAGATCGAGCTGCTCGGCGCGGCCTCGGCGGGCTATAATCTCTACGTGCTGCCCGACGGCGGCGCGGAGCAGGATACCGAGGAGTGGTGGGCCGCCATGTGCCGCACCAGCCGCGAGGCGCTCGCAAACGCCGGCGTTAAGGCCGACGAGATCGGCGGCGTGTCGTTCTGCTCGCAGATGCAGGGCCTCGTCCTCGTCGACAAAGACGGCAACGCGGTGCGCCGCCCCATGAGCTACATGGACCAGCGCGCCCGCGAGGAGCTTAAAAAGGGCATGGCGCACGGCGTGCAGATCGCCGGGGCGAACGTGCCGGTCCTCATCAAAAGCCTTTTGATCACCGGCGCCGTCGCGGCGTCCGTGAAGGATCCGGTGTGGAAGTATAACTGGGTCAAGAACCACGAGCCCGAGGTTTTCGCCAAGGTCGACAAATGGCTCGACGTCAAGGATTATCTCATCTGCCGCATGACCGGAAAAGCCACGATGACCAAGGATTCGGCCTTCGGCACGCTGCTCTACGACCTCAGAAAAGGCAGGCAGTGCTTCTCCGCGAGCCTCTGCAAGACCCTCGGCGTGGACGTAAAGCACATGCCCGAGCTTGTGAAATCCACCGACATGATCGGCCCGCTGCGCGAGCAGCAGGCCCGCGAGCTGGGTCTTGAACCCGGCACGCCTGTCTACGGCGGCGGCGGCGACGCGTCGCTCATCGGCGTGGGCGCGGGCGCGGTGGCGCCGGGCGACACGCACGTCTACTGCGGCACCTCCGGCTGGGTGTCCACGGTCGTCGAAAAGAGCATCGTCGACACCTCTGCCATGATCGCCGCGATCATCGGCGCGGACGAGGGGCGCCTCAACTATTTCGCCGAGCTCGAAACGGCGGGCAAGTGCCTCGAGTGGGTCAAGGACCATCTTGCGCTCGACGAGATCAACATCTATCTCAAAAAAGAGCACGTGGCCGATTCCTACGAGAGCGAATACACGAGCCTTTACCAGTATATGAACGATATCATCGGGCAGGTCCCGGCGGGCGCGGGCGGCGTCATCTTCACGCCCTGGCTCCACGGCAACCGCTGCCCGTTCGAAGACCCGAACGCCCGCGGCATGTTCTTCAACCTCAGCCTCGAAACCGGCAAGAGCCAGATGATCCGCGCCGTGGTCGAGGGCGTGTGCTATCACCTCAGGTGGTTCATGGAGGCCGAGGACCGCAAGGTCAGATCCTCCGACACCGTGCGCTTCGTGGGCGGCGGCGCGCTCAACTCCGTCACCTGCCAGATCTTGGCCGACGTCCTGCAAAAGCCCGTCGAAACGGTCGAAAACCCGCAAAACGTGGGCGCCGTCGGCGCGGCGGTCACGATCGCCGTGGGCAGCGGCGAGATCGGCTCGTTCATCGACGCCAAGCGTCTCATCCCCGCCGTGAAGACCTACGCGCCGGACCCCGCGAACAAGGCGGTCTACGACAGGCAGTTTGCCGTCTACAAAACGCTTTATAAGGCAAATAAAGCCGGCTTCGCGGCTTTGAACGGATAAATCCCGGAAAGGAACTGTTTTATGATCGAACGCAACAACGCAATCCAGACCGCGCGCAAGGCGGTCGCCCCTGTGATGGAGCAGTGCGGCTTCACGACCGCCACCGAGGTCAAACGCGAGAACGCTTCCGTTTACGACTACGAAGGCGAAAAGGGCGTGCTGCGCCTCGTGTTCAGCACCGACCGCATCCATCTGCTTTCCGGCGAAACGGGCGTGGACCGTGCGGACGACACGGCCTTCAACCTCGATTCCACCTTCCTCTTCGAGCCCGATAATTTCGACGACCGCGACCTCAAGAGCCTCGTCAACGAGATGACCGAGTATCTCACCGAGACCTACGGCGAGAAAAAGGCGATCGTGTCGAAGAAAAAGAACATCCAGACCGTCTCGCGCACCGCCGCGAAGCAGGGCGTGCTGGCCTACGACCCCGTCACCCTCGCGAACAAGCTCTGCGCGATGTACCCGGGCCTCAAAGAGGACCTGCAGGAGAACGTGAACACCTACGGCGAGTTTTTGTGCGAGGATTTCTTCACGCAGCACGCGAACGCCGAGATTTTGCGCGATATCCGCGAGAACAACCCCCAGCGCATGAAAAAGCTGTTCGGCATCCTCGGTGAAATTTATGAGGACGGTACCAACGAGGTCCAGAGCCTGATCGCCGTCACGATCCTCGGCGAGATCCGCGACGATCCCACGCTCACGCAAAACATGATCCCCTATCTCACCGACACCATGGCCGAGCCCGTGCTCGCGGCGGGCGAGCGTCTCAAAAAGAGCAGATCCTCGCGTATGCGCCTTGAGAATCCCCCGAAATATAAGCCCAAAAAGCAGAAGCAGAGAAAAGGCCTCATGAGCGCGCTCATGGACCCTCAGAACCAGCAGAGAAGATAAAAAACAGGACCCGCGTCACCCGACGCGGGTCTCTCTTTCATTGCGTTCACAGCGCCTTGTCCGCGCGGTAAACCACCATCGGATAGCGGTTCTCGCCGCGCTTCGTTTTCACCTTGCGGCTCTTTTCGTTCCCCTCGGCCACGGCCTCGTTCGCGAGGGCGATCGCGCGTTCGACCGCCGTTCTCGGGATGCGCCCGTCCCCGTGCCCGCCCCAGATCGGGGCGTCTCCGGCAGTTTCCAGCGTCTTCTCGGCGCCGACGATCCATTCCCGCACGGTCGTGCCGCCGGGGAACTGGAGCGTCACCATGAGGTTCACGTTGTCGCCGGTGAACGTCGCCCCCGTCAGGCTGTCGCGGAAGATCACGCTCCCCGGCGAGTGCCCGGGCGTAAGCACGGTTTCGATCGTCCGCCCGCCGAGGTCGAACGCCTGCCCGTCCGCGAGCTCGCGGATAACAGGGGAGTAGTCCTTCTGGAACGCGGCGATGTACGGCACCTTGTACGTCTTCTTTTTATACCGGTGGCACCACAGAAAATAGGCCCGCCACGTCGGCTTCATATAGGCCTTGCCGCGCCTGAGGTCGGCGGGGTGCAGCCACACCTCGGGGAACCACACGGCCCCGCCGATATGGTCGGCGTGCGCGTGGGTGATGAGCACGGTCACGGGCTTGTCCGTGATGGTTTTCACCACGGCGCCAACGTCCGCCATGCCCGCGCCCGCGTCGATCAGCGCGGCGCTTTTTTCGCCCTCGATGAGATAGCAGTTCACAAAGTCGTATTCGTTGATCCGCGTGATCCCGTTCCCGAGATCCTCGGTTTCGATATCCGTGCGCCGGCGCATAAAAAAGCCCCCGTTCGTCGATTCTTTCTCCATCATACGCCCCTTTTATGAAGAAAGTGTGAAATCCGGGAACTTTTGCTTGCAAACCCCCGTAAAAATCGTGTATGATGGTACCAAAAGGAGGGTTTTGCGATGTCTCAGGGCTTTTTTGACGGCTCCATGCCCCGGCAGGTGCTCGAATACTATCTCTCCCGCGCAGCGTCGGCGCAGTGGTTCTACGACAGCGACACGCTCGACGACGACATCCGCGTCGTCTTAAAAACCGGCCTCAAATTCCTCGGCCGCGCCGCCGGGATCTGGAAGGGCTCCATGCCCGAGGAAGAACACTTCGCCAAGGCAAAGTATGCGGCGGACAAAATGCACGCCGCCGACCCCGAGGTGATCTTGCAGGCGTGTCTGTTCGAGGCGGTCTACCGCGAGGATCTCGAGTCCGTCCCCGTGCCCGCGTGGGCGTTCGAGGCCTTCGGCATGCCCGTCGAGGACCGCTGCTTCGATTTCGACGCCTGCCTCTTCCCGCCCGGACTCGGCGCGTGGGAAAACATGCCCGATCTCTCGCGGTTTGAATCGCAGCTCTGGTTCTACTACCGCGGGCGGCGCTATATCGACTGCGACTACGAAGCCTTCCACATGGGGCAGATCCACCTCTACACGGCGCGCGACCGCGGGTGCGAAGGCATCGGCAGGGTGATCTCGATGCTGCGCGCCTACGGCAAAACCCACGCCCGCCGCCATAAGGTGCTGTTCGACGCCCACTCCCACTCGCTCGTCGTGAACGGCGTGTCGCTGCTCGACTACAACGCCATGCCCTTCACGCGCTGGCCGTTCCCCGACCGCCCGGGCGAAAAGCTCGCCCTCGTGCGCGAGGGCAAGTCCGGCGGCAGCGTCTCGCCCGAGGGCGTTTACGAAAAAGCTCTGCCGTTTTTGTACGAATACGATAACTGGGGCGGCAAGGACGATTGGGCGCACGAAAACCTCACCTACGAAGAGCGCGCGTGGGCGCAGTGGTGGGGCTACGACCAGATCTCGTGGTTCGCGAGCCGGCCGAAAGAGGAGCGCGACA
>JAEEGL012927631.1_pt1 | contig 12624 bp, 14 predicted proteins | sample 9134231 | NCBI WGS metagenome assembly JAEEGL01 (sample SAMN16246548, study PRJNA631951) | gut metagenome | biome: gut microbiome; feature: rumen; material: fiber-attached | host: Bos | place: Iran: Karaj | collected 2018-10
ATCAAGCTCTGCAATCATCTTATCAGCTCATCAGGCACTTTCGGCTGACCTATGAACATACGGCATGTCGTTACCATTGGTATCAACGTTAATACACCAACCAATGACACTATTGCGGATGCATGTTTCATTACCCACTTACGCATTTTTTCACCTCCTCTGTTTCTTTGAAAACATTATAGTACAAAATGTATAAAGCAAACAAAAACACTTCCAAAATGCGAAAAACAGCGTCTGAAATTCATTTTTTCATTTCAGACACTGTTTTTTGTGTTTCAGCTTTTGTTTTATTGTTGTTACATTACAGAATCCATGTTATACCTTTCATAAGAGGCTTTATGTCAAGTTTTTTGTTTTTTTTTGCTGCACAATAACAAAAAACAGTCCCGCAAGATGACACATCATCTCGGAACTGCTTTATTACATCAGTATCATATTTGATTGTAACATTAAAAATCCTTACTTAATGTCATTTGGACGGACCTACTGTCTTATCCGTCTCCGTGTCTTCTGCCGGAAGAAAATTGTCTGACAATGAGACTTTGACTTAAGCCCCCGGGTCTCATTTATCCGAAATAATGCAGATACACATCTTCAAGTCCTTTTCCGTCCACCTCTTCTATGAGATCGACCAGGCTCTTTGCACAGATCAACTTCCCTTTTTTCAGGAGCAGGATGGTATCTGCTATACTCTCTATATCCGAAACGACATGGGTTGCATAAATTATTATCTTTTCTTCCGAAAGATCTTTGATCAGATTTCTGAGATTTATTCTTTCCATGGGGTCAAGCCCTGCGGTAGGTTCGTCAAGTATCAGAATCTTAGGATCTGAGAGCATGGCCTGCGCTAAAAGCAGTCTTTGTTTCATCCCGCCGGAAAACCCACCTGTTTTTCTGTGAGCCGCTTCAGTTAAATGCACCTTTTCCAAAAGCTGCGGTATAACCTTTCTTGCTTCGGAAGCTTTCATGCCTTTTATGCCCGCCATGTACTTTAAGAAATTTGCTGCCGTGAAATCCTCATACAGGCTCTGCTGCTGAGGCATATAGCCTATCATTGTCCGGTATGCTGCCCCCATCTTCAATATATCTATGCCGTCGCACAGTATTTTTCCGGATGTGCGCTTTGTATTGTCCGTAAGCAGATTTATGAGCGTGCTCTTTCCTGCGCCGTTAGGACCGAGCAGGCCATATATGCCCTCTGTTAGTTTTAAACTTACATTGTCCAGCGCTTTTATGTTTCCATATTCCTTTGTCAGGTTTTCTATTTCTATGACCATATCCCGGCCCTCGTATAAATACATAACAATTTATTGATGCAGAACGGTTCCGCAACCTTTATACCAAGCATATAGAGTATCGGCCCCGAAAGGATAAATATTCCCATGACAGCCGCTGCAAGGCTCACCTTTTTAATTCTGTATGTCAGCACAGTTATCAACGCAGATATCGCTATAGCCATCGCCAGTCCCATGAGTATTATAATGACCATGAACAACCAGACCTTTACATTTACTCCGCTTTCCTGAAACATCCTCAGGCTTCGTATATTAAGACCAAGTCCGTTAAGTCCTATTGTCCTTCCTACCCTAAAGACTATGGCAAGATCGGTAATAAGCACCGCCGAACCGATCCACAGTGACAGGGCAAGTATCTTGTCCCTCAGGAATGTCATTCTTCTTTTTTCGGATGTTCTCACCAAAACATCCATACGCCTGAAGTTTTCATACGGCATCACCGCAGAAGATACAAATGTAATGAATGCAAGCAGAATTATTGTTACATCCATCTGTTCTCTCTTATCGCTCACCGTAAACAGATAGCTGTAGCCAATATCGTTTGTTATTTTTACATCCAGTCCATTATCGCTGTCTCTTTTCAGCCTTTGCACATAAACGGTGAGTTCATCGATAACATCTTCCTTTTCTTCCAAATGATCTATCATCTCTTTGACAGGTCCTGTTTCGGCCTCGGATGAAGCAGCCGTAAGATCTTTTTTATACCTGTCTATTTCTGCCGCAACTTGCTCTCTTTCCTCTGTAAGATACTCCTGTGCATCATCTGTTTGCATGCTTTCCATCTTAGTATACAGAGAATTCATATAGGCTTCCCTGATTCCATAGCTTATGCTGCTTCCTGCGCTTTCATAGGCCATATATGCAAAAAGCAGTGCAAACATGATTCCGGCTTTTATATCCAATAACTTCAGATGTTCGAGTTTTCTGTATCCGCCTCTGTACCAAAAGGCGCTTAATGCATGCGATATCCTGCAAAGATGATCCTTTTCGGATGAAACATGCGGATACTGTGCAGCGCTTATTAATACGATCATGCAAAATAGACCGACGATAAGAATTACTCCAAGCGCAATGCAGAAAACATGCCTGTCTGCGGGAAATCCAAACAGATCTATATTATCATAATTTTTAAAGAGAAAGTCATGCGACAAAAGAGACCAAATATTTATATATTTTGCACTAGCCAAACTGCTGTTGATCTTTATTTTTTCAAAGATCCATGCCTGTCCGGCAATAAATATTCCTGCCAAAAGAAGGGTGAGGACTTCTTTTTTAAGCCAAAGCAGCAAAAGATATGTAACCGCAAAGACGATACATGCACCTAACGCATTTGCAACTGCGCTTAGCAAAACATATGTCGCCACGCTGACCCTAAGTGCTATAGTGTTGTGCCCCGGAACAGCCTGAATGGGAATAAACGGATCAAAGGAACCCTTAAGCAAAATCGAAGTAATGAGCGTTGTTATCGTGAGCAGTATCTGCGCAACAGCTATCCATGCAACACCTGATATCAGCATGTTACCGGTGCTTCTCTTCCGGCCGTTTTTGCAGCTTCTCTTTAAGAGCCACAAACCGCTTTTTCTTTCATCATAGAAGCGGACAGCAAGCAGTGCGGCAAACATTGCGACAAGCCATGGGATGACCCTGTTATCAAAAAAAAGAATAAGTCCCCCGGCCCTTTCATCTTCCCACGAAATGATTTCAAGCCCCTTATGGTCAGCGACCGTTTTATTTATGTTCCTGTATGTAAAACTGTCCTCATCTTCATTTCCGAGCAGCAAAATAGAATCGGCATTCTCGCCGATGTTTTTCAGATAATCCGCATACTCATCTGCCGTGAGCAAAAGATCACTGTCCGGAAGATTGTGCTTTATTTTGCCGCTGTCTCGATGCACCGAAAAAACGCATACCAAAAGCATCGCAAGCAAAATCAGCCACAATCTTTTATCGGACAGATTATGTGTCACTTCTTTCATATCCGCCTGCTTTACTAATGTTCTTCCACAACCTCAAAAAGCTTTTTCCAGCCTATCTCACCTTTAAGGCCGTCTTCAACCTTAAGAATATAATAACCTCTCTCTAAGAATGTTTTTTCTTTATCATTATCATCCGGTTTTCTGTATTCGTTTACACATTCAACGATCATATCTCCGTTTTTTCCAACGCCAATAAGTGCGATATATGCCGGAGTGACAGCCTTGGAGGACTGTCCACCCTTAGTCACATCAACCTCATCAAATGCGATCGTTCCCAGCTTCTTTCCGGATTTATTATAAACTTCTATCTGATCCATTCGGCAGACGATCAGTTTATCATTATAGGGTATGGGTGAATAATAGGTCTTTTCCGGGTCTTCATAGGTGCAAAGAACATGTTTTTCGGGTGATGCCGCATCAAGATACCACATCTCGTTATTTCCGGAATAATACATTCTGCTTCCATCTGCCATCATTCCGCGGTTTCTTGCATCAACTATTTTTTCAGCCGCTTTTTTTACGGCTTGCGATGCAATATCGTATACATAAATATCTGCGGAATATCCGGTGAACTTACCTCCCTCAGTCCATGTCATGTCACCTATATACTGGGCCTGAAACCATAAATATTCTTTGCTGAGCGTAAGGCTAAGGCTCTGTATCTTTTCCGAATCGGCGGACAGCAGATCCTTCTGCTCTTTCTTCTGCAAATCGATTTCACGAAGATGATATGCCTCATTCGAAAAGAATGCATAATACAGTTTCCCGCCTTTGATGTACATATTTGAAGCAACGATATCCGCCGTTTTATTGGTCTTTCCCGAATCCTTGGGATAAAACTCATATGTATTAAGGACCGAATCAAGCTTCATAAGGCGGTCTTTTGATGTCCCATCTTCTTTCATCCTGCACAGATAAACATTTGTGTAATAGTTTACTCTGTCTGTACCGATAGTATACGGGTCGGTACCTTCTTCATATTTTTCGATCAGCTTTTTTGCCTCATCAGAATACTCTTTCTCCGTTACAACATAATACAAATATTCATCGTCCGCGCAAAGCGATTTTATTACCAAGCTCTCTCCCGCGTAATTGTTTCCAATATAGGCATTACATTCATCCGTGTCATGCATGCAATCCGGTTTATTGCAAACGGGAATGCTTTTTTCGGAGTTTTTATCATAATAAATGATAAAGCTTCCGGTAAAGGGCACCTGTTTATCAAAAAACTCATCATATACCATGCATTCCTTGCGGGTTATGTAATAAAAACCTTTATCAGTTTCCTTTATTGTAGTAAAGCTTCCCGTATAGATTCCATCTTCAAAAGACGGGCTGTCAGAGGTTTTCACATCATCTTCCTGCGCGCTGCCCGAACCTGCGCATGCCGATGCCCCCATCATCACAGCCAATATGAGTATTCCTGTTTTTAGTATCCTTTTCATGTAATACTCTCCTCATATACAAGTTAATATAATACACAGCCGCAGCCTGAAAGCTGCGGCTATATATAATTAATGCAGATATCCTATGCCCTTATAAATATCCAATGATTCCACCTGGTTGCCAAAAGCATAGTGGTCGGAATAAAGGCGTATGCCTACATATCCGGAAAAATTGAGCGTAGCAACAGATCCACCTGAATGTGTTCCTCCGTCAGCACTACCGACATATGACAATCCATCATTCCAGCAATATCCCTCTGCATGAGCACGAACCGGATACCACGATGTTGAAATATACGTTGATGCTTTCCCTGATTCAGAACTGTCATCAAACCAGGCATGAGAATACACATTGCATGAATTAACCAGAACCGTACTCGAAGCGTCCAAACGGTCGTATTCGGCAAATGCCGTAATAGTTAACATTATTGCTAATGTCAATGATAATAATGCTGTTCTTTTTTTAGCTGTTGTTCTTTTCATTTATCTTTCCTCCATAATAATAACATTATATGTTGTTGTCAATAAGTTTATTCCTGCCCACAAAATATACCTTATATCCCCATTGGTTTGCCCTCCTTTGGCATTTTTCCTTTTACACTTATTAGACGACAAAAACGCCAAAACCACTAAGTGTTTTTTTTTAAAGTTTTTCATTTTATTTTTATTCGTTTTTTTCATTTCTTTTCAAACATTCAGGCACATCTACTTCGCCCCATGTAAAAATAGATGCAGAATTATCAACATATCCTTCTGCAAGACCTGCAAGCAGATCACATATCATTCCCCACATTTTTTGCCCCTCCTTTCTTTCAACAATAGGTAATAGAACTCAATCAGTTCCAGGAATATAGCTGCCACCATTACTCTTTTATACGAAGGTATGAGTTACACCTGCGACCAATATAGACCCTGTACATTCTTTTTTCAATACCTCCAGCGCAAACGACCGTTTTTCAGCGTGAATGACATGTTTCGGGGTCATTTTGCCTTTTTTATAGGCCGAAATGATTGAATTTCGAAAGAATCGGTGCTATAGTTTTAGTCAAAAAAAAGATAAGGGAACACTAAATATGGATATACTGATAGTTGAAGACAACCCTGTTCAGGCAGAGCAAATAAAAAGAACTCTTTTGGATTTTTTTCCGGATTTTAATATTTTCACCTCCACAAGATATGATTCGGCAATAAAACAGATAAAAAAAATGACTTTTAATATTTTCATACTTGACATAGACCTCGGTGAGGGCGATGAAAAAAGCGGAATGGTGATTGCAAAAACCATACGAAATATATATGGTACTGCAAACACCCCCATTCTTTTTTTGACCTCATTTCCGGGGGAAATGAAGTCAGCAATAAACGATATTCATTGTTATTCCTACCTGCTGAAGCCATATTCTGAAAACGAGCTTCAACGAAGCATTTCATCCCTTCTTGCTACAAATCTTGTTCCTGCAAGTACGATAGAAATAGAAGATACAACGGGCATTTATAATCGCATTAACCCTGAAGATATTGTATATGTTGAGATATTTGGTCACAAGCTTTTGATTCACACGACTACAGACATGATAGAAAGCAAAAAATATACAATCGAAGCCTTCTGCAAAAAAAATGATCAATTTTTAATAAAATGTCATAAAAGCTATGCCATAAACCCTAAATACATTTGTAAATATTCTTCTTCTGAAATTATTCTTAAAAATGGCAAAACCATAACCATTCCCATAAGTCGCTCCCAAAAAGATACCGTTTTAAGGAGACTGTCACATGAATGATATAACAACCATTTTCTTATGCTATATGATCGAGCTTTTGTTTATCCCGATCTTTATAATGGGCTTCCTTGGCACCGTAAACAAACTCTTTATTATTAAGGCTCTTATCTTGTGGATTCCGTTTGCTATAGTAAATACTGCCGTCGAAAACGCATTCGGCGCAGAGACAAATGTAATGATCATAAACTTGTTTTCGTTATATTTTTACACCTATTTGTTTGCAAAGCAAAGCCCGCTGCATTCACTATTTCTCACTTTCCTTGTTTACATTTTTACAATGATACTCCAGGCTTTTATCATTCTGGTCTTTGCCGGAATAAAACTGCCTTCCGATGCCCCTGTACCTATTCTTGGCAACGTGTTTACTCTTTTACTTGCAATAATTGTATCTGGTACAAAAGTTCCTTCAAAAGTCTATAAGTTTATATTAAAACAAAGTCTGCCGCTTTGCATGACGCTGATCAATATAGCCTCCATTTGCCTGGTTCTGAACATTTATCATAAGCTTTATGCAAATGACTATGTTCAACTTTTACTGATCGTGATTCTTCCAATAACCGCAATAATCATGACAAACTACATAATGATCAAGGAATATCTAAGCAAACAAAGGGATTCCGAAAGACTCATCGCCTATAATAATTACCTCCCTGTAATTGAAGAAATGATAGACCAGGTTCGCCGCAGGCAGCATAAATTCGACAATGAGATTCAAACCATAAAAGGGCTCCCTACAACATATAGCGACTACGATTCCCTTTGCAGTGCGCTTGGCAACTACTCATCATATATAATCGAAAACATCACTGATGCAAAACTACTGAAGCTCAATTTCAAATTTCTGTCGGCATTCCTGTACCAAAAAGTACAGGTGGCCTCAAAAAAGAACATTTCTATCGATTTAGATATACTAACGCCTGTACTTTGCTCTGCCATGTCTGAATACGAACTGATAGATGCCGTAGGAATACTGTTTGACAATATGGTAGAGGCAACACCTGACGGCGGCAAATGTACAATATCAATCAATTCAGCAGATGGCAAAACCATCGTTACCACCACTAATCCTTCATCTCCAATCACATCTAAAGACCGTGTATTATTCTTCAAAAAGGGATATTCTACAAAGGAAACTCATGAAAAGAAACGCGGATATGGTCTCTATGAACTCTCCATACTTATCAATAAGTACGGGGGGAAAATATTTCTTGAAAATGTGATCATTGGCGAAACCAACCATGTTCGCTTTTCTATTGAGGTCTGAATGGCATCGAGACTCTTTTTCATTCTTTCGGCGCGTTCCTTGCCTTCGGAGGAAATTCATAAAAATCAAATTAGGCACTTCCGGCCGGCCTATGAACATACGACATGTCGTTACCATTGGTATCAACGTTAATACACCAACCAATGAAACTATTGCAGATGCATGTTTCGCGACCCACTTACGCATTTTTTCACCTCCTCTGTTTCTTTGAAAACATTATAGTACAAAATGTATAAAGCAAACAAAAAACTTCCGAAACGCAAAAAACAGCGTCTGAAATTCATTTTTTCATTTCAGATGCTGTTTTTTGTATTTCAACTTTTGTAAAAGGAAGGCTACTTCAACGCCGTTCTCTGCGCGCAACAATACTCTGTTTTATCCAAACTGCTTTACATGATCGACCAAACTATTGATTGCCTTATTCTGATGCTTATCCTTATGGATCAGTATCTGTGAATAAACAGGGAAGTCGGTACCCTTCCAGGCAAGGCGTATCAGTTTACCATCCTTTATTTCATTTTCTGCTGACATATCCGGTATAAAGGCTACTCCGAATCCCCCCGCCGCAAATTGTTTCAGAATTTCTTTACTGCTTGTTTCAAGCACAATATTCGGCAAGATGCCGTTCTTCTCAAGATCGTCGATCAGCATATGCCTAAAATTGCAGTTATGGCCGGTCAGGAGAAGCGGCACATCTTTCAGATCTTTTTCTCTAATGGATTTCCCTGACATAGGATGGCCGGGCGAAACATAGAAGCCCAATTGTTCCTGTTTCTTGTGCAGGCACTTGATCCTCTCATCCTCAATAAGCGGATTAAGAGTATAAACCATATCCAGCTCACCCTTTTGCAGAAGATCCGGAATACTTTCGTGCGTAACAAACTGTATTCTGATCTCTGTTCGCGGATTATTCTTATTAAATTCCATCAGGATCTGCGGGAATCGGCTTATACAAAGTGACTCCGAGACACCCAGTTTCAATACTCCCGCAGGGTTTTCCTCATCAGTCACATCAAGGAGTATCTCCCGTTCCAGCTGAAGCATTTTTTCGGCATATATTTTCAGCTTTTCCCCTGACGGGGTAACTGAGATCGTTTTCCCAAGGCGCTCAAACAAAACGCAGCCCAGTTCATCTTCCAGCTGTTTGATCTGCGTTGTGACTGTGGATTGTGCATAGCCCAGACTACTTGCTGCGGTGGAAAAACTGTTTAATTCAGTGATTCTGATAAATGTACCTAACTGTGTTATCGTCATAAAATACGTTCTCCGTATAAATATAATCTTCACTCTTTTTAAATTCAATATTCTCGAATCATATTTTCATTTATTTCAATTTTACTGATATCGCTTTTGGTGCTATTATACTATCATAAACAGTAACTTTCAAGGAGGATTTGTTATGAACGAACTATGCATGATCATTAAAGACACTGTAAAACCCAATTTCCTGAATATCCGCACTTCCATACAGACTTATGACAGAGACGCGCTTTGTTGCGGGGCTCCGTGCTGGAGGTGGGCATACCACGCGCTTCACTCAGCCGACAAATGGTTTATCAATCCATTTGTTTATGAGGAGCCTTCATTTCACGAGGATGGAATGGATAATCCCGATAATCCCACAGGCGTTGTTTTATCGGACGAAGATCTTCTTTCTTACCTGGATCAAATCGAGAAGAAAACCATGGAATATCTTGATTCCCTTACGGATGATATGCTGTATGAAAAGCCGGAAAAGTGCATCTACACGCGTATGGAGCTTGTGCTTCGGCAGTACAGACATCTGTCATTCCACACAGGAATGCTGAATGGACAGACAGCTGTCGCAACCGGTAAATTTCCCATGTGGGTTTCCGAAACTGATAAATATGTTGACGACGGTATCTTCTTCGGGCGATACCGCAAAGGGCAGGTTACCGCAAAATAAACATCTGGGGTTGTAAAAAAAAACAGCCTTAAAAACTAAGAGCTCTGCCTCAAAAGAGGTGGAGCTCTACATTTTTATGTCGTTATTATTTTTTGACCGGTTCTAATCTTTTTTCAACGTACCCAAACAAGCCTGTTAATAAACAATAAACAGGCTTTCCTGTGCGCAAAGATCTATATAATAAAGGCGTTCTTCAACAACCTTGATCTTGCTCAGAATCAGAATGTGTTGAGAAAAACCGATTGAGAAGAAGTTTTCCGATTTGAAATCCGTTCTTTTTGGCAGATATGTCTGCCAAATTTCGATTTCACGATCAGCTTCTAATTTGGCAGATGCATCTGCCAAATTATCCTCCACAGGCAACTGCGCCGCATCCGCCTCGAACACAGTGTTCCATTCCTCATAAAAAGTGCGCATATTTCGCAAGTTTCTAGGCGAAAATCCCCTAAGACCCGGCAAATCCTTATCAAGTCTGCTGCTAATTGCATCGATTGCTCCTTTTCCCCAAAAGCCATGACGAGAATTCTTTGATATATATTTCCCGACGCCATAATACAACATTAGTTGTTTTTCATTAACCGTTTTTGCCGCATCATATTGACTTCGCAGGATAGCCATCTTTATTATTCCTGCGGCTTCCTCATATTGTTGTAATTCATCCATTCGCAATTTTCTCCTTATTCTTCAATCCATAAAGTAGTCGAATTCGACCACTTTGAACTATTATTTGCGGTCGAAAAAATCGTCCGCAGTCTTGAGGTCATAAATTTTTACCTCAAGATTTCCCCTTCTTCTTTTTCTGCACTTCATCATAATAAGCCTTGTACCGATAGACACTGCGCTCACTGATACCATTGCACTTGGCAATCTCCACCATAGTCATGCCCTGTTCATGAGAGATGACAAAATCATTGTAAATGGCCATCAATTTGGCTTTTTTCATCGATTCCGGTTGTCTCAATCCAATGTTTTAGAGTCATTAAGAAACCAATGTCATAAGCTTCGCTTATAATTGCTTCGAATTCGAACACTTTAAATTTGAGGTGCAAAAATTGCACCTCAAATTCAGTCCTTGCTTTTTTCATTGCTTCGTGTCATCGTGCGCCTCCCAGCGTCCAATAAACGAAATAGTACTCCGGTTTCTCATCCAGTTTTGAATAACAAGGCTGAATCCGTGATCAGCAGAAATCTTCGTTCTCTTTCGGCCACAAGGAACTCCCGGTATACTTGATCTAGAAGATCCGGACAGGCTGTCCCTTGGATGTATGCAAAACCACAATGGTGCCAGAACAATACATTTCCTCTATCATCTGCAAATATATCTCCCGCTTGGATACCGGTTGCGATCGAAAGCGGATAGACACGGTTAGCCTTACATTTTTTTGCAGCTTCAATATATCCCGTATAGTCTGCTATGTTAATTTTTTCATGTATCTATACCTTAACAGCATTCTTTGTTATGTTAATGGCTCTTTTGTAATACTTTTTGAACAAACAAAGTCCGTATCTCCGTCTATAAGAACAATATTTCTATACATATTAGGATTAAGCAGCTTTATCACCTCGGCCTGCGAAATATAAAAACTGATTCCCGGAGCATTACAACACATAAGGTCAACACCTGCATCCTCAATGTTTTTATGCGTGATCAAATATAAAATATTCTCTAAAGCCCCGTAATTTCTGTAATCTCTCATATCCGGATCATGGCCATAATTCTTATTGGGATCATCCTCATCATAATCATACGTCGGAATAATCAAATCATCGTTTTCGATCCTTAACTCATCAAATGCGTATCCATCATCATATACAGAAAAAAACACTCCCGGCCCCGCAATAAAACTCTCGAGATACGGCGTGCCATCATTGATGTGAATATAATATTGGATTTTAAGATTGTTCTTATGAAGAACATCCATATCAATTAATTCAGAAATCTTTTCTTTGCTGTGATCAATACTTTCAAGCAAATCACTCTTTGAAATCAGCTTCTCTTTTTCATTTATGATTTCCTTAGCAAAGTCAACATTTTCAATATAGTCATTAACATTTTTATACCCGGCTGTCTGTGCCTCATCAGCAAACATTTTCCCGGCCACCATAAGCTTGAGCGGATAGATGCTCTTTATTGCTTCTGTTTTATTTCGCAAGGTCTCAACACGGGTTATTTCGATGTGTTTAAGCATTTTCATGGCATCCACGTTGGACAATAACGTAGTGTTAAAATCGCTCTCCAACACTAATGCCGGCAAATCTTCAACCTGTTTGACAATATCCGAATAATCCATTTTTAACTGTTCTATATTTTGGTATCCAAATACTCTTATGACATCCTTCGCCAACAAGTATACTTCATCTTCGATAACAATTCTTGTCTTGAATAAATTGATCTTATTCATTAGCTTCACCTCCCTAAAGCTGTTTCATGTAACATTTCACCTTATCCTTACTGATCATCCTGTCCACCATCCCCTATTTGCTTACTGATGTTTTCAGCTTCGTTTAAAATTCTGATTTGATATTCCGCAATATCCTTCAGTTTTTTGAAGCGGTCAGCTTTACTTTTCCCTTCACGGATCATCTGAGCATTATGACTCTCAAGGTTTGAAAGGACCGTAAGTTCACTGATAGTAGCATAGTCCCTAACATTACTGTTCTTCGCAAGTTCTGGATTTGCATCCCTCCAAGCTTTTGCAGTAAATCCAAAAAGGGCAACATTAAGAAGATCTGCTTCCTCTGCGTATGGCAGCCACTGAAGATCTTCTCTGTAGTTACAAACAGGGATAAGGTAATTCTTTACCACATCGGTCTGTATCAGATAATTATTCTTTGAAAGAAATCTCTTTGCATCCCACTCGATTTTCCTTAAATCGTTCTCCTGAGTTTTTAACCGTTGAAACTCTCTGATCAGATAAAGCTTAAAAACTGGACTA
>JAEEGL013854615.1_pt1 | contig 12624 bp, 9 predicted proteins | sample 9134231 | NCBI WGS metagenome assembly JAEEGL01 (sample SAMN16246548, study PRJNA631951) | gut metagenome | biome: gut microbiome; feature: rumen; material: fiber-attached | host: Bos | place: Iran: Karaj | collected 2018-10
AAATAAAAAAAGCGTTTCACAAGAATATGGATATACGATATAATGATAATATCTAAATTGTTTTAGGAGGGAGATTATTATGTGGACTATTAGTGGTGTAAAGGAAAAAGGTAGAAATGCATTTAAAGCTAACTATGGTAAAAGTGTAGTAGCCGGTATTGTTGCGGTATTATTTGCAGGCGGAACTGCTGCAAGTGCCAGGTATACTCAGAGTCAGTCAGAGGTAGATACAAGTTCACTTACAAACTTGTCACCGGAAGAAATGACATTTGTCTTTATCGCATTTATGGGGATATTTGCGGTTGCAATGGCAATTACAATATTGTTAAAGATTTTTCTTCTTAATCCTCTTTATGTGGGTAGTTTAAGATTTTTCCGCTTGAATGCTGAGAATCCAGGAACAGAGCTTTCAGCTATTAAAGAGGGCTTTAGTGATTACGGACGTGTTTTCGTTACAATCTTTTTAAGAGATCTGCTCCTTACATTATGGTGCCTGCTGTGCTTTATTCCTGGCTTTATCAAGTCGTATTCTTACAGAATGGTTCCATTTATTCTTAAAGACAACCCTGAGCTTTCAGCTTTGGAGGTAATCACAAAATCACGTGAAATGATGAATGGCCATAAATGGAGAGCATTTTTACTTGACCTTTCATTTATCGGATGGATTCTTCTGGAATTCATTACCTGCGGATTAGTTGGTATTTTCTGGACAAATCCTTATATGTACAATACTAATGCAGCTCTTTATCTTGAGCTTAAGAATAATTCTAACAATTAATAATATCGCATAATTCATGATAATCTTTAAATAAAGAGATTATAGCTGTGCAGTCTTTTGAAAAAAGCAAAAAGGCTGCGCAGCTTTTTTTACCACAAGTTTTAGATAAATAGACAAGCCAGCCTTAAATGTGTTATAGTTTAGTTTGACATTCTGTGTTTATTCTCATTATAGGAGGAATTATTTATGGACGAAGGCTTGCCTTCTGTCAGTATCGGTTTACTTTTAATTATCCTTGTAATTGATATTTTTGTTCATGGCTTTGGAGTTGCTCTTACTCATATCAAGGAAGAAGATATTGAGAAGAAAGCTCTGGAGAATAAAGAGAGTATTAGTGCTAAGCTTCTTAAACTGCTTGAAGATGATTCTAATCTCATTAAGGAAATGCAGTATGTGAATATTGCTCTTAATATGATTTTAGGAGGCATTGTTACTTCGGGTTTTGGAAGGGCATTTATCAGAATAACAGGATATGAAGTAAGTAGCGGCTCTTTTTCGGAGTTTTTGGTATATTTTATTACCGGACTTTTAGTAAGCTTTTTTATCATGAGTTTCGGAGTGCTTCTTCCCAAAAAGCTTGCATGTAGATGGGCTGATAAATGGGCATATGTATGCTTTTATCCTGCTACTGTATTTGCTTCAATTGGATATCCAATCGTATTTGCTGCAAATGGATTCATTAGTGGAATACTATATATCTTCGGGATCCGAGGTGAAACCGATGAGGCGGATGTGACTGAAGAAGAGATCAAATCCATGGTTTCTGAAGGTCAGGAACAGGGTGTTTTGCAGGAAACTGAGGCGGATATGATCACCAATATCTTCGAGTTTTCTGATAAGGAAGCAAGGGATATCATGACTAACAGAAAGGCAATGGTGGCTATAGATGCCAATATGAGCCTTAAAGAAGCTGTTAATTTCATGATGGACACCAATAATTCCAGATTTCCTGTCTATCTTGATGATATTGACCATATAATCGGCATCATGCATATCAGGGACGCTATGAAGAAATTGTCAGAGGAAACTGACAAAGAACTTCCTATCAGGAAGATAAAGGGACTTCTTCGTCAGCCAAGGTTCGTACCTGAGACGAGAAATATTGATTCTTTATTCCATAGTATGCAGTCATCCAAGACGCAGATGGTCATTATCATTGATGAATATGGTCAGACAGCCGGTCTGGTATCCATGGAAGATATCCTCGAGGAAATCGTCGGTAACATTATGGACGAATATGATGAGGATGAGAACTACATAAAGCCTACGAGAAATCGTGGTGAGTTTATTATCGAAGGTAAAACACCTATTGAAGTTCTCGAAAAGAGATTTAAAATATCTTTTGGCGAGACGGAATTTGAGACGCTTAATGGATTCCTTATTTCCAAATTGGACAGAATTCCCGAAGAGGATGAGGATTTTAGCGTAGTTGTAGAAGGCTATAGTTTCAAGATTCTTTCTGTTGATAAGCATATGATTCAGTCGGTGCTTACTGTTAAGCTCCCTGAAGAAGAGATTCAGCAAAAAGACAATGAATTAGAAATAGCAAAATAGATTTTTTTATATTTTTAGAAGGAAGGAAGTTTTTTATGTCAGGACATTCAAAGTTTGCAAACATCAAACACAAAAAAGAAAAGAATGATGCTGCAAAGGGAAAAATTTTCACAATCATTGGTAAGGAAATTGCAGTAGCAGTTAAAGAAGGCGGCCCAAATCCTGCCAATAACTTTAAGCTTGCAACAGTAATTGCCAAGGCTAAGGCTAACAACATGCCTAATGATACAATCGAGCGTGGTATCAAGAAGGCTTCAGGTGCTGAGGGCGCTGTGGATTACAAGAGCATCACATACGAAGGATATGGCCCTGGCGGAACAGCTATTATTGTAGAGACACTTACTGATAACCAGAACAGAACTGCAGCAAACGTAAAGAGCGCATTTACAAAGGGAAATGGTAATGTTGGTACACCTGGATGCGTATCATACATGTTTGATAATAAAGGTCAGATCCTTATCGATAAGGAAAACTGCCAGATGTCTTCTGATGATCTTATGATGCTGGTTCTTGATGCCGGTGCTGATGATTTTAATGAAGAGGATGACAGCTATGAAATCCTTACAGCACCTGATAATTTCCAGGCTGTTGTAGAGGCTCTTAATGAAGCTAAGGTTGAGACTGCTTCTGCAGAGGTTACAATGATTCCTCAGAACTATGTTTCAGTAACAGATCCTGAAACTGTTAAGTATCTTACAAGAATTCTTGATCTTCTTGATGAGGATGATGACGTACAGGCTGTATATCACAACTGGGATGAGCCTGAAGAATAATTTAGATTTATATAATCACTTAAATGTGAGTAATATTGCTTGAAATATATGATTAGTACATATTAAGAGACGTGGGGGAGTCCTGAAATGAAACTAAAACGTATGTGGCCAGGTATATGCATCTTGGTAGTGTTTATTATTTTTGATGTGGTAATGGTAGCAAGTTCCAGTTTCTTTTCAGGACTTTTTCCGTCTGATAATATGACTCTTACATATTCATGTATATTTACAGCACTTGGCATACTGGTAATGAGTGTGCTGACTTTTTTGCTGGGAAGAATATGTGATCATATTGAATTAGGAAAACATGCAGATACTATAGGCGTCAGGGTAGTTTATGTCCTGATGCTTATAGCTATTTTTATAGGTGGGATATTTTATCGTGTTTACACGATAAGCCATACTACGGCGTCACCTTCCGGCAAGCTGTCTCTTTTTGAGCATGCACAGGTTGGAAGTGATGTAATAAACAGTGAGTACGATATCCTGTCAGTATTTTATTCATCAGTTCTTAAGGTTATTTTGTATTTTACAGGTAATAATATTGCTGTAGCGTTTGGCTTTCAGATAGCTCTTTTCATGATCTTTGCAGTGCTTGGAACAATTACCTGCAGACTCCTTTTAGGAAAGACCGCTTCTGTTGTATTTATGTCCTATGTTTCTTTTATGCCTGTTTTTCTTGAGTCATTTCAAAGGGCCAAGCTTGGAACTGAGGATTTGTTCCTTGCTTTATTTGGAATAGAGCTTCTTGTAATAGCTATATATTTGAAGAATGCTTCAGAGTGTAATTATAAGTCTAAGCTGTCTGTGATCTGGTTCCTGTTCGTAGGCGTAGTTGTAGGCTTTATGACGTATCTTGATGCCGGGACTATTATTTCTGTACTGCCTCTCTTATTAGCAGCTATGTTCATGGCTTCTGATGATAAGCACATTGGAGTAGTGAGCTTTTTGTTTGTTTTGCTTGGCGGAGCAATAACATTTTTTGCCATGATCGCACAGGAAGCCGGAATAATGCAGATGGACGTTGTCCTTGCTAACTGGGCAGGATATTACTTCCATAATCTCAATACCTTCACTGTATTTTGGACATACACAAGTTATAAGATTGAGTATCTAATTACTTTCATTGCAATGTCAGGTGTTCTGGTGGGGCATTTCAGAAACAGAAATTTTGGAAGAGTATCTCCCTGGCTTTTGTCCACAATTCTTGTTTTTATGGCAACACCATTCTTTGGCGCTACAAGGATGAATGATCCAATCGTAGTTACTGTATTTTTTGCTTTTGTTCTTGGAGGCGTATTCTCACTTATTACACTTAACAGGGTTGAGAAAGCTCATAAAATTGTGCCGGATGAGGAAAAGAGTGAGCTTCAGATCAAGGCAGAGTCTATGGTTACGGGAACTACAGTTATAGAGCCGGAGAGTGATGAGGCTTATGATGAGGCTGATACTGCTCTCGATAAGAAAATCGAGGCTCTTGCAAATGAAGAAAACAATGTAATAGAAGATAAAAATGACGTAATTGAGGAAGAAAAACCGCGCTTTGTTCCTGAGGGGATGGTGCTTCCGACGGGCTCGGAGGATGAAATGGATGTTGATACCTCCAGAATGAGAATGCCGAAATTTGAAGGGACTATCGCTCTCGATAGAAAAGGCGCTTCTAATAAAAAAGAAAATAAGGTCGTTTTCAGAAAACGAACTGATTATAAAACTGCTCATGTAGAGCGTGCAAAAGATGATTTTGATCTGCCTTTAAAAGAGGGCGATGATTTTGACATAAAATAAAAATTGAAAGGTTACCGGTAATATATGAGAGTAGAAGATTTACAAACATATGAAATAATAGAGCATCGCAGAATAGAAGATATTAATTCTGACAGCTATATTCTGAAGCATAAGAAGACAGGGGCGAGAGTTACCTTACTTTCTAATGATGATAATAATAAGGTTTTTGCTATAGGCTTTAGAACTCCACCCAAGAATTCTACAGGTGTTGCTCATATTATTGAGCATACAGTTCTTTGCGGTTCAAAAGAATTTCCGATTAAGGACCCATTTGTAGAACTGGTAAAGGGATCACTTAATACATTCCTTAACGCTATGACTTTTCCGGATAAAACTGTATATCCTATAGCCAGCTGCAATGACACAGATTTTCATAATCTGATGCACGTTTATTTGGATGCAGTTTTTTACCCGAATATATATAAGACTGATAAGATTTTCAAACAGGAAGGCTGGCATTATGAGATGGATAGTGAGGATTCCGAGCTTACCATCAATGGTGTAGTCTACAACGAGATGAAGGGAGCTTTTTCTTCCGCAGACGATGTTCTGTCAAGAGAAATTCAGAACTCTCTTTATCCTGATATTACCTATGGAATTGAGTCAGGCGGTGACCCGGATGTTATTCCGGAGCTGTCTTATAAGGAGTATCTCGACTTCCATAGAAAATATTATCATCCTTCAAACAGCTATATTTATCTTTATGGAGATATGGATATGGCTGAGAAGCTTGATTATATCGATAAGGCTTACCTTTCTAATTTCGATTATCTAAAGGTTGATTCTGAGATTGAATTGCAGAAGGCTTTTGAGGCACCAAGGGAAATCCATAAGCCTTATTCAATAATGGACACTGAGCCTTTAGAGCAGAATACATTTTTGTCATATAACTGCAGCGTAGGAACTCCTCTTGATAAAAAGCTTTATATAGCCTTTGATATTTTGGATTATGCTCTTTGTTCTGCGCCTGGAGCACCTGTTAAAAAGGCTCTTATCGGTAAGGGAATCGGACAGGATGCTTACAGTGAGTATGATAATGGCCTCAGACAGCCTGTCTTTTCAATTATTGCCAAGAACGCTGATGCTTCCCAGAAGGATGAATTTGTTAAGACAATTCGCGAAGTCCTTGAAGATCAGGTGAAAAATGGAATTGATAAAAAAGCTCTTTTGGCAGGGCTTAGTTTTGATGAGTTCAAATATAGAGAAGCTGATTTTGGCCGTTTCCCTAAGGGATTATTATATGGCCTTCAGATATTCGACAGCTGGCTTTATGATGATAACAGTCCATGGATAAATGTAGAAGCTAATGAGACCTTTGCTGAACTTAAGAAGGAAGTTGACGGCAGATATTTTGAAGATCTTATTCAGAAATATCTTTTGGATAATCCTCACAGAACAGTTCTTTTACTTGAGCCTGAGCAGGGACTTACCGAGAAAAAGGATGAACAGCTTAAGGAAAAATTACAAAGCTATAAGGATTCTCTTTCAAAAGATGAAATCGAGCGGATTGTAAGAGAAACCAAAGAACTTAAGGAATATCAGGAACAGCCGGATAATCCGGAGGATCTTAAGAAGATTCCGCTTTTGAAGCTGTCTGATCTGAAAAAAGAAGCTGAAAACTTCATTTTTGAGGAAAAAGAGTATCAGGGTGTTAAGATTCTTCATCATGATATTTTCACTAATGGGATTGATTATCTGACATTCGTATTTAGTCTTAAGGATATTGATGCGGTTTATCTTACTTATGCGTCTGTTCTTAAGAAAGTGCTTGGAATGTTAGATACTGAGCATTTTACATATGGTGATCTTTATAATGAGATAAACATTTATACCGGCGGAATATCCGGTGCTATCAGTACTTACACTGATTCAAACGAAGTGACAAAGTTTGAGACTACATTTGAGATCAGCGTTAAGGTTCTTCATGATAACCTGGATAAGGCCTTTGATCTTGTAAAAGAGATTATTACGTCTACCAAGTTTGATGATGTGAAGAGGTTAAAAGAAATCTTTGCTGAGCAGTATGCAAGACTTCAGTCAGACCTTGCTTCTTCCGGACATCAGACAGCAGCTCTTCGAGCTATGAGCTATGTATCTCCGGCAGCCTGCGTTTCTGATGCGGTAAGTGGTATTGGTTACTTCAGGCACCTTGAAGCTCTGAACAAAGAGATTAATACCAAAGAAGGCGCTGAGAATATAGTTGAAGTTCTTAAAAAGCTTAGTAAAGCCATCTTTAGAGCTGATAATATGATAGTTGACATTACAGGAACCGATAAGGAGTATGCTGGCGTTCCTGAAAATAGTAAGAGACTTGCAGACAGTCTTTATACTGATGAAATCAATCTTGGTAAGCTTGATATTAAGCCTGTAAAGAAAAACGAGGCCTTCAAGACCGCAGGTCAGGTACAGTACGTATGCAGAGCAGGTAACTTTGCATCCAAGGGTCTTAAGTACAATGGCGCACTTAGAGTTCTTAAGGTAATGATGGGGTATGATTACCTTTGGAAGAACATAAGAGTCCTTGGCGGAGCCTATGGCTGTATGAGCAGCTATGCTAAAAATGGTGACAGTGCCTTTGTTACTTATAGAGACCCTAACCTTGGAAATAGTATTGAAGTGTTTGAAAAAGCTTCTGAGTATCTTAGAAACTTTGATGAAGAAGACAGAACTATTTTACAGTATATTATCGGTGCTATTTCTGATCTTGATACACCTAAGACACCATCAGGAAAGGGAGCTTATGGTCTGACTGCATATCTTTGCAATGCCAAAATGGAAAATATCCAGAGAAACAGGGATGAACTTCTTGGCACAACTAAAGAGACAATCCGTGGACTTGCTGATTATGTGGATGCCTTTATGCAGGATGAGTGTTTATGCGTAATTGGTACAAATGACAAGATAGAAGAGGAAAAAGATCGCTTTAAGAATATTGAGCAGCTTGTGAACAGATAAACTGATAAGCAGGAGGGGAATATTATGAGAAGAAGGTTAGCACGTCTATCAATTGTCGGTTTAATGACTGGTATGGTTCTTTTATCCGGATGTGGAAGCAACGGCGGCAATAGCTTCATGGCAACTGAGGAAATGGCTACTGAAGCTGCTTATGACAATGGTTTGTATGATTATAAATCTGCAAACTATGATTATGAGATGGAAGCGCCTATGGCAGGCGGTGCGGACACTACTTCTTCACAGGCGCAGGAAGTAATCGATACTTCCAGAAAGCTTATAACTACCATGAATATTTCTGCAGAGGCTGAAAATCTTGATCCTGTATTAGCTTCTGTTACTAACAAGGTTAAAGAGCTTGGCGGTTATATTGAATCCAGTAATATTTATAACGGAAGCAGGTATTCCGGGAAGTATGTAACCAGAGATTGCAGTATGACTCTAAGGATTCCGGCAGATAAGCTTGAGGCTTTTCTGGAAACCATAGAAGGAGCCACCAATATAACCAATAAATCCACTAATGTAGAGGATGTTACCCTTCAATATGTGGATATAGAGAGTAGAAAGAATGCTCTCAAGGCCGAAGAAAAAAGGTTATTGGAAATTGTTAATACTGCTGAAACGGTAGAGGATATCATTACTGTTGAGGATAGACTTGCTGATGTTCGCTATGAGCTTGAAAGCATTGAATCTCAGCTTCGCACCTATGACAACAGAGTAAATTACAGCACTGTTTATCTCGATATCACTGAAGTTACCAAGTATACGCCTGTTGCTGAAAAAGGCCCGGTTGAGAGAATGCTGGAAGGTTTTGTAGACAGCTGCAAGTCAATAGTGGATACAGTAGTTGAGGCATTTGTCTGGTTTGTCATTCATATTCCTCAGATTATTCTCCTTATAGTTTTAGGACTTATTTGCTTTATTGTTATCAAAAAGATCAGTGCCAAGAGTAAGAAGAAAGCGCTTGAAAGAGCAGCACTTCAGGCACAGTATATGAATCAGAATACTGTTATGGGACAGACACAGTATCAGAATCAGAATGCTGCAAATACACAGGCACAGTATTCGAATCAGAATAATGCTACAAATGGGCAGGATCAGTCGAATTTGAAAGGATAAAATGGATAGTAATTTTAAAACAGGTTTCGTTACATTAATAGGTCGTCCGAATGTTGGAAAATCTACTTTGATGAATCATATGATTGGTCAGAAGATTGCCATAACTTCCAACAAACCTCAGACCACGAGAAATAAGATAATGACAGTATATACAGATGATAACTGTCAGATGATCTTTCTTGATACGCCCGGTATTCATGAGACCAAGAATAAGCTTGGAGAATACATGACAAAGGTGGCAAAGAGCACTTTGGAAGAAGTTGATGTGGTTTTGTGGCTTGTAGAACCCAGCACTTTTATCGGGGCCGGAGAGAAATCAATTATAGAAGAACTTAAGAAATGTAAGAAACCGGTTATTCTTGTCATTAATAAGATTGATACAGTTTCAAAGGATAATCTTGAAAAATTTGAAGCTGCCTATAGAAATGAAATGGATTTTGACAGAGTGATCTGTGTTGCTGCACTTAAGGGTCAGAACATTGAACTACTCATGAATACAATAAAAGACCTTCTTCCTTTCGGACCGCCTTTCTATGATGAGGAGACACTTACCGATCAGCCTGAGAGGCAGATTGCTGCAGAAATCATAAGAGAAAAGGCACTGCGTCTTTTACAGGATGAGGTTCCTCACGGAATAGCGGTTACAATTGAAGCCATGCGTATGAGGGAAAAGAAGGTGGAGCAGCCAAAGCCTAAAAAGAAAAGACATCAGCACCCGCCAAAAAAGAGTAAGCTTGAAGAAATGCAAATGACAGAATTGGTGGATGAAGCATATGGTCCTGAAAATATTTCTGATATGGACATGGATGATTTTGATGGTCCAATGGTTTTGGATTTAAGTGGTATTTCGCAGCCTGAAGAAAACTATGATCCTGATGGAATCATGGATATTGATGCTACTATCATCTGCGAGAGGGATTCTCATAAGGGGATTGTTATCGGCAAGGGCGGTGCGATGCTTAAAAAGATTGGCAGTGCAGCAAGAAAAGATATCGAAGAACTGGTGGGCTGCCAAGTCAATCTTCAGCTATGGGTTAAGGTTAGACGTGACTGGAGAGATGACAAAACTCAGATGAAGAGTTTTGGCTATGATATCAAAGACCTGAAATAAGATTAGTTACTTGATAAATTATGTAATTATGGTGTTTTCATATGGAAGATTTTGTAATCGTCCGCGGTATTATTCTAAAACATGCACCTACTGGGGATTATGACTGGGTTGTTACCATTTTTACAGCAGAAAGAGGTAAGATTACAGCTTTTGCCAGAAGCGCCAGAAAGCCTAATGGTAAATTATCTGGCCTTGTAGAACCATTTTGTTTTGGAACTTTTAAACTATTTGCAGGAAGAAACTCCTATACCATAGTAGAAGCGGATATTGAAAATTATTTTGAAGGCTTTAGGGGGGACTTGGAAGGTGCCTGTTATGGCACCTTTTTTCTTGAGTTATGCAGTTTTTATACAAGAGAGAATAATGAAGACAAGGAACTTTTGAATCTTTTGTATATTTCTCTTAGAGCTCTTTTGAGAGATAATATTAAAAATCGCCTGGTCAGATGTATTTTTGAACTTAAGGCGCTTCAGATAGAGGGTGAATATCCCGGTATTCCGCAGAACGAAAGTTTAATGGAATCAACGAAATATGCGATGGATTATATAGAAAAGAGTTCCATAAGTAAACTTTTTTCTTTTTCTCTTACAGATGAAGTGCTATCTGAACTGGATATGGTCACTAAAAGATATCGTGAAAAGTACATAGACAGGCCCTTAAAGAGTCTTGAAATGCTTGAAACCTTTGAGTATTGAAAAAGAAATACTATTTGGATATAATAACTTTGTTTGTAATTTTTTAGGATTTATCAGAGGGATTATTGTGAGTATACTTACTAGTCACAGACGCAAAAGAACAGGTAATCATATTGTTGTAGCTTCTCTTTTTATATTAGAAGGAATTCTGCTTACAGGCTGCGGAGATAAGGAAAACTATCTTACTTCCATCAGTATAGATAAAGAGGGAATTGTTACCAATTCTATTTATGAAGAGTTTGATCAGAATTATTACGATATTTCAGAATTGTCTGATATGGCCAGTCAGGAAATCTCATATTATAATTCCGAGTACATTTCACCTAAGATTACGCTCGATGAAGCACAGCTTTTGGAAGATGGTACAGTGGCCAAACTTGTCATGACATTTGATAGTGCTTCGGATTATGGTCATTTTAATCAGACTACGCTTTTCTATGGTACTGTTAACGAAGCTTCTGAGAAGGGATTTACACTTTCCGGAGAACTTGTTGATGAAGATGGCGCAAGGATTGAACTTGGAAGTAAGGACTTCGGTGACAGACATATTATTATTTCCGGTGATAGGACAAGAATTATTGCACCTTTTAATATAGAATACATGACTAAAGGTGTTACTGCTCATGGCAAAAAGGAAGCTGATTTGACTAACGTATCTGCGGATAGTGTTCAGCTGCTTCTTTCAAAATAAATAAAAAGTTTTAAATACGTCTGCAGATATAAAAGCAGTCGCGGAATGGAGGATTATGGAAGCAAACGCAAAATCAATGGACAAAATTGTAGCCCTGGCTAAGGCGAGAGGATTTGTATATCCTGGTTCAGAAATCTATGGAGGTCTTGCCAACACTTGGGATTATGGTAATTTGGGCGTTGAGTTCAAAAATAATGTTAAGAAGGCCTGGTGGAAGAAGTTTGTGCAGGAGAACCCTTACAATGTAGGTGTTGACTGTGCGATTCTTATGAACCCTCAGACATGGGTAGCATCAGGTCACCTTGGCGGATTTTCAGATCCTCTTATGGACTGCAAAGAGTGTCATGAGAGATTCAGAGCAGATAAGATCATCGAGGATTTTGCTGCTGAGAATAATATCACACTTGAGACTTCAGTTGATGGCTGGTCACATGAAGAGATGGAGAACTTCATTAAGGAGCATTCTGTTCCATGTCCATCTTGTGGTAAGCACAACTTTACAGGAATAAGAGAATTCAATCTTATGTTTAAGACATTCCAGGGTGTAACTGAGGATGCTAAGGATACTGTATATCTTCGTCCTGAAACAGATCAGGGTATTTTTGTAAACTTTAAGAATGTTCAGCGTACATCTCGTAAGAAGGTTCCATTTGGTATTTGCCAGATAGGTAAGAGCTTCCGTAATGAGATTACACCTGGTAACTTCACATTCCGTACAAGAGAATTTGAACAGATGGAGCTTGAATTCTTCTGTAAGCCTGGAACTCAGACTGAGTGGTTTGAGTATTGGAGAAAGACTTGCTATGAATGGCTTCTTTCACTTGGTATCAAGAAAGAGAATCTTCGTCTTCGTGACCATGATCCTGAGGAACTTTCATTCTATAGTGATCATACAACAGATATTGAGTATGCATTCCCATTTACTGATTGGGGTGAGCTTTGGGGTATTGCATCAAGAACAAATTATGACCTCACAAGACATCAGGAAACATCAGGAGAGCCAATGGATTACTTCGATGATGAAACAAATGAGAAGTATATTCCTTATGTTGTTGAGCCATCACTTGGAGCAGACCGTGTAACACTTGCATTCCTTTGCGAAGCTTATGATGAAGAAGTACTTGATGCAGAAAAGAATGATGTTCGTACAGTACTTCATTTCCATC
>JAEEGL014306024.1_pt1 | contig 12624 bp, 4 predicted proteins | sample 9134231 | NCBI WGS metagenome assembly JAEEGL01 (sample SAMN16246548, study PRJNA631951) | gut metagenome | biome: gut microbiome; feature: rumen; material: fiber-attached | host: Bos | place: Iran: Karaj | collected 2018-10
GAAATCCTTCAATATGAACAGTAACAGGACAAGGTCTAACAGCAGGTTTAAAATTAAATAATCCAGGAGCTCTTTTATTATCATACTTAACAGATATCCCAAGCCATTCAGCAACATCAACTGAATTAGCAAGAGCTGTTGATAATCCAATGAATCTAACATTACTTTTCATTTTATGTGATATGAATCTCATACGTGATACAATAACTTCAATAACTGGACCACGTTCAAGACCTAATAAATGTATTTCATCAATTATTACTATTGATACTTTTTTTACATATGTTCTATGATGCCAATTACGTGATATTCCATCCCATTTTTCTGGTGTTGTTATTAAGATATCTGCATTTAATAATAATTCTAAATCTGGTGTGAAATCTCCTGTTAATTCTAATACTTTTTTATTTAAAAATTGAAATTTATTTTTCCAATCTGTAACTCTTTCTTTTGCTAATGATTTTAATGGAGCTATATATATTATTTTTCCTGTTGGATTTTTTTTAAATAAACGTAACATTGCTAATTCTGCAATTACTGTTTTACCTGAACCTGTAGGTGCTCCTACTAATAAATTTTCATCTGTGTGATATACACTATAAAAAATTTGAGTTTGAATAGGATTAAAATATTTAAATGAATCTGAAAATACTTTTTCATAATCTTTATCCTGTAAAACTGATAAAGGTAATGGATAAATATTTAATAATTCTGTTTTAACATCTTGATCATCTGGTACTTCAATATCTGCTAAATAAAATGATTCACTTATTTCACTTCCAATCCATCTTTCACTTATTATTGATACTGTATATACACTTTCAATATGTGCTTTTCTTTTTCCTGGTTGTATATCAAAGGGCACTGCAAATGTTAATACTGTTTCTTTTGTTTTCATTTTTTCATTTTGTTTTGGTAATAATATAAATTGTTCATAATGGATTATTTCTTTTTCATTATTTACAATTACCCAAAATGGTTCTGATTGATGAGAAAATTTTTTTGACCATAAAAATTTTGGAGTTAGTGTTATCGTTATATTTAATATTGTTCTTGTTAATGGTTTTGTTTCTATTTTCATATAAAACTGAGGTATTTTTCTTGCAAATTTTATTAATTCTAATGCATTTGCAGTATTTATATTTAATTCTTTTGATAAAAGAAATTTATCTTCTTTTAATATATCATTAATTTCAGTTTTACCTAATTTATCCAATTTACTACATATATTAGTATTTAAATAACCATCTTTATTATAATTTCCATTATATACTTTATATTTTGAATTTTTAGATAATTTAGCACTAGTTGAAAAAAATGTCATTTGCCATAAAGGTGTTGTTCTTGGAGCTACACGTCTTTCTACATATTTCATATAATTCATACATAAAAATGTAGTTCTTATTAAATGTTTATGTAAACATATTTCAATCATTGCTCTTAAAATACGAGGACTATTATCAACAATATAAGCAGAATCCATAAAAAGAGAACTTGTACTAAATTGAAAATCACCATGTAAATAAGTATAAAGTAAAATAATAGCTTTTTTATCATCTATTATGTCTTCTTTAATTGAATTTTTAGATATTATTTCATAATTTTCTGCTAATTCAATTAATTGACTTTTTTCATCTTCATAAATTCTCATATTAGCAAATTCATCACATTTAGAAAATACTTCAATAAAAGATTTTTCAGTCATATCTTCAACTAATGATTTATTAAATTTATCAATTGATTTATAACTCATATAATAATTACAAGCAATTCTACCTAATTCAGTAGTATGAACTTGTTGTGACCTTTTAATATATCTAATTAATTTAACTTTATTTAAAATCATAAAAGCAAATTTAATTTTACTTGTCAAAACATCAAGATTTTTATCTCTATTTTTCCCAGTTATAATCCTTCCAAAATAAGTTAATTGTAACCAATTAATAGCATCATTAAGACTAGAAATATTCCCAATAGCAATTTCAGCATTTAAAGCATCAGGTAAAAAATTACCTAAACTAGATCTAATAGGTAATTGATCTTTAAGTAAAGAAATATAATGACTAATTTTTTTTGAAGGTGAAATAATAATTCCAATTCCTTTTTTATCATATTGTGGTCTTCCAGCTCTACCAAACATTTGTTGAATATCTAATATACCAATATCAATGAATTTAGTAGTTGAAGCATCATAATATTTTGTTCCTTTAATTATACATGCATATGCTGGTAAATTTACACCCCATGCTAATGTACTTGTTGATACTAATAATTTTAATATTTTTTCTCTAAATAAAAATTCTATTGCATTTCTATCTTTTCTTAATATTCCTGCATTATGAAATCCTATACTATATGGTATTAATTCAGTTATTTTTTTATTTGTTATTTTTAAATGTGAATATTTTTTATATTCTTCTTGATTAATTTTAAATAAACCCTTTTCATTATTTATTTCTGCTAATTTTAATATTTCTTGTGCAAATGATATTGTTTCCATTCTAGAATGTACAAAAACTAAAACTTGTTTATTCATTTTTAAATATTCAATAATTTGTTTATAAGTAATTTCATTTTCTAAATTTTTATAATCATCAAAACTCAAATTTTCATTTAATCCAAAAAAATTCATTTCTAAAGGAGTAGCTCTATAAGAAGTATCAAAAGCAAATAAACCTTCTTTTACTCTTAAAAAATCAGCAATATCATAATAATTAGGAAGTGTTGCTGAAAGTGCAGCTAAACGAACAAATTTTTGATTTATTTCACTTTTTCTTATAGTTCTTGCAACAATACATTCTAATACTCTTCCTCTATCTTCATTTAATAAATGTATTTCATCAATTATCATTAATTTTAAATAATTAAATATATCATCATGTTTTCTTGTAAATAAATCCCATTTTTCTGGTATTCCAATAAATAAATTTGTTTTTTCTATTTGTTCTCTTGATAAATTTACATCTCCTGAGAATTCATTTATTACAATATTTAAAAATTTTAATTGATTATTAAATTTATTAACAATTTCATTAGCTAATGCTTTAAGTGGAACTAAATATAATATTTTAAAATCCCAAATTATTTCTTTAAAATCAAAATCTTTATTAATATCAATATAATTTTTGATTCTTAATTCTTTATTAATTTCTCTTAATATTGTTAATAAAGCAATATTTGTTTTTCCTGCTCCTGTTGGTGCAGAAATTAATAAATTTTCATCTGATAAAAATGCTTTATTAAAAACTGTACTTTGTATTTCATTAAAAAAATTAAAATTAAAACATTTATGAGCCCATTCTGGTAATTTTTCTTTAACTGATATTAAATCAATTTTCTTTCTTTCTTTTAATATTGGTTTTACATCTACTTTCATATATTCTTTATAATCATATATTTGTGTTACAAAACGTTCTTTATCTCTTTTTATATTTTCTGTTACTTGATCACCAAAATATTCTATTACAGGATGAACTTCTTTTTTTTCTAATTCATTTTCTTCATTTACTTCTTCAAATTGATAAAATTTATTTAAAAATATTTTTGAAAATCCTAATTGTTGTAATATTTTATAATTTTCTTCTTGTGCTTTTTGCATTTCTGTTAATTTTTTCTTTTTTTGTTTTTTATCTATTCTTTCTATTCCAAATTTAATTAAATTTTCTTGTTGTTTTAAAATATCATTTTTTTCATCTAAAGATGCAATTGCAATTTGAATTAATTCTTTTATTTCTTCAGAATTTTGTATTATTTTTTCTATTGTTTCCATTTCTTCATAACCTAATAAATCTGTTGCTTGACTTTCTAAATTTTCATTTGAATATTCTTTTAATAAATTTAATAAATTTGAAACTAAATATGGATTTGTTCTTAATTTATTACTTTCTAAAACTATTTTTTGAAAAATATTTTTGTCATTTTCTGTTTTTTTTTCTTTTTTTGTTAGTTGATTAATATTTTCTAATTGATTTTCATAATTTTCACTTACAAATTTATTTATTTCATCTCTTGCTCTATCATTTTCTTCTTTATTATCTTCTTCTTCTTTTTTTAATTCAATATCAAGTAATTTTCCTTTAATTCTAATTTCTTCTTTATTATAATTTGGATCAATATTCATTTTTTTTTCTTCATTTTTAATTTCTAATTTTTTTTGTTCTTCTTCTCTTTTTTCTTTTTCTTCATTCATTTTTTTTCTATTATATTCTCTTTTTTTCTCTTTTTGATTTTTATGTTTGTCTTCATTAAAATTATCATTTCTTCTATTAAATTTTTTTTTATAATAAAAATTTTGATGCCCATAATTTTGATTATCAAATTCATTATTAGGTTCAGTATTATAATAATAATTATTATTATATTCAGTATTATAATAATTATTATTATATTCAATATTAAATTTATTAAAATTTTTATTTTTATTATTATAATCTATATTATTATCATCTCTAAAATTGTTTTTTTTATTATAATTTCTATGAGAGTTTTGATTATAATTTCTATATGAATTTTGATTGTTATTATTTGAATAGTTTTTATTTGACTGGGGATTATTTCCTTTTCTTCCCCTTTGGTTTCTATGAGAACTTTCCATTTTTATAATTAAAAAAATAATTTTTTTTTCAAGATAAATAATAATTTAAATTTTTATAAATTAGAATTTAATATCTCATAAATATGAAAATTAAATTTAACTAATTTTAAAATTGTTTAGTTTATTTTAAATATATTTTCATCTAATATAACAATTATAATTTTTATATTAACTTCAATAAATAATTATGAATGATAAGTAAAAAAAAACCCATCATTATTTTACGAATATTAATTTATTTATTTGTTAATTATTTTTCAAAAGAAAAAAATTTATTTTTTAATTATGTTTTTTAAGAATTGAATTTCTAAAATTTTAATTTATTTCATTTAATTGAAAAAAAAATGTAATATAAGTTAACGTTAAAAGAATTAAAATTATATATTATAAATTATAGAATATATCAAATAATAATATTCTGTATATGGAAATCTTAAAAAATAATTATTAAAAATTTTGAGTTTTTTAAAAAAAAGATGAAATATTTATATATAAAAAACATATTATTTACATAACAATAACTTTATAAATTTTATAAATTAATTTTCCTTTTATCACATAATTTATACAATAAAGGGATTTTAAAATGTTCAGTAACAAATTTTCCATTTTTATTTTTTAAAGAATCTTTCCAAATTTTTACAACTTCTAATATTTTTTCTTGAGGAGTTAACATTTTTCTATTTTTATTTTCATATTCTCCTCTTACAGAATTTAATTGAACAGTATTATAATCATAATTAGAATCAAATACTTTAATATTAACAATTGATTTTGAATCTTTAATTTTTTTTCCAAATAAATCAAATTTTATTTCTGAATTTCTTTTGATTCTATTTGATTGATTATTATTAAATTGAGATGGAATTTTTGGAGAAGTGTTAAAAATTTCTTTTTTAGGTAATTTATTAATGGTATTATGATTAGTTTTATTAATTTTAGAAAATTTAGTATTTTTCACTTGTTTTTTAGAATTAGTTGAAAAATTTGTTGAAATTGTCTTATCATTATTTTGATTAATATTTAATTTTAATTTTTTATGTTTTGCATTTAATAAGTAAATTACTGAATCATCAGTTAATGAGTTCATTTTTTTATTTCTTAAACTTTTTCTTATTGGTAAATTTGGGCTTATTAAAGCACTTTTTAATCTTGGAATTTCCTTTTTACTTATTATATATTTTATATTCTTATTGTTATTTTCATTTATATTCTTTTTTCTATTTTCTTGTTTTTCTTCTTCATTTTTATTTCTGTAAAATAAAGATTTAATTTGACATATCTTTTTATTAATTCTATATTTTCTCCTAAGAGTAAGTTGATTATTTAAAATGTTCAAGAAATATTCTTTAAAAGAATTAATCAAATCATTTGAAATACAATTTAAATCAATTTTCAAAAGAATTGTTTCAAAATTTTTTGTATATAATTTCTTTTTTTTTTTACCAAATAATTTTTCAATAAAAATAAAATCTCCTTCATCATAAATAATATCATTTCCTTTTTCACAATAACAACTTCCTTTATAAATAAGAAAAAAACTTTTATCATTTTCATTATCATAATTATTAATAAAGGAATGTGTTGGAATATAATATTCTTGTATTTTAGAAAGAAATAAATGAAATTCTTTATCAATTAAATTTTTAGTAAGGGGAATATGGGAAAAAATAAAATCAATTTTATTTTTTAGACTTTTTGAAATTTTATCATACAAAATTTTAACTTTACTTTCATCAATATATAATAAAATAATTTCAGGTAAATTAGAAAAAGTATTTTGTTTATTTTTATTATTGTTTTCTATAAAAGTATAAGCAGAAGAAAAATGTTTTTTATTATTTTTGATTAAAATATCTCTAAATAAATTTGTTCCTCCAAATATTAAAATTTCATTATTATCATTATTTTTATTTTTTTTATTATTCATTTCATTATTTAAGTTTTCTAAATTGAAAGTGAAAAGTTCATTTTCTTTTTTTTTTTCAAAATTAACATTTAATTTATATTTTTTTAATATACTATGTTTTAAATTAATCGATGTTCTTATATTATTTTGAAAAGAATCTCTAGTAAAAAAATTTTTAGTATTATTATTTTAATTAAATTTAAAATCAAAAGTTTTTTCATTTGTATCAACAGATTCAATTTTCCATTTTACTTCATTAAAATTTAAATTATATTCATTTAAAATATCTTCAAGAAATTCTTTATTTAATTCAGAAATTTGATATGAAAATGTTTTAATTTTAATTCCTCCTTTAATTAGAATATAATATCCTTTAATATCACTTCCTTCTTTATATAAACAAAAATTATTATTTGTTTCAATAATTTTTGCTTCTTTTATAATTGGAATAAAATCATTTAAATTTATATCATTTATTATAAAAAAAGGTTTAAATTTTTTAGAATTGAAAATAATATTTGATACTTTCTATGAAAATAATAAAATTATTTTACTTCTATTTGCTTTTTATCTTCTAAAAAATATTTTCCATTTTTCAGTGACTCTATTAAAATTGATGTTAATTCATTATATTTATTTGTGTAGTTTATTAAATTCTGTGAACATTCATTTTTTATTTTAGGACTATTAGATTAATATAATATTTTATTACCTAGAAAATGGAGTGATTGAATTTGAGAAATTAAATAAAATTTCTTTACTGAAATTTGTTGACATTAATTTTACTTAATTTTTTTTCTTTAAATAAATTTTAAATAATAATTATTTCAATATTTATTATTTATTTTTTTTATTTCTAATAAAAAAAAATTTTTTAAATAATTATTTTTATATTATTTATTATCTTCTTTTTTTTCCTCTTTTAAATTATTAATATAATCTTTAACTTCATCAATTTCATAAATACTTCTAATTTCCTCAACTTTTTCATTATTTTTTTCAATGTTTTTTAGATTAGAACTTATACTTTTAACTTCTTCTACCCATTCCTCATTTTCTTTTTCTTTATTTTCCAAAACTATACTATTAATATTTTCAATTAAATTTTTCTCATATTTATTAAAAATTTCATTAACCTTTTTATCAATATCTTCTAATAATTTTATATCTTCTAAATTCCTTAATTCTCTATCTAAATTTGTTAATTTTTCTTCTTCATTTTTTAATAAATCATTATATTTTGATAAATATTTAAGAGAGAATATTTCTTTTGAAACAACTAATTTATTAGTTAAAAAATAATGATATTTAAAATCTTCATCTTTTTTATTCTTAATATATTTTTTAAGTTCTTCAATAAAATCTTCTTCTTCTTCTTTAATTTTATACATTCTTAAATTACCATTATCATTTTTTGGTTCTTTTAATATTTTTAAATTATATTTATCACCAAGTGAAATTTCAGCATTTATTATTTTATTAAATCTTTTTATTTTAATTAAAAAATATTTCAAATCCTTTTGTGTATCTTCTGTAAATGAATTTAAAATATTAGACAAAGCAATTTTATATTGAAGCAATAAATCATTAATATTTAATTTTTTATTTTCTAAAAAAATATCCAAAAAAATATTTTCATTATTTTTTTCAATATCAATATCTAATTCAATAACTTTTTTTTCATTATCTTTATCAGGAATAATATTTCCTATTAATCCTACATTATTTTTATCATATAATTGAAAAGTAATATCATAATAAGAATTAAAATGTGTAAAACTTTCAAGAGAAATAGGAAATTTTTCTTTTTCAACTTCATAATCTCTTAAAATTGCAGCACCAACACTTGCACATTCATCAATTAAAATTGTTTTAGAAATTTGTAAATTATTATCAATAATAATATTTTGAAGACAAGGTGTTCTCATTAATTCTCCTGCAATTTCTACATAATCAATTTTAATATTTTTTTCATTTGCAATATTAATTATTTCTTTTAATTTATTTTCAAATTTTTTTAATTCTTCTCTTATTATTTCTTCAAATTTTTCTCTTGTTAAATTTATTTCTAAATCTATATCATCATAAAATACATAAATTGTAATATTTGTTTCATCATTTACTGTTAATTTAACTCTTGATTTTTGAATAGCATCTAATAATTTATATTTTGATTTTGCATCTAATTTATAATCATTAAGATTATTTTCTTTTTTAAATTCATTTAAACAATATTCTCCTAATAAATTATCAAAATTTCTTCCTCCAAAATCAATTATACAATCAACATATTCAACAGAAAATTTATTATATGCAAATTTAGATAAAATAAAATTTGTTTTTGAATGACCTGAATCAATAAATAAAACATTTTTTTCAATATTTTTATCTTGAAATGAAAATAAATCTTTATATTTATTATAACCATAATACATAGTTATTGCAGATGATTCATTATAAATTTGAACATTTTTCATTTCAAGTGAATCACAAATTAATTTTAAAATTTGTTTTTGTTTTGGAGTAAAAAAATCAGGAAGACTAATTGATGAATAGTCATAATTAATTTTATTTTTTTCAAAATAATAATCATTAATTAAAGATAAATAATCTGAAATTATATTTTCACTTTCTATTTCTTTAATACCATTTATTCCTTTAGATTTAAATTTATACTTATTAAATTCTTCATTAATTCCAAAACCATATTTTAATTCATCTTTAAATAAAATATTATTTTCAAAACCAATTAATCTTGATAAATTTTTATATGATGTCTCAATATTTTGTCTTAAAGAAGATATTGAATTATCTCCAAATAATCTATGATCTTTAGTATAACAAATTATTGAAGGAATAATTCTTGAAGATGATTCATTCATTAATAAAACATTAGAAACTGGTTTATTATAATCATTTTCAAACAATGAATAAACTGTTTTATATGAACCTATATTTATTCCAAGACTTAAGAATTTTTTGTCTGATTTTTTGACTACAATTATTTGATTTGGATTTTTTAAAGATGATTTTATTTCTTTATTAGGATAAAGATCAATGTTCACTCTTATTTTATTTTGTGAAACTATTTTATAAGGGAAAATTAATTTTTGATTCGTATTACTCGACCCCATTTTTAATATTAAATTATAAAGATTTATATTATGGATATTAATTTTATTTATTTTAATAAATAATTATTAATAATATATATTTCAATTTTTGATATTAATTTTATTATTTTCTTTTCTGAAATAAATAAATATTTTAAAAATATTCAAAATTAATATCTTTCTTATATATTTTTTATCTTTTAATTTCTCTTTAATATTTATCATTATATTAAAATGTATATAAATTTTTTTTATTTTATTTTTAGAAAATTTTTATCTAATATTTTTATATATATTTGAAACATTTTCTTAAATTATGAATTAAATGTATGATATATTGAGCTTTCTATATATCTTTTTCTTACTTTTCAATAGAATATCTTATTTAAAAATATTATATAATATATTATTAATTATCATTTTATAAATGATAATCAAAAAATATATTTTATTAATTGAAAAAAAAGGAAAAATAAGTTTTATTTTATTTGTTAAAAATATATTTAAATAATAAATTATTTTATATTTATTTAAATTTATTATAATATCTTATATATCTTTTTTTGAATTAAAAAAAATGATGATATAAATTTTTTTTTAAAATTTAATATTAAAATATATCAAAGGTAATTGAATTCTTTATTATTTGACAATAATAAATGAAAATCCTGTGATACTTAATTATAGTAGAATATTTTAAAACTAAAATATAATTTTAACACAATAAATTCCTTTTGAAAAAATTAAAAAAAAATATTTAATCTGATTAAGAAAAGATTGATTAAAAAAACCTAAATCTTTTTATTCTATTTTCATATTTTTTAACCAACATCAAAATAAAAAAAATAAATCTAACACAACAACAAAAAAAAAATAAAAAAATAAAAAAAAATAAAAAAGCATTTTTAAAAAATCCTTAAAAATAATAATAAAAACAATATCAAAAAAAAAAAAAAAAAGAAAAAACAAAACAAAATTAAAAAATCTAATAATCAAAAAAAAAAAATCTATTTATTTTCCTTCATAATGTAACCATTCATAATAAACTTTTTTCTTACCATAATCCCAATGTCTATCTTTACAATTAGGTGAATGTCCAGAAACTTTAGCATTTTTTCCACCAACAGTGACAATCATAACATGAGTTTTTCTTCCTTCACAGCTATCTTCATGATAAACAATAACATCACCTTTTTCAATATATTCAGGAGGAGCTAATTTTTTACCACAAGCTCTTTTCCATCCCAATTTATGTAAGCAAACACCTAATGATTTTGCACCAAGTATAACATCACATCTACTTACTTTACATTTACTTTTTAATGATACTCCACCTGCAATTACACATTGACTTACAAAGTTTGCACAGTCACCATTGTGTTTTGCATATTTACAATTTTCATTTCCGTAATATCCATATGGAGAACATGCTGTACGACCACTTCCACATCTGTGGTTTATTTTTTTATAATGTTTATATGCATATTCTACTGCTTTTGTTCTGTCGTATGTTAGGGAGAATGTTATTAAGGATAAGGTTATTAAGATTTGGAGTTTGTTTTGCATTTTTTTTTTTTTTTCTCTTTTTATTTTATTTTTTTTTTATTTTGGGTTTTTATAATGTTTTTTATTTTTATTGTAATTTTTTTTGTTTTTTTTGGTATTTTTCATTTTATTATATTTTTTTTTGTTTTGGGGTTGAATTTTTATTTTTGAAAGGAGTTTTATTTTTTTATCTTTTTTTAGTTTTTAGTTTTTTTATTTTATTTTTTTATCTTCATTTTTTTTATATATAAAATTGAATAACAAAACAAACTAAAAAAGAAAATGAAAATGATTTAATCATATTTAATTATATAGTTATTATTAAATATATTATTAATAAAAAAAAACACAAGTAATAAAATTTAACTAAAGTAATTTGTTTTTAATAATAATATTTTGAATAACAAAATTTAAATCAAGTTAATAGAAAAAATATAAAAATTAGTAATAATCTTAAGCAGGAAATTCCTTAGAATTATATAATTTACTCAATAACAATACATTTCAACATTTGAATTCTATATTAAAGCACATAAAAGTATATAATAAATCAACTATAAAATTATATTTATTTATTTATTTATTTTTAATTATTGAGCTAATATAATATATTAATTTTCAAAAAGCTCAAAATTATATAAGATTAAATAATATTTAAATATATTTATTTATTCAAAATATTTCTATAATAGAAATATCATTTTTATAAATTAAATATATAATAGAGATATTAATGTGAATGATGATTAAAATAAAAAAATAATTTTACTTTAATATTCTAAATAATTATTGGGTAGTTATTGTTTATTTTTTAAATTTAATTTAATTATAATTTAAATTAATATTATATTTTAATGTTAAATAATATTATAGTTTTTTACTCATTTTTGTTGAAAATAGGAGTATATCCCCATAAAAATTAAAATTAATTAATAATATATCATTAATTATTTATTTTTTCAATTTTAAGATTTATTGAATAAATATGGAAAAAATAATTATTTAATTATTTTAAAATATGAAATCAATCTTTTGTAATTTTTTATTTTTATAATTTTCATTTGTAATACCCAAATTTTAAGTTTAAAAAAAGATTGTTACAAAAAAGATAAATTAAAAATTGTTTTTTTATAATGTTTTATTTATAACTTATTTATTCTTTTTATGTTTGTTTTATTTCATTCAAATAATAATCTTAAATTGATATTTTTAATGTTATAATAAGTAAATTTTTATTTAGTAATATAAAAGATTATTATATTTTAACGTTCTTCAATGGTTTCTATATCAATATTTTTTATAAAAATTGTATTGAATTCATAATCAGCTCTTTCTCTTATTTCATTTTTAGTATTAATATTTAATCCACAAAAATTACAAATTATTTGTTCATTGAAAACTAAACATTGAAAAATAAGGAAACAAAAAATAAAAATTATAATAATATTTAATTTAAAATTCAA
>JAEEGL014893799.1_pt1 | contig 12624 bp, 7 predicted proteins | sample 9134231 | NCBI WGS metagenome assembly JAEEGL01 (sample SAMN16246548, study PRJNA631951) | gut metagenome | biome: gut microbiome; feature: rumen; material: fiber-attached | host: Bos | place: Iran: Karaj | collected 2018-10
ATATGATGAGTCTAAAAAGTTTCATAGTAGTAATTGTTTTAAATTTTTTGCAAAATTAAACCATTTAATCCAAATAAAACAAAAAGCAATCCATTTTTTTATAGTCAATGTGAATTTTGCGTAAAAAACGCTAACTTTGCAACGTCAATCTTTTAATTATATTATACGTAAATGAGTACATTTTTGTTTCATGATTTGATATATGGCCCGATAAAATCGCGGCGGCTTGGCAACTCGTTGGGCATCAATCTGTTGCCAACAGACAAGAAGTATTGCAACTTCAACTGCGTCTATTGCGAGTGCGGTGCCAACGTGCCCGGCGGCAAAATCAACCTGCCCCGCCGCGCCGAAATTGCCGCTGCATTGTCCGAAAAGTTAAAACAACTTCATTCTCAGGGCATTGCGGTGGATTCGATAACTTTTGCAGGCAACGGCGAACCTACAATACACCCTGATTTTGAGGGCGTTATGCAAGATACAGTCAACGAAAGGAACAAATATTTCCCGGAGGCTGTGATTTCGGTATTGAGCAACGCCACGCGCATCAGCAAGCCGGAAGTTGTTGAGGCTCTGATGCTTATCGACAACAGGATTTTGAAGTTGGATTCTGCCATCGAATCCACTGCCAAAGCCATCGACCGTCCCGTTGGCGAATATTCTGTGGCTCGTATCGTGGATTTGCTGAAAGGGTTCAACGGCGATTTTACGTTGCAGACGATGTTTTTGGAGGGCGATGTCAACGGTGTCCACATCAACAACATGACCGAGCAAGAGGTGTTGGCGTGGTTGGATGTCGTTAAAACCACCCGTCCAAAAAAAGTGATGATTTACACCATCGACCGCGACACACCGGAGCAAAACCTCCGTAAAGCCACTCACGAAGAACTCGACTCCATCCGCGACCGTGTGAAGGCTGCGGGTTTTGAGGTTTCTGTTTCGTATTAATGAAGGTAATCGGCGACATATCGGGCAGGAAAGTGCTTGTTTCTCCGCTTGATTGGGGACTCGGACACGCGGCGCGGTCGGTGCCGGTGATGCGGATTTTGTGCGCCAAAAACGATGTTGTAATCCTCTGTGGACCAAGTGCGTATGGATTTTTGCGGCGCGAATTGCCCGACGTCGAAATCATCAAAATAGACGATTGGCGGATACGTTATCCCAAGCACAAAATCAATTTTTTTACTATTCTTGGGTGGATTCCCGTGATGTTGCGCAATTCGATACATGAACACCGTTTTGCCAAGCGTTTGATAAAGGAAAGGAACATCAATTGTGTTGTATCCGACAATCGTTATGGGCTGTTGTTCAAGCATTTAGAATGTTATATAATAACCCATCAAGTCTGCCCAAAAATGCCCAAAGGATTCGGTTTTATGGAGAGTTTGGGCGGATGGATGTTCAAGAAATATTTGTCGCGTTTTGATAAAGTTTTGATACCCGATTTTGAGGCCGGCGACAGTTTGTCGGGGAGCCTCGCCGGTGATAGAAAACTGCCGAAGGATAAGTTTGTGAGGATTGGGATTTTGTCGAGATTTTGTGGTTCGCAGGCGGGGATGCCTTCACTCCAACAAATATCAATTCTTGTACTGATGTCGGGACAGGAAAATCAACGGACAATTTTGGAAAACCAATTGATTGCCGCGCTTGATGGCTGCGGGCGTGAAGTTTTGTTTGTGCGAGGGGTGGGGGAGAGCCGCCCTATTCTTAGAGATACTGAGAATATCAAGTTTGTTAATATGCTGAGTGGCAACGATTTGTATCTCGCATTACAGTCTGCATCGTTGATAATTTGCCGTGCCGGATACAGCACACTTTGCGACGTTGTGGCGTTGGGCAAACAGGCAGTTATAATCCCAACTCCCGGACAGACCGAACAGGAATATTTGGCTGAACGGCTCGACGGACGGTTTGGGTTTAGGAGTTTGGGGCAGGAGGAGGGCAATTTGGCGGAGTCCATAAAAAAAATTTGCACCGCTCTCAAAAAAAATGTACTTTTGCACTCTGTATAAAGAAAATAAGAGATTAAATGATTAATATAGCCATTTTTGTGTCTGGCGGCGGCACCAACTGCGAGAGCCTGATGCAACATTTTGAAAATAGCAAGAAGTATCGCGTCGCGCTCGTAGTGAGCAACAAAGCAGACGCTTACGCGCTCGTCCGCGCCAAAAACCATAATGTGCCTACGGCGATAATGCCCAAGGCAAAACTCAACGACCCCAAGGAGTGTCTTCCGCTGATGACAATGTACGGAATCAGGTTTATTGTGTTGGCGGGTTTTTTGCCCATTGTGCCTGATTATCTGATAGATGCGTATCCGAGGCGCATTGTTAACATCCATCCCGCCCTGTTGCCCAAATTTGGCGGCAAAGGCATGTGGGGGCATCACGTGCATGAGGCTGTGAAGGCGGCGGGCGAATCCGAAACCGGCATGACCGTGCATTATGTGTCGCCCGTATGCGACGGCGGCGAGATTATCACAAGACATTCGTGCGCCATCCTGCCCACCGACTCCGCCGACGACATCGCCGCCAAGGAACACGAATTGGAGATGCTCTATTATGCCAAAGACGTGGAGGCGGTGCTCGAAAATACGTTTTAATACTACGTTGTTTTTAATTTTTGTACGTTTAATACGGCTTTGATGTAAGTTATACACTTAAAGGCCGTCTGAGCGTTTGGAGCGTATAGGAAAACCGATTTACCTTTGTACCGAAATCAAAAATGATAAGATTATGAAAAAGGTAAATTTGCTGACTGCACTTTTGGTAGTGCTGATGTCAGGAGCGGCAAACGCTCAGGAAGAAGAAGGAAGCCCGCTGACGTATTCGGCGGGAGTAAGGAGCAGCGAGATTTGGCGCGGCGGCTATGTCTGCGGTCTCGCTGGCGAAGGCGGAATCGACTTTTCCGCAGGTGGTTTCAGTGCCGGCATTGCGTCTGTATTCGCTATCGGCAAGGACACCTACAACGAGTTTGACTGGTACGCAAGCTACTCGGTGAAAGGCTTCTCGCTCACCCTCAACGACTATTGCTGGACGCAGGCGGACGGGTTTGAGTATTTTGGTCCCTACAAAGAGAATCACTACCTGGAACTCGGCGTTGGCTACGACTTCGCAGAATGTACCGACCTTCCGCTGTCGGTATCCTACAACGTGATGCTCGCGGGCGCAAACAGGAAAGCCAATGGCGACCAGGCTCACGCTTCGTACCTCGAATTTTGCTACGCGCCGTCGCTTGAATGTGGCATCGACCTCGCCTTCACCCTTGGCGCGGCTATCGAGTCGGAGGAAGAATCCGCAATGTACACAAGGAAAGACGGTTTTAATTTTGCCGTCGTTGGTCTGGACATCTCCAAGACCTACAATCTCAAGAATTTCTGCACGGTAACTCCCTCAGTGTCCGCTATCTGCAACCCCACGGGTCCGGTAGGCACAGAACACGGAGCGATGTACTTTACCGCCGGAGTTAGTTTCGGGTTTTAACGAGTAAATTTTTTTACCCGTAATGTAAAGTATGTGTTAAAAATAGTACAATACGTATTACACGTATGAATCAATAAGTAAAAAACGTAAATCATGAAAAGAATCGAAGCAATCATTCGCAAGACGAAGTTTGACGAGGTGAAGGAAGCCCTGTTGAACTCGGACATCGACTGGTTTGAGTACCACGATGTCCATGGCATCGGACAGTCGCGTCAGGAGCGCATCTACCGTGGCGTTGTCTATAACACCGACATGATTGAGCGCGTGGCAATCACCATTGTATGCCGCGACGTGATAGTAGAAAACACAATCAACGTACTTCTCAAAACCGCCAACACGGGTCAGATAGGCGACGGCCGCATCTTCCTGAGCGACGTTATCGACTGTTGGTCTATCCGCACCGGCGAACACGGCGACACGGTATTGAAGGACAAGAAATAATGGACAATTGACAATTGACAATTGACAATTAAAAAACTAAATTATCATGGCAGGCATTTTATTAGATATTCCTCCCGTAGTAGAGGAGGCAAAGGACTTTGTAAACGGTCTCGACACCCTTTGGGTGTTGCTTGGCGCGATGCTGGTATTCTGGATGCAGCCCGGATTTGCCCTTGTGGAAGCCGGTCTCACACGCGCCAAAAACACGGCAAACATTCTGATGAAGAATTTTTGCGACTTCATGTGCGGCTCTGTGCTGTACTGGATTGCAGGTTTCTCGATAATGTACGGTGCGGGCAACGCCTTCATCGGCTGGGAGGGTTTCGGTTTTATCGGTACCGACAGCAACGTACCCGCCGAGGCTACCTTCATCTTCCAAACCGTATTCTGCGCCACGGCTGCCACCATCGTGTCGGGCGCAATGGCTGAGCGCACCAAATTCTCGATGTATTTCGTCTATTCGATGGTGATCTCGCTGATTATCTACCCGATAGAAGGCCATTGGAGTTGGGGCGGCGGCTGGCTCTCAGAGATGGGATTCCACGATTTTGCTGGCTCTACGGTGGTGCATCTCTGCGGTGGCGTGTTGGCTTTGGCGGGCGCGATTGTGCTTGGTCCCCGTACTGGCAAGTACGACAAGGACGGCAAGTCGAAGGCTATCCCCGGCCACAACTTGACTCTCTGCGCCCTTGGCGTGTTCTGCCTGTGGGTGGGCTGGTTTGGTTTCAACCCCTGTTCCACTGTGGCGGCTACTGGCTACGACAACGCTACAAGCATGTCGCACGTGTTTGTAACTACCAACATGGCTGCGGCTACCGGTGGCATCGCGGCTCTCATCTACACTTGGCTCATTGACGGCAAGCCTTCTCTCTCAATGGTTTGCAACGGTATTTTGGCGGGCTTGGTAGGCATCACCGCCGGTTGCGACTGCGTGCCTATCTGGGCGGCTGCGTTGATTGGCGTTATCACTTCTGTAGTGATGTGTTTCTCGGTATCGTTCCTCGACAAGAAGTGCCACATCGACGACCCTGTTGGCGCGGTATCGGTACACGGCGTTGGCGGCATCCTCGGCACGGTGTTGACCGGTGTGTTCTGCGACTCCGCCATCAACGGCTCTGAGGTTTCGGTTGGCGTGCAGACTATTGGCGCGTTGGCGGTAGGTGCGTTTGCCTTCGTACTTGGCTACGCAGTGTTTATCATCATCAAGAAGACCCACGGTCTCCGCGTCGAAAAGCGCATCGAGGAGGAAGGTCTCGATGTTTACGAACACGGCGAGGCTTGCTACAACTAAGGATAGTCTTTAGTTATAAATGAGGACGGCAGCACGGTGATTTTTGTTTTACCGGCTGCCGTTTTTTTTGTGTGTGTTTGCCAATTATTTTGTGATAACCTTTTGCGTTTTAACGCCTGTCTTCACAATGTAGATTCCTGGTTTTTGCATTGTAATTTCTGTGCGCTGGTTGTCGTTTATAATGTTTTTGATTTGCCGACCCGACATGTCAACTATGCTGATTTTTTTGCCGCCATTTTCCACGACGATTGTCTTGTCGTAAGACCAAATTTTGATGTTGTTTGCGGCGATGTTTTCGGTGGCGGTTTCAGGATTATCATCAACAGGTTTTTCCTCTGCCTTTGCTTCCACGGTTACTTCAAACGTTGCCGTCAGTCCCAAATATTCCACGGTCAAAGTCTGTGCGCCGATTGTGGTATTGTCAAAACCACTAATATTTGCATCTGAAATTGCAACGGTTTCGGAGGTATTGTCGTTATAAGAAACAGTAATTAATCCGCCGTTTAGTTCAATTTCGTCGCCTTCTGCGTATGTGAGTTTCGACGGCAAAGTTGCAACTTCGATGGACGTTGCCAATCTGTCATTAACGGTAACTTCAAATGTTGTTGTCAGTCCCAAATATTCCACGGTCAAGGTCTGTGCGCCGATTTTTGAATTGTCAAAACCTGAAACATTTGCATCAGAAATTGTAACCTTTTCTGTGGTATTGTTGTTGTAATTAACGGTGATAAATCCGCCATCAAGATTGAGAGAATTGCCGACAATGTAAGTGAGCTTCGACGGCAATGTGGCAATTACGATGGATGTTGCCGACCTGTCGTTGACGGTAACTTTAAACGTTGTTTTCTGTCCCAAATATTCCACGGTCAAAGTCTGCGCGCCGATTTTTTTGTTGTCGAAACCTGAAACTTTTGCGCTCGAAATAGCAACTTTTTCAGTGGTATTGTTATTGTAATTAACTGTGATAAATCCTCCGTCAAGGTCGAGAGCATTACCAACAATGTAAGTGAGTTTCGACGGCAAAGTTGCAATTACGATAGAAGTTGCCGACCTGTCGTTGACGGTAACTTTAAATGTTGTTTTCTGTCCCAAATATTCCACTGTCAAAGTCTGTGCGCCGACTTTTTTGTTGTCAAAACCTGAAACTTTTGCGCTCGAAATAGCAACTTTTTCGGTGGTATTGTTGTTGTAATTAACAGTGATAAAACCACCATCAAGATTGAGAGTATTGCCAACAATGTAAATCAGTTTCGACGGCAAAGTGACAATCTCGATGGATGTTGCCGACCTGTCGTTGACGGTAACTTTAAACGTTGTTTTCTGTCCCAAATATTCCACGGTCAAAGTCTGTTCGCCGATTTTTGTGTTATCAAAACCTGAAACTTTTGCATTGGAAATTGCAACTTTTTCGGTGGTATTGTTGTTGTAATTAACAGTGACAAAACCGCCGTCGAGGTCGAGAACATTGCCAACGATGTAAGTCAGTTTTGACGGCAAAGTTGCAATTACAATTGACGTCGCAGACTTCTCGTTAACGGTATCGTCAGAATTTTCATTACCACCATCGTCGGAATTTTCATTACCACCATCGTCAGAATTTTCATTACCATTATCGTCAGAATTTTCGTTACCATTATCGTCTGAGTTATTATTACCGGAATCGTCAGACTTGTCGTTAACTGTAACATCAAACGTAGTTTGCAATCCCAAATATTCCACTGTCAAAGTCTGTGCGCCGACTTTGGTGTTGTCAAAACCTGAAACTTTTGCATTAGAAATCGCAACTTTTTCGGTGGTATTGTTGTTGTAATTAACGGTGATAAATCCGCCATCAAGATTGAGAGCATTGCCAACAATGTAAGTCTGTTTCGACGGCAAAGTGGCAATTTCGATGGAAGTTGCCGACTTGTCATTAACTGTAACATCAAACGTAGTTTGCAATCCCAAATATTCCACTGTCAAAGTCTGTGCGCCGACTTTGGTGTTGTCAAAACCTGAAACTTTGGCATCAGAAATAGCAACTTTTTCGGTGGTATTGTTGTTGTAATTCACGGTGATAAAACCGCCATCAAGATTGAGAGCATTGCCAACAATGTAAGTCTGTTTCGACGGCAAAGTGGCAATTTCGATTGAGGTAGCAGACCTGTCGTTAATGGTAATTTCAAACGTTGTTGTCAGTCCCAAATACTCCACGGTCAAGGTCTGTGCGCCGATTTTGCTGTTGTCAAAACCTGAAACATTTGCATCTGAAATTGCGACCGTTTCGGTGGTATTGTTGTTGAAATTAACGGTGATAAATCCGCCGTCAAGATTGAGAGAATTGCCGACAATGTATGTGAGTTTTGATGGCAAAGTTGCTATTTCGATGGACGTTGCCGACCTGTCATTAACGGTAACTTCAAACGTTGTTGTCAGTCCCAAATACTCCACGGTCAAGGTCTGTGTACCGATTTTGGTGTTGTCAAAACCTGAAACATTTGCGTCAGAAATTGCGACATTTTCAGTTGTGTTGTTGTTGTAATTAACGGTGATAAATCCGCCGTCAATTTCAAGAGAATTGCCGACAATGTATGTGAGTTTCGACGGCAAAGTTGCAATTTCGATGGAAGTTGCCGACCTGTCATTAACGGCAACTTCAAATGTTGTTGTCAGACCCAAATATTCCACGGTCAAAGTCTGTGCGCCGATTTTGGAATTGTCAAAACCTGAAACATTTGCGTCAGAAATTGCGACCGTTTCGGTAGTATTGTTGTTGAAATTAACGGTGATAAAACCGCCGTCAATGTCAAGAGAATTGCCAACAATGTAAGTGAGTTTCGACGGCAAAGTTGCAATTTCGATAGACGTTGGAATCGCCTCTTTTGATATTTCTGTGAAATTTTTGTCGGTTGCTTTGCTGGGGATGTCTATGTAGTCCACTGTATTAAACTCTTTGTCCTCGTAAAATGCGAACAACTTGCCAGACGAATAGCGGGGGACTTGGACTGAATACTGACCATTTTGGTCGGTGTGGATTGTCAAGGCATCGGAGGTCAATACGCGATAGTGCATCTTGTCGTTGTCGTCGCAATAGTAGAAGTACATATTGCTATTGTCGCTGCCTGAATTATATAATGCCAAATAATAGTCGTCGCCAGGAACTACGGCTACGGAATTGTCCAATACTACGGCAGACCATCCTCCACTAACTATTTGGCTGCTTGTAAACGACTTTTGCCATAATATGTTCTTGTCCTTGTCGGCGAGTGCAACAGTAATATTGCCGGGTGAGCCATACGCAGTGGTGTGAAATTCTATCGAGTTGATATATTTCTTTTGCAGTTGGAAGGCTTCAGAATACCAATATCTGTCGTTGAAAGATCTTGAATAATAATAACCCGAGGCGGTTTCCGAATTTTTTTCTATCGTTGGCGTTTGGAGGCTGGGTTCCGTAGTTACGATTGCGTCTTGGATTGCGTTGCCGGCTGCGTCTTGCACTTTGCCTGAAATCACAACATTTTTGCCGAGGCCGATGATTTTTTGACCGGAGTAGGAGTTCTGGACGTCGGTGTATTCTACGGGAGTGAAGGTGTAGTTGTTGAGGAAGGCGTGAAGCGTGCCAGTAGAGTATCTGTCCACTTTTATTTCAAAGTTGCCGTCCTGGTCGGCCTGTACGAAAATGTCGTCCGTGCTGTAAATGCGGTACACAATTTTTCCGTCGCTGCCTTTGTAATAGAAATAACGATTCTCGTAGTCGTTGTTGGCTCCGGTGGTGAGAGTCAGGGTGTATTTTTTCCCCGGAGTTACCTCTATCCATTCTTCAAGCGAGATGTCTGTCCAGTCGTATTCCTTGATAGCGTTGTCAAGCAGGTTGGTCTGCCAGATGATTCGTCCTTCCTCGTCTTTGAGGTCAAACAAAATGTTTTCTGGGCTGCCTTGTTTGCACACTGCAAAACTTATTTGCGTGAGGTATTTTTTTGTGGGGACGAAGTCTATCGAGTAGGGATTGAAGAGCATAAAATTGCTTGCAAATGCGTCGTCGTTTTTGTTGAGAGCGTCATTCTGGGGCATTGTTTCAGAGAGCGACACCAAAGTCCCGGCAAGTGCGTTGCCGTCTTCATCTACTGCCCTGCCCGAAATTGTTATTTTTTGGGTAAGACCATTGAAATTTTGGTTGGCAAGTGATTTCTGCAAGTTGTCCAATTGCAATGGGGCAAAAATATTTTTGGAATCGATGGCGTACAATGCGCCAGTGTAGTATTTGTTGATTTTGATTGCGTAGTTGCCGTTGGCGTCGGTTTGGGTGTATTTTTGGTCGCAAGCCCAAATGCGGTACATCATGTCGTGGTTTTCGTCGCAGCCAATCAGCCAGTAGTTTTCTTTGTCATTGCCGGGGGCGGAGATGCTCAGGTAGTAATCGTCACCGATGGTCAGTTCGAGTTCTTCATCGAGTGTTACCAGACCCCATACATTGGTTCTGAGCGCGTTGAGGGGTACTGTATGTTCCCATATTTTTTTCCAACTCTTGTCGCTTAGAGTAAGCACAATATCGCTTTGAGGCGTGCCCCTTTCGCAATAGATTAGGTAGTCGATTTGTGTGATGTATTTATTTGTTGCTACAAAACTTACGGGTGGTACTCTGGTAACGCCACCCCAGAGGTCGTTGATGTTTTCGTGCATCACGGAAGCCTGAGGCGTTGAGTTGACGTTGGAGACAAACACGTCTGCAAGCGGGTTGCCGTTTTCGTCTAATACCCTTCCTCTAATTTCTACGTCATAGTCGGTGACTGCTATTTTCACTTCGCCCTTGCCTACGTTGTGCAGGAAGTCGAGCGCGTAGCCCTTTTCCAAAGAGATGGTGGCGGGAGTGCTTACATAGCGGCCGTAGTTGGAGTATGTGTTTTGGAGGACGATAGATGAGGATGTGTATGGAGCGATGGTGCTGCCGTCGGCATATTCGAAATAAAATTCGTATTCGCCTGCTGCAAGGTCTTGCGGTTCGGAAAGTTGATACGTCAGTAGGTCGTCAGTTGCCCTTGTCATTGAGATAGTTTTGTTGATGCCGTTGCCTGAAATGTGCAAAAATTTTGGCGCGTCCTGCATCAAGGCTGCATTATCGTCGTCGGGGTGAGCGATTATGATGGCATTGCTGGATGGGTATTGCGTGTATGTAAACCAGCCGTCGTAGGAGCCGCCCCAGCCGTAATTGATGTGAAACTCGCCGTCGCCATTGTAACCGTCGATGATGAAGGTGTGTCCGCCTTGGCTGTTGCGACCGCTAATGATAACGGGGCATCCATGTTTGATGGCGTTTGGAATCAGTGAGCGGTCGGTAAGTGATTCGATTTCGTAATATTCGCATTGGTAGCCAAATGTGTTCTTGAGAGCCTCGATTTGGTTGTAGGTGTAGGTGGATGTTTCTGATTTGCCGAATGTCGCCTGCTGAACAAATGCGATGCCGAGGATTAGTTTGGAGAGCATGGAGTTGTCCATGTTGCTGAAATCTGGTTCCAAGTACGGGAAGGAGTAGTCGTAATTGATGGTTGAGTTGGAGATGGAGACGTTGGAGATGTAGTCTGAGGATATGCTTTCACCAGTTGCAGAAGAAGAGCCGCTTGCCGCGAAAGGCTTGCAGTATCCGTAATAGTTCAATATTTGTGCGGTAGCGATTGTGGTACAGCCAGTAACGGCCCTTTCGTCATCAATTATGGGGCACAAATCGTTGTACGGCGTGGATTGGTTCCATTGGGTTTGGAGAAGCGGGCCGTAGGTGATTGTCGCGTTCTTAGAAAGCGAGCGTCGCGGGCTCTGCGCCTGTGGCAGTCCGGCATAAAAATCAAGGAAATCCTTGAACGCCGGCGGAAGGTTATTTACGTCGATGATGCCGTCGCCGTGCGCCACGGTCTTCGCAAAGTGCATCACTTGCCAGCCGTCGGGCTGCTGAATGATGCGGACGTTGCCGTCGGAATAGACTTCGGTGGTCTGCGCATACGCCTGCTGCGCCATCACCGACAAAATCATCAACATTGCAAAATGCAACAAAAAACTGTTTTTCTTCATTTTTGATTGATGTTTAATGTGTTAATAATTGTGTGTTTGTCTTGTTTGGCAAATGTATTTATTTTTTTTGAGGGATAGAGGGTGGAGAAAAAAATTAACAATAAGTTAATATTAATGATTCTGGTGGTAGTAGTCCCCCTTAAACCTCCAAATAAAGGTAAAAAAGAGACAAACTATCTACAATAGTAGAAATTAAAAAGCCCCCTTAAATTAAAAAACTCTGAATTAAAACAATTAATGTTATCTACAATAGTAGAAATTAAAAAGCCCCCTTAAATAATCTTGATAAAATCTTGTGGTAACTCAGGATCTACAATAGTAGAAATTAAAAAGCCCCCTTAAATACAGGGTGAACATGATTAGCTACTCGCATCTACAATAGTAGAAATTAAAAAGCCCCCTTAAATAGTTTCTGTAACTGAATCAAGAGTTTTCTATCTACAATAGTAGAAATTAAAAAGCCCCCTTAAATAAAACGAATTAAAGAATTAAAGGAAAAATATCTACAATAGTAGAAATTAAAAAGCCCCCTTAAATTGAACTCTAAAATAACTAACTATGACAAAAATCTACAATAGTAGAAATTAAAAAGCCCCCTTAAATGTAACAAAGCATTACAAAATCATGTATATATCTACAATAGTAGAAATTAAAAAGCCCCCTTAAATTCATACGTCACAGATTAAAAATTATGAAATCTACAATAGTAGAAATTAAAAAGCCCCCTTAAATCTAATCGTGAAGAATACGCCCACTATTGTTATCTACAATAGTAGAAATTAAAAAGCCCCCTTAAATAGCATTCATAGCATGGGATAAGTGGGATAATATCTACAATAGTAGAAATTAAAAAGCCCCCTTAAATGTTTATTTATGCGAAAATTAAAAGATATACGTATCTACAATAGTAGAAATTAAAAAGCCCCCTTAAATCAAAGACGAATCTGGTAAGGAAGTAATTGGAATCTACAATAGTAGAAATTAAAAAGCCCCCTTAAATAGGACGGCTACCTCCAGCGTTCTTGAGTACTTATCTACAATAGTAGAAATTAAAAAGCCCCCTTAAATTCGATTCAGTCGAAGCAGCTGAGGAATTCAGATCTACAATAGTAGAAATTAAAAAGCCCCCTTAAATGAATAAAAAAAAACATCATAAATAAAACAATCTACAATAGTAGAAATTAAAAAGCCCCCTTAAATCTTGAATAGATACCTGCCCAAGTACCTTTATTATCTACAATAGTAGAAATTAAAAAGCCCCCTTAAATTAATAGTAATACATATTAATATATGAAATCTACAATAGTAGAAATTAAAAAGCCCCCTTAAATAATCCCCTAACAGAGGATAGAATTTTGGAATCTACAATAGTAG
>JAEEGL015467775.1_pt1 | contig 12624 bp, 5 predicted proteins | sample 9134231 | NCBI WGS metagenome assembly JAEEGL01 (sample SAMN16246548, study PRJNA631951) | gut metagenome | biome: gut microbiome; feature: rumen; material: fiber-attached | host: Bos | place: Iran: Karaj | collected 2018-10
ATATTCATCATTATTTGATAAAATTATTTTATCATCATTAGTATTATTTTTATTATTTAAAGACAAAGTATTATTATGTGTATTTAATTTCTTTTCAATATTATTTTGTTTACTATGTCTAAAAGTATTATCGTCATAAAAAATTTTATTATTTTTATTATTATTCATCACTGCATTATTAATAGTACTATTATTATTTTTCATTTTTAGTTTGAAATAATCATCATCATTATTTATATTTTCTTCTGTTTTTATATGATTAGATTCAGATTCATTACTATTATTATCATTACGTGAATTTTTATTTAAATCATCAATATTTATTATTTTATCATTTTTATCAATCTTATTCTCTTTTTTATTATCTTGAAGCATATTAAAATGAATTAATGGATTATTCTGAAATTTTGAAGATATTTTATTATGACTAAAAATATTATTATGATCATTTGAAATAAAAACACTGTTACTTCTATTATTTGTTCTAATATTAAAATTATTAAATAAAGAAAGATTATTTGTACTTTCTTCAAGTTCTTTTGGTTCTAATTCACAATATTCTCTTTGAGCATTTATGACTGAAGGATTATTTATATGTTTCATTAAACTTGTATTATCTATTGATAATAAATTTTCTTTATTTGATATATTTATTGATGGATTAATATTTTTATTTTCTATATTATTTTCTTTATCATCTTTTATTTTATTTTCAATTGTATCATTTTGTTTTAATGACTTTTCATTTATTGTTTTTAATTGTTTTTCTTCTGATTTTAATATTTTGTTTTGGTCATTATGTTTTTTTGTATTATTATTATTATTATTATTGTGATTATTATTTTCTAAATTCTCATTTGAATGAACTTGATTATTTTTCTTTTCTAACATATTTAATAAATTTGATTTAAATACTCCTTTCCCTCCTATTTTTTTACCATTATTTTCCTTTTCTTTTCCAGAAGGAGATATTTTTTGAGAATGAGTTAATTTATTATTTATATCTTTTTCATTTAATAAATTGATATTTTTATGTTGTTTTCTTTCTGATACAATTCCTTTTTTATCATCATCTTTATTAATATTATTTTTATTATTTTCTTTTTTATTAATATTTTTATTATCTTCATTTATATTATTTGTAGAAGTTTTTCTTTTTCCATTTATTTGACCAACCATATCTTTTAGTAAATTATCACCAGAAATATCATTATTATTATATCCTTCTGATTTTATTGGCTCAATATGACCGAATCTTTGAGACATTGTCTTTTGTTCTTTTCTTTTTAAATTTGAAGGATTAATGTCATTTAAATTTTGATTTTTTGTATTGTTATTATTATAATAGTTAATTGGTGTTTTTGAATCATCATTCTTTTCATTTTTATTATCATTATTAAGTATATTATTTTCAAAAATAATATTATTACTATCATTTTTATTATAATTTTCATGTTCTTTTTCAGATTCATTTATTTGTTCTAAATTATTTTTATTTGTTTTGGTATTTTTATTATCTAATTCATCTCTATTAAATTCAATTTTTTTATGAAATTTACTTTTCTTATTCTTTTCTATCTTATTCTTATTATTATTTTCTTCTTCTAGATTATTATTTTTATCATTAAAAATATTATTTTCATTTGTTTTATTTTGATGATTATTATTTTCTTCTTTTTTTTTATTTTCAATCTCTGTTTTTATAACATTTTTTTCTTTTTCATCTTTAATATTATTTCTCTTACTTTTTGGAGAATTGAATTTTTTTTTATTATTTTCATTATCTTTATTTAAATTGTCTTTTAAGTGTTTATTATTTTGGACATAATTATCATCGTTATCATTATTACTATTTTTATTTTCAACTTTTTTAAGATCAGATGACTTTTTTACTGTTTTTAAATCATTATTTAATTTTTGGATATTATCTTTGTTTTTTTCTTCATTTAATAAAGATGGTCTTTTAATATTATTATTATCATTATCTATTTTTTCTTTATCTTTTTGTGAAGTTTTTTTAATACTCTTATTATCTTTTTTGTTTTCATCTTTTTGTAAAGATAAACTTTCAATATTATTATTATCTATTTTCTTTTCATCTTTTTGCAAAGGTGTTTTTTTATTAGTCTTACTGTCTTTTTTGTTTTCTTCTTTTTGTAAAGATGATCTTTTAATAATATTATTATCTTTTTTGTTTTCTTCTTTGAATAAAGATGAACTTTCATTATTATTCTTATTTATTTTATTTTCATTGTTTTGTAAAGATGATTTTTTAATATTATTATTATCTTTTTTATTTTCTTCATTTAATAAAGATGAACTTTCAATATTTTTATTATTATTATTTTTTTTATTTTCATTTTTTTGTAAAGATTGTTTTTTATTATCTTTTTTGTTTTTTTCATTTAATAGAGATGATCTTTCAATATTATTATTATCTTTTTTATTCTCTTCATTTAGTTTAGAGGTTTTTTCAAGATTATTATTATCTTTTTTATTTTGCTCTTTTTCTAAAGATGGTTTTTTAATACTATTATTATCTTTGTTTTTTTCTTCTTTTAATAAAGATGGTCTTTTAATATTATTATTGTCTTTATCATTAATATTTGAACCATTTTCTAGATTCTTTTTATTCATCTGATTTACTAAATCATCTTTATTATTTTGTTTTTCTTCATAAAAATTATTTTTTATTAAATGTTTATTTAATCTTTCAGAATCATTATTGTTTGAATTAAATTTTTCCTTTATATTCATATTTAACTCATTTTCATCATTTTTACCTCCCATTGTTACTGAATTGCTTTGAGAAATACCATTTGAATTATCTTTATGATTAAAAATCTCGTTATTTTTTTTTAAATTTCTATTCATTAAAAGTTGTTGATTATTATCATAGCTCATATTTTTATTTGTATTTATTTCTTTTGAAATTTCTTTTGCTCTTTTTTCATTTTCTTTTCTTAATATTTCATTTTTTTTATTTAATTCTTTCTGTTTTTCAATTTCATTTTTGAATTTTTCTAAAAGTGTATTTGATTTTTTTTCACCATTATCACCTTTATTATCATTAATATCAATATTTTTTAAATTATTTATTAATATTTCACTTTTTCTATTTGAATCATTTTTTCTTTGTTCAAAATCATCAATTACATTTTTTCTTAATTTATCCATTTTTTCTTTTATTTTTTCAATTTGATTATCGTTATCATTTATTATCTCTACTGTATTATTATTTACTGTATTATTTTTTCCATTTATAAAATTATTTGAATTATGTTCTTCTGAATTTTTTTTAATTGAAGAATTTAAACTATCATCATTTAAAATTTTATTAAATAAATTATTTCTAGAATTATTTTTATTATTGTTTTCTTTATCTTCACTTAATATTTTACTAATTTTTGATTTAAATTTATTTCTTTCTTTCTCAACAGAATTTTGATTCTTCCTATCTTCTTCATGAATGTAATTTTCATTAATTGGTATATTTAAGACATTACTTGATAAATTAAAAGTATTATTAAAACTTTGTATTTCACTTATTGCTTCATTTTCTAAAAAGTTTACTCCAGAATCATTATGAAAATCAACTTTAATTAATTCAATTCTTTTTTTTCCAGATAGAAATGCATTTTCTGAATTAAAATTTACTCTAGTTTTATTGATAATATTATCAATTTTCCTCTCAAATATATTATTAAGCATATTTGAAATTCTAGTTATTTTACTCATTGAAGTTATATTATGATTATTAAAAGAATCATAAGTATGATTAAAATTAGAAAAATTTTGATTAGTCATTGATAAATTATTTGATACATTATGATGTTTTCTTTTATAAAATATTTTTTCTTCTTTTTCTTCTAATACATTAAATAAATTATCAGAACATTTAATTCTAAAGAAAAGAACTTTAACATAATAAGGTTGATTTAACATTGATAAATTTATATTTTCATTTATATCATATTCATTTTGTACATAATCATTAAAATCAAAATCTTTATTTTTATATGAATAATTAATAAATTCATATATACTTGTATTATTTTTTGTAGTAGCATAAAATGTCCTATCAATAAATTTAACTTTATCAATAATATTATTTTGTCTTTGCTGATAATTTAAACTACTTTCATGACATTCATTATTTAATTTTATTTTAAATAATCCTTGTAATTCATTATAGATATACATTTCACCTTTTTGAGTAATAAAACAAAGTACATCTTCTCCACAAAAAATATCATTTACTTTATCAGGATTTAAATTAGGAAAATGAGAAATACAATTTTCATTATTTTTAAAATTAAAAAATACAATATTATTATCTCTTTTTGTACAATTTTTATAATTAATAACTCCAAATTTAAAAGCAACACCATCAATATTAATCCCAGCAGTATAATATTTACCACATTGAACTTTTTTAACAAGAAAACTACAATTCAAAACTATTTTCTTAGGAATATAAGAACAAAAATTATGATTATCAATTGTATTAATATTATCATTAATATTCAAATTATTATTATTATGATTATTTAATCCACATTGTCCAAAAGAATCATCACCCCAAGTATATAAATTATTTTTATAATCTAAACCAGCAGCATGACTTTGACTTAAAGATATAAATTGAATTCTTAATTTACTTAAATTATGATTTAAAGTAGGAACTTTAACTTGAAAAATTTTATCTCCTAAAGCAAGAAGTCCTTTTTCTTCAATATCATTTCCCCAAGAAAATATACAACCATCTTCTGTTATTGCATGACATACATCTGTATTACAAGATATACTTTTAATTTTTTTTAATCCAAAATTTGAGAAAGAAATTGGATTTGATGTAAGATATTCTAAATTATCATCATATAAATTTTGAGTTTGTGGTATCCATGTTATTAATTGGTTTTCATATAAAGCATATGTGTTATTTATTGAAAAAGAAAATGATTTTAAAGGAATGTAATCTGTTAATGAACTATTTGTTAAATAATGTTGTGTGTTTAATTTTTTACAATTTGAATAAAATATATACTATTTTTTATTAAAATGTTTTTTTCTTACATTTTTTTGCATTTTTTTTTGACCTTTTAATTTTAATTATAATCGTCAAAAATTATTATTAAAATACTTTCTTTATTTTGTCAAAAATAAATTATTAAAAAATAAATTATATTTTATAATAAAATATAATCTTTATAATAAAACAAGTATAAAAAATTTATAAAATTTGATAAATAACTTAAATTAAAAAAACTTTCATATACAAATATATTTAATACCATCTTCAATATTTTTAGGAGGAAATTTCATTTTTCTTTTAGAAAAATTAATATAAACCTCAGCAAAATTATATAAAGTAACACCCATATAATAATCTCCTTCTTTAATTCCTTCAATTTTAATTGGTTGTTCATTTCCATTTAAATAATATTTAATATAACAAATATCTTCTAAATCATTTTCATTATTTATATTATTTTCTAAAAATTTTGGTTTTGGCGGTTTTAAATGAATTAAACAACCAATAATATCACCATTTTTATAAATATTATTACCTGATAAATATTTTCCACCTTTTAAACAATAACCATCATTTGCTCTATAAGAATATGAATTACCAAATGCTCCAATTGGAATTTTTAAATCACATTTTGAATTAACTATTCCAATTCTTATATTTGGTAAATATAAATTAATATTTTTTAAAAGGGGATTATAATATTTTTTTTGTACATCATTTATACATTTTGATTTAATATATTTTTTAATATCAAAATTTAAATTTGTTACTTCAACTTCAAAATAAAAATCACCTGTTGATATTGTTTCTGAAGAATAATATGTAAAATGTCCTTTTTTTGAAGTTAATTTAAAATTTGGATGAAATGAAATGTCTAATTTAAAATCTGGATTAAATATTTCATCTTTTTCTTCTAATATATTTTCTTTTTGTTTTGATATGTAATCATCTTCATCACTGTATGAATTTGATATTTCATTTCTTTTAATTCTCCTTGATCTCTTATGAGTTAGTATATTCGTCATATATATTTTTTTAAATTATTTTAAATAAATTAAAACAATCGTAGTCAATAAAAAGAAATATATATTATTTTATATAATTTTATGAATATTCATTAAAATAAGTTAAGCAAATGCTTCTAATTCACAAATAAATTCACTTCCATTTAAATAATAAATTTTTCTTCTAAATCTTATTTTTATTTCTCTTTTTTATTTTTTAATTGTTCAAATAAGTAAATTATTTAATTTAGCACTCGAATAAGATTTATAAATTTTTTTTATACTATACATATTTTTTTAAAGAATTATCAATGATATTTTTAACTTCTTTATTTAATTGATTTAATTCACCTATCAATACTTTTATTCATTAATTCATTAGTTCATGATGAATAATCACTAACGGAATTATATTGTAAAAGCTCAACTAATTTGAATTTCCTTTTTTTTTATTTTTATTCAATTTATTTGTTCTTATCATTCTAATTTTGTATTTATCAATAATTGTATAAATGTATTTTTTCAATATGAATTTTTTCAATTGAATTTTTCATATAAACTTTCATGAAATTTTGTAATAGAAATATTAATAGAATTATTTTTTTTAGTATTTATACTATTATTTTGGGATATAATAATTCTTTATTATGACCTTCAATTTGAGTCATTCAATCATTTATAATAAAATTTCTATCCTTTCAACAAAAAAAAATAATTTATTTAATTAAGAAAATTGATTTATTCTTTTGTATTCTTCTAAAAATAAATAATCTATATTTGGGAATTACCTTTTGTTTAGAATATAAATCTCAAAACTAAAATAAAAAAAATTTCCAAAACAAATACAAAAAATATAAAAAAGAATAAAAAAATCATAAAAAAATAAAAAAAAATGGGAATATTAACCTTTATCCTCTTATCCTTTATCCTTATTCTCATAATCTACCTAATATTTATATACACAGCTCACAAAGAATACACAGAAAAAAAATCAAACCCAGATTTCGAACCTCACACATATAATAAAGAAGGTGAATTTAAATATCCATCTCTTCCATTATCATCAGAGAAATCTCAAGACAACATTTTTTTGTCATTAGTTTTCCCAGCATACAACGAAAAAGATAGATTAGAAAGTGCAGTAGATAGAACAATAACATATTTTGATTCATTAAAAATAGAATATGAAATAATAATAGTAAATGATGGTTCAAAAGATAATACATTTGAAATAATAAAACTATTAATTCTAAAATACTCAAATAATAAAATAATTGGTGTAACATATGCTAGAAATGGAGGAAAAGGTTACGCAGTTAAAACAGGAATGAATTTCATAAGAGGAGAATATGTTTTAATGTTAGATTCAGATGGTGCAACAGATATAAAAGATTATGAAAAATTAATGACAAATGCAAAAGAAAATGATTTTTCATTAGCAATTGGTTCAAGGAAAATTATATTAGAAAATGTAGAGAGAGTTTGGTATAGAAATATTATGGGTGTTATTAATAATATTATTGTACAAGAATTAATTGGTGTTAAAGGTATTAAAGATACTCAATGTGGTTTTAAATTATTTACTAGAAAAGCTGCTAGAGTTATATTTAATAATATGCATATTGTGAGATGGGCTTTTGATGTTGAAATGCTTTATATTTGTAGAAAGTGTAATATTCTTGTTAAAGAAGTACCTGTTAATTGGAAAGAAGTTCCTGGATCTAAGTTAGTTATTGTTACTGCTACTATTAGTTTCTTTAGAGATTATTTTGCTATGATTACTTTTTATAATTGTGGATTTTGGAAAATTGATAATAGTAAAATTTTAGGAAAGTAATTTTTTTATTTATTTAATGTTTTTTAATTTATCGTTTTTGAAAATTTGATTTTATCTATTTTTCATTTTTTTTAAGTTTTTAAAAAGGTATAATTTAAATAAATATTATTATTATTATAAATTAATAATGATATTATATTTAATTAAATAATTTACAACAATAATAACTGTATATACCTATATTATCATCTTCCATTAATAAAGGATTTTTTTTAGATCTTTTTTGATTATCTAAAGTAAGGTTTCCTGTATTATCATATTCATTATCATTTGAATTTTTCTCAGAATTATCAATATTAGATTCTTTATTTGTATAATTATGAATATCAGTTTCACTTTCTTTAATTTTTTTTGTTTTTTTCTTTTCACTTTTAGGAGATAAAATAGTGTTATTTTGAAAAATTAGAGAACATGTTTTATTTGAATTTTCACTTTTTGTTATATTATTATTTCCAATGAAACTTCTCGTTTTTATTTTTGAAATTCCTAAATAATTATTTGGCTTAAATTTTTTAATTGAATTTTTTAATTTTTTACTATCAATTCTTATTATATTATCCATTTTTTCATCATCATTCATTAAATATGAAATTAAACTTTTGTGTAATTCTTCTTTTTCATTTGTTAAATATAATGAACTACTTTTAAATAAATGTTCAATAAATTCTTCTCTTTTTTTATATTTAGTTTTCAATCTAATAATATATTTTTCTTTATTTTGATTTTTACTTATTTCTAATATTACATTATATTTTTCAGGTAAATTATATTTTTGAAGAATATTTAATTTATATTTTTTATATTCATTTAAATCTTTTTCTTTAAGTTTTAAAAGTTCATTTAATTCATTATTCATTTCTTCTAATAAAGATAAACATTTTTGTAATAAATCATTTACTTTATTAACTTCAATTTGAATAGAATTAATTTTTTTATTTTTATTCAAATTAGAGTTAAATAAATCTTTAATAATATTTAATTTAACATTATATTCAACACTAGATTTAATAAAATTTAATATTGGTAAATATTCTTCTCCTAATTCTTTAATAGGTAATTTTAACTTTTCATAATTAACTAAAAAAGGCATTGCTTCGTCTAAATCTTTTTTACTCATTTCTACATTAACTGATTTTGATAAAGATAAAAGATAAAAAGACAAATTTTCATATGATAAATTTTTTTGAATAATATCCCATGATAAATTATTGTTTATTTCTTTTGAAATTATTTTTACAAACATATTCATTAATAAATAAATTGCCTCATTTGGTTTTTTTATTTTTGATATTTTATCTAGATTCTCTTTTGTATTTTCTTTTCCTTTTTCTAATAAATTTTTTTTTAAAGTTCCTATTTCATAATATAATAATTCATATTGTTGAAATGAATTTTCTGCTTTTTCAACTGTTAAATTTAATTTTAATGTTTGAGAATTTAATTCTTCATTCATTTCATTTATAAAATTATTTAATTTTTCTAATTCTTTTTTAAATACTATTATTAAATTATCATATATCATTTTAATCCTTTCTTTTTCATCATCAATTTCTAAAAATAAATTAATAAATAAATAAATACCCATTTAACTTACACAAATTATAAATAACTTAAAAAATAATGTATTTTAATTAATAATAAAAAATTAAAAAAATTAAAATTCTACTTTTCAAATAATATTTATCTATATATTTATAAACAATATATTAATAAATATGAATATGTCTATATAAATTCTTTAAAAATAATTATTGTATATTAATTTAAAATTTAAATAAATAATTTGTGAATAATAAATAACTAAGTTTTATTTATATTCTTTTTAAATCTTAAATAAAATATTAATTGAAATTTATAATTAAAAAGATGGAACTCGAAAATAATATAAAAATATCGAAAAAAAATAAATTTTATCTTTATTCAACTTTTAAAAATATAAAAGTTCCCCAAATAAAATTAACCAATTCATTAAAAGAAAATTCTATATTCTCAATATTGAAAAATCGAAAAAATGACATTGAATCAATAATTAAAAATACAAAAATACACAATTATGAAGATTTAATTAGTTATGAAGATATTCCAAAAAAGAAAAAGAAATTTATTAAATCAAGAAATATAATACCTAAAATGAAAATTCCAATTGAAAAAATAGAAAATTTGGAACAACTAGATTTAACAGAGAGAACTTTATCTTTAGAAATTAATCAACCAAAAACATATATTTCAAAAAATAAAAAAAATAGAAGTTTAAATCAAACAAATATTTCAAATTTAAATACTTCATCAGATAAAACATATACCATAAATAATACAGAAGATACATCTAATTTATTTATGACTAATTATAGAGAAAATTCAAATGAAAAAATAATTACAACTCCTTTTAAAAATTTTGAAAAAAATTATTATTTTTCAAATAATTCAAAACAACCTTATAAAAGTAGAAATATTAGATTATGTTTACGAAATGAAAGTTTACAACAAAGTAATTGTAATAATGAAAAAAAAATATTTGATTTTAATTCTATTGATTTAAATAAAAATAATAAAACACAATCATTTTGTAATCCAAGTCAAAATTTAGATAATATAAATTTATCAATAACTGATTCTTTTTTAAAAAGAAGAAAAAGTATTAATAGAAAAATATTAGAAATTGAAGAAAAGAATAATAATACACATTTTAAACTTAATGAATTAATTAAAGATTGGCATTATTTTCCTATTTTAACTAGTTCTTTTAAAAGTAATGTAAATGATATTATTGGTAAAACAATTGAAATTAAAAGAAATGGAAGATATGAAATAAAAAAAATAAAAGAAAATGACAATTACAAACAAATTTATGAAAAATATTGGGATTATACTCAAGAAAAAGAAACGCATAAATTCTTTAATGATAAACAAAAAAAAGAAATAAAAACTCTCAAATTAAAATTAAGAGAAGATTTATTAAGAGCAGAAAAAATGAAATTGAGTCTTAAATATGGTAAAAAATCTTCTTTAAATTATATATATTAAAAAGAAGAACAAAAGAGTTTATAATAAAATTGTAATTGTAAAACTTTGTATTTTTTATTTATTTATTTATTTATTTATTTTAAATTTTAGAGTAACAAATTTAATTATAGTAACTTTTAAATATATTCTGTTTTAAATTAATTTTTATTTATATATTTATTCTTTAATTTTTAAAAATAAAAAATGAAAAAACTTATAAAAATAGCACACAAAATAAATATTGATAATAATAGTAATAGAAAATATAAAGAATTTATTAATGATTTTTTTTCAAATCCCAAAAATTACTTTCAACAATCATGTGATGAGCAACCATTTTGTTTTGGAAAATTTTTATCAAAATTAGAAGATAATTTAACATTAAATGAGTTTTATTGGCATAGACCAAAAAAAAGTCAAAATAAAAGTTTTTTTCTTCCATTAATGAAAAAGAAGAAAATATATAAATCAAAAAAAACTAATACATTATCACTTTATTCTGACTATAAAGTAAGACAACAATTAAATAGACAAGAAATTATAATGTTATTTGATAAATGTAAAACAAGAATAGAAAAGAATAAAGAACAAGAAGAAATAGCAAAAAAGAAAAAAATTAATTTTTTAGATGAATTAAATCATTCATTAGCAAATCAAGAAAATAATTTAACATCATATTTAAATTATCAAAATACTACAAAGAAATTAGAAGAAAAATTAGAAAAAATAATTCATAGACCAAAAAGTCATTTATTAATTTATTCTTCAAATATAGAAAAATTTAGATTAAAAAAAGAAAGTAGAAATGAGAGTAATACATATTTTAATGATAAATATGATCAAATGAAATTCCATTTTGATAAATATTTAAGAAAAGATAAAACATTCAATGATCATCTTAATAAAGTAAAAAGTAATATTTTATATGTAAGAAGACCAGATATTCCAAAACCAAAAACAAAATTACAAAGATTAAATATTAAAAAGAAATTTTCTTCATCAGAAATTCCAAAACCAAAAAAAACAATTAAAAGGAATTTAAGTGAAATTTTAATTAAAGGAGAAAGTTTATTAAAATGGGAAAAAGAATTAATTGATAAAATGAAAGGAAAAAAATATATTTTAAGACATAGAGAATCAAGAGAATTAAGTAGAAGTTCATCTTTATCATATAATAGTAAAGCTTTTAGTATAATTTCAAGTAGAAGAAGTGATCGATTATTTAGTAATAATAATAATATGGAAATAAATGAAAATGAAGATTTATTTAAATAATATAATTAACAGTTTAATTTTTTTCTAATATAAATTTAATATTTGTAATTACATTTAAATTCTTTATTAAAAAATATAAATGGGAAAAGATAAAAAAAAAAATGAAGATAATTCCGGAATTCTTGAACAAAATTTTTTCCAAGAAAAATCAAAATTCGAAATAGCAGAAGAAAAATTTAAAAAAACTTTATTTGGAGTATTAAACATTTTATTAAAATTTGACGATGACGATGAAGGTTTTTCAGGAGAAGTAATAGGTCTCTTAAATGAAACATGTCAATTTCTCTGTTATCCATTTTACGATCCAATGGGTTACTTATGGAAAAAAGAGAAATTATTTAAAATAATATCAAAATTTTTAAGTTATTTTCAAACAGTAGTTTTCTTTAATAATACAGAATTATACACAGTTGTATTTTATTTAATTATAGTAATGATATTAGGAGTTGTTGTTGATGTTTGTTACGTTG
>JAEEGL016004659.1_pt1 | contig 12624 bp, 11 predicted proteins | sample 9134231 | NCBI WGS metagenome assembly JAEEGL01 (sample SAMN16246548, study PRJNA631951) | gut metagenome | biome: gut microbiome; feature: rumen; material: fiber-attached | host: Bos | place: Iran: Karaj | collected 2018-10
AGGGAAGCAAAGATACGTTTCATATTTTCAGTTAAGTTAGAGAGTTATTTATGGTTGCAAAGATAAAAAATAAATGGCTACAGTATTCATTCTCAGGCCATTATTCAGCCCAGAGAGTGTGCAACCGTTTGCACAACGGGTGTTCTGCTGCTCTCAGCTTTTGGTGAACCCAAAGGTGAGAATGCTGATACGAATGCCGCGAACGTCCTTGATGGCCTGGGCGCAGGCAGTCAGGGTGGCTCCCGTAGTACAAATGTCGTCAACGAGCAGCACGTGACGCCCTTCAAGCATCGTGGCATTTCGCAGCTCGAACATATCGGCCACGTTCTCCTGTCGTTCCCTGCGGCTGAGCTGGGTCTGGCTGCGGTGGAAATGCCTGCGCCGCAAAGCCTTGGTGACTATCGGCAGACGGGTGATGTCACTGATGCCACGTGCCAGCTCTTCACTCTGGTTGTAGCCACGCTGACGCAGGCGTTTGCGCGAGAGAGGGACAGGCAACAGCACATCAACATCGTCGAAGAATCCCGCTGCCTGCATCTCGTTTGCCATCAGGCGACCCATATCCTCGCCTATATCAGGGCGGTCGGCATATTTCAGGTCGTACACGATCTGCGCGACTTCAGAGCGAGGCTCGTAGTAGATAAGGGCAGCAGCCCGCTGAATGGGGGCGAGTTTCCAGAAAAGCTGTGCCATCGGATTGTCGTCAGGCGTAAACTGGAAGGCAGTTCGAGGCAGATGGAGCATGCAACGGCTGCAAAGGCTGCGCTCCGTAGGCGACAGGCGCTGGTCGCACACCACACACTGGCGTGGGGCAATGAAGTCTAATATCCTGGTCCACCAGTTGATCATACCAATACCCTGTCGATTGTCAGTCACTATCCTCTTCGTCGACGTCAATGCATTGTCTGATGAGGTCAAAGGTGAAGCCACGACTGACGGCAAAACGCATCAGTTTCTGATTCAGCTCATAGTCGCTCTGGGCTTTCGTCGTACGACGTTTCTGCTTGAGCAAGGGCCTCAGAACCGCCAGATACTCCTCGTCGTCAACCTCGTCGAGCACCTGCTGACGAATCTGCTCGTCGATATGCTTTTGCCACAAGGCCTGTTCCACCTTCCTACGGCCCCATTTGTTGTAGCGCACCTTGTCCTTGACGAAAGCGCGGGCATAGCGCTCATCGTCAACGAAGCGCTCCTTGACGAGCCGTTCCATCACGCGTGCCTGTGCTTCGTCGCTGAGTTCCCAGCGGCGCATCTTCTCCAGCATTTCCCATTGACAGTGCTCTGCCTGAGCACAAAGGGCGGATAGTGTCAGATATGCTTCCTGTTCCGTTTTCTGTTTCATCGTTGTGCCCTCATCATTCGTTGTTTGCCATATTGGTCAGTCTTCACCATGATGTCATGATACGACATCGCGCCTAACAGCTCGCGTAGTGCATCCACATACAAGGGATTGATTTCAAAATAAAGCCAGCCGTCCTCTTTCAGGGCCTTTTGTCCATAGTCTGCTATGACGCGATAGAACAGCAGCGGGTCGTCATCAGGCACGAACAAAGCCGTATGGGGTTCATATTCCAGCACGTTGGGAGCCATGCCCGCGCGTTCCTTATCTACTATATAGGGAGGATTGCTGACGATGACGTCGTATTCGGAAGTGCCGGAACCGTCGCGACTGGCAGATGGCATGTCCAAGACATCAACCTGGTTAAACGACACGTCTACCATCGCACGGCATGCATTCTCACGAGCCACCGCCAATGCTTGCTCGGAGATGTCCCATGCCGTCACTTTGGCCATAGGAATCTCTGCCGCCAGGGTAATGGCAATACAGCCAGACCCCGTACCCACATCGAGCACCTGAAAATCGTCTCCAATCCCTGTACGCACATCAGCGCAGGCAGAAACAATCCAGCGGCACAGTTCCTCAGTCTCAGGACGAGGAATCAGGACGTGGCTGTTAACCACTAAAGTCCTTCCACAGAAATCAGCCTGTCCCAACACATACTGGACAGGTTCCTGGCGCATCAGCCTTTCTGCTATCTGCTCCACGTCAGTTTGGGACACGCTGGCATCACGACCCATCAACAAGTCGCTAAACGACAGGCCATAACGCACCTCGTAGACCATCCGGGCTATAGCCTTCGCCTCACCCTCGCCATACACTCGCGCCAGCTGGCGCCACAGTTGCTGATAGTCCATGAACCCTTCTTTTTTGTGTCTGTGATTGTTGGTTTCTATGATAATACTGTGCAAAGGTAATAAATAATTGTGAATTGCAGTTTGCAGATTGTGAATTATTTTGTATCTTTGTAGCCATGATGAACGATGAACAATATATGCTGCGCTGTCTACAGCTTGCAGCAAACGGAATTCAGGGAGCACGCCCCAACCCCATGGTGGGAGCTGTCATTGTAGCTGACGGACGGATTATCGGAGAGGGCTATCATGTACGTTGCGGCGAAGGGCATGCTGAGGTGAACGCTTTTGCCAGTGTGCGTCCTGAGGACGAGCCTCTGTTGAAGGAAGCTACCATGTACGTCAGTCTGGAACCCTGTGCCCATTACGGCAAGACACCACCCTGCGCTGAACTGATAGTCAGGAAAGGGGTACGACGGGTAGTAGTGGGATGCATTGACCCCTTTGCCCAGGTTCAGGGCCGCGGCGTTGCCATTATCCGGCAGGCAGGCATAGAAGTGACCGTTGGTGTGCTGGAGGAAGAATGCCAATGGCTGAACCGCAGGTTCTTCACGTTCCACTCGAAGCATCGCCCTTATATCCTATTAAAGTGGGCTCAGACGGCCAACGGCTTTATTGACGACCACTTCCAGCCCCTGACAATCAGCAATGAGCTGACGCAGATGCTCTCGCATCAGCTACGCGCAGAAGAAGATGCCATACTCGTAGGACATACCACCTACGACAGGGACCATCCCCGTCTGGATGTCCGCCATTGGCACGGACCCAATCCCAAACGTATCGTCCTGACCCACGACCGTCCGTTGTCACAGCTCATGGACGACCTTTACCAGCACGAAGTGCAATCGCTTATTGTCGAGGGAGGACGTCAGACCCACGAGTCGTTCATCGAGGCAGGCCTATGGGATGAAATACGTATCGAGACGGCTCCCGTGACCGTTACTGACGGCACAGCGGCACCACGACTACCAGCCGACATGGTGTTGCTGTCGAAAAAGGAATATGGTGGAAACACGATTACTTCCTACCGAAGTCTGCAGGCACTTCGCCCCACTTCTGCGTTTCCCACTTGATGATGGGATTGCGCCAGGTATGCGTCTGCAGCCATCGCTCGGCACGAAGTATGATCTGATAGAGCGGCTCTGTCTCAGGAGTACGCTCTAATTTTGTTTTACATTTGCGCTTGTTCACCCAGAGTATCGCATTGTATGAGTCTGAATAGACGGCTTTCTCGTACAGTCCTTTTTGCTGCATCAGTGCCAGGGCATGGACAATCGCCAAAAACTCGCCGATATTGTTGGTACCCTTCATGGGACCAAAATGGAACACGCGACAGCCCGTCTGCAAATCAATAGCCTGATACTCCATAGGTCCTGGATTGCCAGAACAGGCTGCATCCACAGCCCACGCGTCTGCCCTTACCTCAAGGGGCAAGGGCAGTACAGTGTCGTGTCTGTAGTCAGGAGGATTCTGCATAGCTTCATTCTTGCTGTCGCGACAAAAGCGCAACACATACTACATACGTTCTGGAACCTCAATGCCCAGCAGAGCCATACCGTTCTTCAGTATCTTGGCAACATTGCTGGCAATGACCAGACGTATCTGCTTTTTCTGACTGTCCTCCTCGTTCAGGATGGAGTAGTCGTGATAGAACTGGTTGAACACCTTGGTCAGTTCGTAGCAGTAGTTGGCAATACCACTGGGCGAGTAGTCCTTGCCTGCCTGCTCGACAGCGGCTCCATATTCCGACATCTTCTGGATGAGCTCCACCTCTTTAGGATTCAGTGAAGCACTCAGGGTGAGGGGTGAGGAACAGGTTCCCTCGCTCTTGCGCAGAATGGAACGGATGCGGGCATGGGTGTACTGAATGAAGGGGCCTGTGTTACCATTGAAGTCAATCGACTCTTCAGGATTGAACAGCATATTCTTGCGCGCATCCACCTTCAGGATGAAATACTTCAAGGCACCCATACCTACAATGCGTGCTATCTCCTGCTTCTCCTCTTCTGTCATATCGGCATTCTTGCCAGCCTCGTCACTGACGCGTCGCGCATCGTCTACCATCAGCTTCATCAGGTCGTCGGCATCAACCACCGTACCCTCGCGGCTCTTCATCTTACCATTGGGCAGCTCCACCATACCGTAGGAGAAATGAACCAGTTCCTTGCCCCATTTGAAGCCTAAACGGTCCAGCAGGATGGAGAGTACCTGGAAGTGGTAATTCTGTTCGTTGCCAACCACGTAGATCATCTGGTCGATGGGGTAGTCCTGGAAGCGCATCTCTGCCGTACCAATGTCCTGCGTCATATAGACAGAAGTACCATCAGAGCGCAACAGCAGTTTCTGGTCCAGTCCCTCATTGGTAAGGTCGGCCCATACAGAACCATCGTCATGACGTTCGAAGAGACCTTTCTGCAGCCCCTCCTCCACCTTGGCTTTACCTTTGAGGTAGGTCTGGCTCTCATAATATATCTTGTCGAACTTTACACCCATTTTCTGATAGGTCTCATCGAAACCTGCATACACCCAGGCATTCATCTTCTCCCACAAGGCACGGACTTCTGGGTCGTTCTGCTCCCACTTGACCAGCATTTCGTGAGCCTCCTTGATGAGCGGAGCCTCCTGCTTGGCCTTTTCTTCTGCCTGTTCAGCAGAAAAACCGCTGGCTACAAGCTGGGCAGCCAGGGCCTTTACCTCCTCGCGATAGTGCTTGTCGAACGCCACGTAATAGTCGCCAATCAGATGGTCGCCCTTCTTGCCACTGCTCTCAGGAGTCTCACCGTTGCCCCACTTCTGCCAGGCCAGCATGGACTTGCAGATATGAATGCCGCGGTCGTTGACGATGTTCGTCTTCACCACACGGTTGCCGTTGGCCTGCATAATCTGTGCCAACGACCAACCAAGCAGATTGTTACGCACATGACCAAGATGCAGGGGCTTATTGGTGTTAGGACTACTATACTCTATCATGACGAGCGGAGCGTGCTCGTCGGCAGTCTTCTCGCCATAGTGGGGATCGGCATCAATGGTGCCGAGCAGTTGCAGCCATGCGGCATCGGCAATGCTCAGGTTCAGAAAACCCTTGACGACATTAAACTTACTGACAGCCTCGCAATTGGCTACCAGATACTCACCCAGTTCCTGTCCAGTCTGTTCAGGACTCTTACGAGCCATCTTGACAAAGGGGAAAACCACCAGCGTCAGGTTACCCTCAAACTCGCTGCGCGTCTTCTGCAGCTGAACCATCTTCTCGGGCACGTCCTGCCCATAAAGTACTTTTACGGCAAGCTGTGCAGCTGCCATTATCTGTTGTTCAATCATCATACCTTGATTCTTAATTTGGGTGCAAAGGTACGAAATAAATGTGAAAGAAGAAACAATTCGTTATTTTTTCTTCTCGTAGGTCTGATAGACCAGATAGTATCCGTCGGCATGCAAAGTGAAACTGTCGGAAAGTGATTCGTTCAGCGTTCCCTGCCACCATTCCTGATAGGCATAGGAATTCCACTTCAGTCCTTCGGACGCGATGGCCGTACAGCCAAAGTTGAAAATACTGACCTGGCGTCCTGCCACAGAGGGGAAGGTGCGGTCGCCCTTGGCCGGAGTGAAAAAGCCATAATTCGTATACATGACTCCGTCGATGTCCATTTCGCAATAGTATCGCATCAGCAGCGAAATGTTACCCAACGTATGGTCTTCACGTAATCCTGTAGCCCCCAGATAAGCCAGTCTGCGCCACCCTCGACTGAGGCAATAGCGTGTAGCCTTGGTCAGGTCGTTGTCTTCCTGCTCGTCAACCTGTACCAAGCGTTCCCTGTATTGGACTGGCACGCTATCACCGTCGCCAACGACAATTTCTGCCAGGGGAACATGAATGATGGCACCATCGCAAGCCACAACGTGAGTGGCCTGACGGAGGACAGCCATTGGCACTGGATGTGAGGGACACTCCCCATCCGCTAAGACAACAGCATCAAACTGCATATCCATTGTTAGTTTCTTTTTTACGTTTCGCCATTGATTTCCATTTATAGTAGCCTGCTATGGCTATGACGACATAGAGTCCATAGAGCGTGGCTTTAAAGGGGATGTCCTTGTGGACATAGAGCGCACAGCACACGACATCGACGACAATCCAGAACAGCCACTGTTCCAGATATTTGCGTGCCAGTGCCCACAAACCAACGAATGACAGGGCATTGGTGAAGGAGTCGAACATGGGAACGGTGGAGTTTGTCCATGTGACGAGGACATAATATATAAGTCCCCAAGCTGCGAAGAAAAAGACGGCAGCAGGCAGATACTTGTTGCGTGGCATATAGATGATAGGCAGCGGTTCCTTCTTCTTTCGCGTCTTCTTGAACTTCCAGACAAAGAGTCCATAAACAGCGGCAAGGGTATAATAGCACGCCATTCCTGCATCACCATAGAGTCCGTGTTGCCAATAAAGGACAACATCCAATGCTGGCATGACGATGCCAACAACCCACAAGGCTATGCTGGCACGGAACTCCAGCCAGATATAAACCAAGCCGAGTATCGTGGTCAATATGTCAAGCCAGTAGACTGAAAGGAACTCCATAACTTCTCTATCTCCCTTTATCTCCTTCTATCTCCTTCTAACTCCCTCTATCTTCTTCTATCTCCTTAAAAGTTCACTGACAGGTGAGCCATCAGGTTAAACGGTGCTGAAGGAGCAAAGCCGGCAGCTCCGCTGTCACAAATGCCCCACTCATTGACAGCCTTCACCACACCACCATCACTAACTAACTGGGGTGCTGCCCAACCGTTGTTGTCGTACTTGGCGCTGAAGATGTTATAAAGTGTAGCACCAATGGTGGCTGACTTGCCCCCCCAACTCCTAAGAGAAAAGGTGTACGACAAATCGACATTGGTGACGAAGTGGCTTTTCAGCAGAAGGGTCTCATAGGTGGTGTTGCCGTTGATGTCAGTACACTCCATGTCCTTGAAGCCTGTATTGGTAAGATACTGGTCGCTCACATACTGGCTCTGGATGCTGGCCTTCATGCCCTTATAGGTAAAGGTGAAGATATTGTTGGCAATGAGGGCGGGCGAGAATGCCAGTGGCTGGTCACCCAGATTGACGTTTGTTCCGTCTGTCAGCGTCACCACTATATCTTTCACACGGTTTCGGCTCCAAGTGGCATTGGCGTCCCAGCGGAACCAGTCCGTGGGCATCCAGGCTGCTTCCAATTCCACACCCAGTCGGAAGCTCTTATCCAAATTCTTGGTCAGAGCTTCACCAATGGCGTTCAGCTCACCCGTCAGCACCAGCTGGTCTTTATAGTCCATCCAGTAGACGTTGGCGCCTGCCGAGAAGTGCCGGCTCTGGTATTTGTAGCCTACTTCCAGGTCGTTCAGCCGTTCTGATCTGGCAACGACATCTTGACGGTCAGGATTAGCAATCTGCTGCATGAAGTTGTTGCGCACAGGTTCCTTATGGCCGATGCCGTATGAGGCATAGACCTTATGTTGAGGCGTGACATCATAGTTGAGACCGATTTTGGGATTGAAGAAATTGTACTGGTTGTCAATGACATAACGCTTGTCTTTGTTGACACCATACATGACGGTAGGATCCTGCATCTTATAATCCACATAACGGTACTGCAAGTCGACATATGCATTCAGGCCGCTCAGCAAATCGTATGTCACCTTGCCATAGATGTTGAAATCGGTCTTGCGCGAATGGTTGTGGTAGTACTCGAAGTCAGGCGACAGCGAGGCAGGCTCAGGCACGGTGGTCTGCACGCCTGGCTTGGCCCACACGATGTGTCCGAACTGGTCGCCGTAGTAGCGGTTCCACCCACCTCCGACGACGGCTTGCAAGTTCTTGTGGTTGTCGTAGTTCAGCGATGCCACGATGCCGTAGAAGTCGTTGTCCATCTTCTGCTGGTCTACCAAGTCTTCCTGCACGCTCTCGTCAATGCTCAGTCCGAAGGTCTTCCACGACGTCCCATAAAGCATCTGGTTGTAGGCACTCTGGAATTGCTGATAGTATCCTTGTCCCTTGGTGTAATGCAGGCCTACGTTCGAGTTCAGCTGACCATTGACGCGCTGGTTCCATATCAGCTGGTAGTTCTGCTGGTGGTAGTTGTCAGTCTGGTCTTTATAGTATACTGTGGGTATCCCGTTGTCGTCAAACCCCATCACGCCGCACGAATTATAGGTACGTCCATAGAGCGCCTGCTCATATTTCGAAGTATAGTTCCAAGCATGGTAGGTCTCTTCCTCGCCATTCCATGTTATCAGCTTCACCACCATATTGTCGCCAAACCATCCTGCCTGCAGCAGATAGGAATTCAGTTTCGTCGAGGCACGGTCCAGATAGCCTTTCGAACCAAGGTTCGACAAGCGTCCCTGTATCCCCCAGTGCTCACCCAATATACCTGTGCTGAAACGTAGCGTCTCCTTGTGGCTGTAGTACGAACCGCCGCTTACATCCAGCCCCAAATAGGGTGTCATGCCAATATTCTCCGTCAACATGTTGACGGTAGCACCAAATGCACCAGCACCGTTTGTCGATGTACCCACGCCACGCTGTATCTGTACAGACTGCACTGAGGAGGCGAAGTCACCCATGTTCACCCAGAACAGCTGAGCCGACTCCGCATCGTTCATGGGTATTCCGTTGGCAGTGATATTGATGCGCGATGGGTCTGTGCCACGTATACGCAACGATGTATATCCTATGCCGTTGCCAGCATCGCTGGTCATCGTCACACTCGGAGTCAGCGACAACAGGTAAGGTACATCGAGTCCGTAGTTGACGGCCTTCAACTGTTCCTTGCCAATATCAGTATAGGCTACTGGTGTTTTCTTCGTGGCACGCAAAGCCACCACTTGAACATCTTGCAGTTCCACACTCTTCAGTGTGTCTGCCTCCTGAGCCTGAGCACCCAAAACGCCCAAAACTGCTAGAAATAAATACTTTCTCATCCCTTTTAACTTTTGAATGTTACAAATGATAAATAAAAAGGGGAATGCTACATACTCTATCATCCCTACGACGGCATTACCCGTATCAGGTTCTGAAGGGTATCATCTCAGCCCACAACAGTGAGCACCCCTTGACAAGCACTTGGCTAAATCGGCTGCAAAGGTACTATTAATTATCGGAATAAACAAAAAAACGCTATATTATTTGCAGGTTCCAATTTTTATTCGTACCTTTGCACCCGTTCAGAGGAATGAGAGACTCCACGAGGGTCTCTCATTCTCGTTTTAATAACAAAATAGCGTTTATGATAGACAAGAACGTAGTGACAAAAGCTGTTGAGGAGTGGTTGCAGAAAGGTGACTACTACCTCGTAGACGTGGAAATGACTGCCGATGACCGTATCGTGATTGAAATTGACCATGCCGACGGAGTATGGATTGAAGACTGCGCTGACCTGAGCCGCCACCTGCAGGAGGCCCTCGGAGAAGAACTGGGAGACTATGAACTGGAAGTAGGTTCGGCAGGTATCGGACAGCCTTTCAAGGTGATACAGCAATACCGCAACCACATCGGCAAGGAAGTGGAAGTTCTGCAGAAGAACGGCCAGAAGCTACAGGGTATTCTCAAGGAAATCGTTGAGGATAGTGGACACTTTGTGGTCACCGTCAAGGAGAAACAGCAGGTGGAGGGAAAGAAGCGCCCTGTCATGGTTGACGTCGACAAGACTATTGCCTTCAACGACATCAAATACTGTAAATACCTGTTGGCCTTCAAATAGGAAAAGCAAAAAGTAAAAAAAGAACAATATATCAATGGCAACAACAAAGAAAGCGAAAGGCCCCTCAATGATTGAGACCTTTCAGGAATTCAAAGAGACAAAGAACATTGACCGGACAACCCTGGTGAGCGTGCTTGAGGAAAGTTTCCGCAACGTCATAGCCAAGATGTTCGGTTCCGACGAGAACTTCGACGTCATTGTGAACCCTGACAAGGGCGACTTTGAGATACACCGCAACCGTATCGTGGTGGCTGACGGCGAAGTAAAGGACGAGAACAAGGAAATCGCGCTCAGCGAGGCTCAGAAGATTGAACCTGACTACGAGGTGGGCGAAGAGGTTTCCGAAGAGGTAGACTTCCAGAAATTCGGCCGCCGCGCCATTCTGAACCTGCGCCAGACACTAGCATCGAAAATCCTGGAACTGGAACACGACTCCTTGTATAATAAATATAAGGATAAGGTGGGCCAGATTGTCAGCGGTGAGGTGTACCAGATGTGGAAACGCGAAGTACTGCTCATGGATGACGAGGGTAACGAGCTGCACCTGCCCAAGCAGGAACAGATTCCTGCCGACAACTACCACAAGGGCGAAACCGTGCGTGCCATCGTCAAGGAGGTACAGAACGAGAATAACAATCCGCGCATCATCCTCTCGCGCACGAGCAACCTGTTCCTGGAGCGCCTGCTTGAGTCAGAGGTTCCTGAGATACAGGACGGTCTTATCACCATCCGCCGCATTGCCCGCATGCCAGGCGAACGTGCCAAGGTGGCCGTCGAGAGCTACGACGACCGCATAGACCCCGTAGGAGCCTGCGTAGGTGTAAAGGGAAGCCGCGTACACGGCATCGTCCGTGAAATGTGCAACGAGAATATTGACGTCATCAATTTCTCCAACAACACCCAACTCTTCATCCAGCGTGCACTGTCACCCGCCAAGGTTACCAGCATCACGCTGAATCCAGAAGAGCACAAGGCCGAGGTTTACCTACAGCCTGAAGAAGTCAGCCTGGCTATCGGCAAGGGCGGTTTGAACATCAAGCTGGCCTCCATGCTGACTGAGTACACTATCGACGTATTCCGCGTGGTCAACGAAGGCGAAGCCGACGAGGACATCTACCTCGATGAGTTTGCTGACGAGATTGACCAGTGGATTATCGACTCTATCAAGGCCATCGGTCTCGACACTGCCAAGGCCGTGCTCAATGCTCCGCGCGAAATGCTCATCGAGAAGGCCGACCTCGAAGAAGAGACTGTCGACCACATCATTGAAGTATTGAAGGCTGAGTTCGAATAACTATTCATCATTCATAATACACAAAAGAGAATGGGTGTACGATTAAACAAAATATTATCAGAACTGAATATAGGACTTCAAACGGCCGTTGACTTCCTGAAGAAGAACAGCCATCTTGGTGAAATCAGGGATGACGCAACGCCTAACACCAAGATTTCAGACAAGCAGTACGAAGCCTTGGTCGACGAGTTCAATGGCGACAAAGCCGTGAAGAACAAGGCCGACATGCTGCTCACGAAGAAAATCAAGGAAAAGAGAGTCGAGAAGCCCGAGAAGAAGGAGAAGGCCATAGCGCCTACCGACGAACTGCTGGAACACCGTCCACGACTCAAGACGGTGGGCAAAATTGACTTGGACAACGTCGGCAAGCCCAAGCCTGAGCCGAAGGCTGCCCCCCAGCCAGAACCCAAACCAGAGGTTGAGGCCAAGGCAGAGGTAAAGGTAGAACAAAAAGCTACTCCAGAACCGCAACCAGAGGTACAGAAACCCGCCGTGGTGGAGGAGCCCGTTGCTCAGGAACAGCCTGCAGCTGCCGAAGCGCCCGCCACGGTCAAGTCCGAGGAACCCGTCAGGGACGAGGCAGAGGAACTGGCCAAGACGCCTGGTGACCTGAAAGCTGCCCAGAACGCTCCCCAACTGAACGTCGTGGGCAAGATTGACCTGGACTCACTCAACCAAAGCACGCGTCCCAAGAAGAAGTCGAAGGAGGAACGCCGCAAGGAGCGTGAGGAGAAAGCTGCCGGCGAACGCAAGAAGCGCGAGCGTATCCGCCAGGGGAAAGTGGACATCGAGGCTGCAGCCAAGCAGGCCAGCAAGAACGAAAAGAAGAACAAGCAGCAGAACCAGCAACAGTCTGCCCAGCAACAGCAAGGCGGCAAGAAGAACAAGAAGAACCGTCCCATCCAAAAGCCCCTTGAGGTCGATGATGAGGCTGTAGCACGCCAGGTCAAGGAGACGCTGGCCCGCCTGACTTCAAAAACCACCCAGAACAAGAAGGGTGCCAAGTACCGCAAGGAGAAGCGCGATGCCGTTCAGGAACGCATCAGCGAGGAGATGGCAGCCGAGGCTGCACAGTCGAAGGTACTGAAGCTGACGGAATTCGTAACCGTCTCAGAACTGGCAACCATGATGAACGTAGGTGTCAACCAGGTCATCGGTACCTGCATGAGTATCGGCATCATGGTGTCCATCAACCAGCGCCTCGATGCCGAGACTATCAACATCGTAGCCGACGAGTTCGGATTCACGACGGAGCATGTCAGCGCTGAGGTACAGAACGCCATCACTGAGGAGGAGGACGACGAGAACGACCTGATCAGCCGCGCCCCCATCGTCACCGTCATGGGTCATGTCGACCATGGTAAGACATCGTTGCTCGACCACATCCGCAACACCAAC
>JAEEGL016516312.1_pt1 | contig 12624 bp, 7 predicted proteins | sample 9134231 | NCBI WGS metagenome assembly JAEEGL01 (sample SAMN16246548, study PRJNA631951) | gut metagenome | biome: gut microbiome; feature: rumen; material: fiber-attached | host: Bos | place: Iran: Karaj | collected 2018-10
GACGGCATCCACCCAGTCAGTATTGTTGTTGTACTGCTCATACTCCGAGAACGTCGGGTCGTAGTTCAGCTCACGGATGTTCGAGGCGTTGTCATTTTGTTCGGGGTTGAAGTAGCTTTCCTTGAGCAGCATGGTGTAGTCGTCTCCGTTGAGCATCTTATAGCCCTCGGGCTGGTAAGTGCCGGTAAGGCGGAGCGAGTAGGTCAGCTTCGGAGCACCGCGAGTGCCTCGCTTGGTGGTAATCTCAATGACGCCATTGGCACCTTGCGAACCGTAGATGGCCGTGGCAGCAGCATCCTTCAGCACGGTGATGCTGGCGATGTCCTCAGGGTTCACATTGAGCAGCTGGGCAAACTGCTCGTCGTTGGCGTTGGTGACGTCGAAGTTGCTCATGTCAACGTTCCAGGTGTTGCCGTTAACCACGATGAGGGGATTGGAACTGGTGAGCGACGATACCGACGATGCGCCACGCAGTCGCATGGTGGTTCCGGCACCGAGGTTACCACTGTTGGCCACGATGTCGAGTCCTGCTATTCGGCCTTGCAGAGCCTCATCGACGGTGGTCAGGCCGAGACCCTCGAACTGCTTCATGTCGATGGTCTGCGTGGCGAAGGAAATCTCACGCTCCGGGATGGGCAGACCACCACTCTGCAAACGGTTCTTGCCCTTGACGGTGACCTCCTTGATGGTGGTCGCCGACGCCATCTTAATGACGTAGTTGTCGCGGTTGATGGGCAGCGTCTGCGTCGTGCAGCCCACGTAGCTGAAGCGCAGCTTGTCCTTCGGATTACGGATACGCATGGAGAAGTTACCATTCACGTCGGTCACCGTAGCCTCGATGATACGCCCGCTACCGTCAATCTCGCAGACCGAGGCTCCCATCAGCTCGCCCATCTCGTCGGAGACGCGGCCGTGTACCGCCGTTATCTGCGCCCTTGCGCTGACGCTAAACAATAAAGAGAGAATAATAAATAATAAACTCGACAGTATTTTCATATTACATTCCTTTCCTTCATTTATTATTTATTATTTATTCATTATTCTTTAGCGTAAGCGCTTCCACTTCCTCCTGCCACTTCGTCAGCTGTGCCTCCTGGTAGAACAGCGGGCCGTCTATCTGGTGTACGACGAGGTCGCTGGCGTTGTAGAGCTGGACGTTGTTCACGTTCTGGGCGTTCTGGATCCAGTATTCCCGTCCCACGAGGTTATAGTTCTTGCCTTGCAAGCGTCCATCGGCCGAGCGGTCCTCCTTCACCACCTGCCTACGGTTTCCCAGCTGGTCGACAATCGTGAGCTGGTCGTCGTCGGCATTGACGGTGAGGCTGAAGAATCGGTTGTTCAGGGGGTTGAGTGTCGAGGTCTCGTACTTCACGTTCACCGTAGGCTCTCCGCCGATGAACACCGAGTTATCCTGTATGTGGTACTTCAGGAAGTTCAGTATGCGGTTGGCCACGATGGTACGTGCCTGCCTCAGCAGGCTCTCGTTGCCACCGAACTGCTCGGCACTGAGGTTCTCATAGTCCGTCCAGTCAGGGAGCAAGCCGTCATTGTGCAGCTTCTCCATCTCGCTGTCGGTGGGCACATAGACGGTGTAGTTGTACGCATCGAAGAGCGAACAGTTATAGTCGGCACAGGTGTAGGCGCTCATACGTGCCTTCAGCAATGTGTTGGCGGCACCGCCGTTGAGCAGCAGGTCGAAGAAGCGGGTGCAGTTCTCCCGTCCGTTGAGGATGCTGTAGAGCGAACGGCGGCTGGAGAGCGGCATGACATCCTCCACGACGTAGCTCTTGCCGTTGCCCGACCGCGTCTGGTCATAGATAGTGGTGACGGTGACGGGCTGTTCCTCCTCTATCTGCAGACCGCCGCTGACGGTCATCACGCCCTCCTGACCAACCTTGTCAACACGTATGACGCTGCCACCCTTCGTGCGGTAGTAGGTATGCCCATCCTCGATATTTCCCACGATGATGAGGTTGTCGAGCAAGTCGCGCAGACGGTTCTCCACCTGCGCATCGGTGGCATCGTTCAGCTCCTTGCCGTCGTCCACGATCTCATTGGTCGTGAGGTCGTAGTTATAGCGGTGTGCACGCACCGACTTACGGTCATTGTCGTAGTAGAACTCATATAATATAGAGGTGGAGTTTCCGTAGGTACAGGGGTCTACATAGCGCAGCATGGCGGTGTTCGTCGGGATGATGAAGCTGTAGTAGGAGTCCATCGAGTTGAGGTATGGCTCGAAGTCCAGATGCTCTATGGCCCAGTAGATGACGTTCATGGTCTGCTCGTTGATAAGTGCCGGGAACGACACCGACGAGTAGCTGGCCGGGGTGAAGACACGATTAAGCAGGTAGACCACACCGTTGCAGCCCATGAAGCAGCTGTCCACATGCTCACGGGTGATGCCGATGGGCACCTTCGTAGTGTTGTCGACGATGTTCTTGAACTTTGATGGAACGGTTTCAGTAAATGTACGTATAAGGTTGATGTCCAACATCTTGACCAGCACCTTCATGGGAACATTCTCCCAGGCACCATACATATCCTGCAAGGCCTTGCCGTCGTTGTTCCACCAAAAGTTCAGGGCATCATTGTTCGGCACGAGGATGGCACCGGCATCGTAGTGAAGGTCGCGTCCCGAAGTGTTGGTGTACATATACTGGCTCCAGCCGGGGTCGTAGCCCAGATAGGCATCGACGGTCTTTCCATCGGGGTCGGTAGTCAGCTCTCCGCCCTGCGAAGCACCATACTGCCCGGTGTTACTCGTCGAGGAAAAATACTTCAGCGTAAAGACACTGTCCTCATTGTTATACAGTCGGTTATACTCCTTCGTTGCAGCATCGTCATAGTAGGGAGCACAGAAGCGGTCAAGGAGCGAGGCGAAGAGCGACATGTTCTCGTGATTGTGGATAATCTCAGCCATATTGTCGGCCGCCGTAGCCAGCCCGTCCACCTTCTGTATGTAACCGTTCTTGCAGGTGATGTCGGCCTCGATGAGCTTCTTTCCGTTCACCCAGGCATCGGCAGTAGAGTTCGAGCCGCCGTTGGTGAGTATGCTCAGGTCTTCGTCGGTGATATTGTTGCGGCGCATGAACTTGGGCAGGAAGTGGATCATCGGCTTCGACGTGTTGTCGCGCAGCAACACGATGCCCTCCTTCTTCTGCTTGTACCGTGCCCAGAACTCGGTGTTGGGCATCTCGTCGGGGAAGCAACGTGCCACGCTGTCGAACACCGATGCCGCCGTCTCGCGCCTCATGCACTGTCCCTGCAGCGGCGGGTTACCGCTGACGTTGCTCAGCAGCTCCACGAGGTAGGCGTTGTTCACCATCGCGCTGTTGAAGAGCAGCTTCTTCTGTGCCGCCGTCAGGTCGTCGTATTGATGTGCACCCCAGTTGTTCTGGCGGAAGAACTGCTCGTAGGTGTCGTCGCTGGCCACGAAGAGGGTCTTCGAGCCCGTCTTGCTGAGCACCTCCCTCTGTCCCAGGTCGTCGATGAGTCGCAGCGTGTACTTATAGTTACCATCTTCCTGCAAGCGCTCGTAGATGCTGTTGCCCAGCCACGACGGCTGGTCCATCAGCTCGTCCTTCTCGCTGCAAGAGGTCAGCGCTACGCTAAATGACAGCGCTACGCTAAATGATAAATGATAAATGATAAATGATAAACCTAGCAGCCACCGGCCTTTTGGCTTTCCTGTAATCATATAATAATTAATAATAATGTATTAGATAGGTCTTGTTAGTAGTTAGTGACTTATTTTCATAAATCGACGGCAAAATTAATTAAAAAAGTGGAAATCACAATATTTTTTTAAGAAAAGTTGTCTATTTCATAAAAAACTATTACCTTCGCCAACAAATTGCTCATAAATAAATTCAAGTTCGTATGTGCTTTTTCAACACAGAGAACACAGTGTACACAGAGACTATTACTTAGTATGACGAATAACAATAAAACATTGCCACCAGAATTCCTGCACCACACGGAGGAAGTCTTTGGCCATGACCGTTTCTCACGCTTCCTTGCAGCTTTCGACGAGGAGCCGCCCGTAAGCATCAGGCTGAACACCAGGAAATTGAAGAACGAAGAGCTCTCATCATCTATCATTTCTCATTTATCATTTAGCAAAGCGCATGATTTATCATCTAGCGCAGCGCTTCCCGTCCCCTGGTGTCCTGACGGCTTCTACCTCTCCGAGCGTCCTAATTTCACCTTCGACCCCCTCTTTCATGCCGGCTGCTACTATGTCCAGGAGGCAGCGTCTCAGTTCATCGTCCATTGTCTAAAGTCTATAGTCCAAAGTCTGAAGTCTGAAGTCAATGGTCAAAGGTCAATGGTCAATGGTCAAAGGTCAATGGTCTACGCCCTCGACCTCTGCGCCGCCCCTGGCGGGAAGTCGACTGCCCTGCGCTCCGTCCTTCCCGACGACTGTCTGCTGGTCTGCAACGAGCCTGTCAGGAAACGGGCGCAGATACTCAGCGAGAACATCCAGAAATGGGGTCATCCCAACTGCATCGTCACCAACAACTACCCCCAGGACTTCCTCGCCTCTTTCGGAGGTGCTGGGGGAGCTTTCGACCTCATCCTCTGCGATGTCCCCTGCTCCGGCGAGGGCATGTTCCGCAAGGACCCTGCCGCCATCGGCGAGTGGAGTCCTCAGAACGTCGAGCGTTGCTGGCAGCTGCAGCGTCAGATTGTCGCCGACATCTGGCCCTGTCTCCGTCCCGGCGGCATCATGATCTACAGCACTTGCACCTTCAACACCAAGGAGAACGAGGAGAACGTAAAGTGGATAGCGGAGCATTTCGACGCTGAGTTCATCGACATCCCCACCCTACCCGACTGGCACATCTGCGGCTCTCTCCTCCCCGGCTTCTCTGCTCCCGTCTACCGTTTCATCCCAGGAATCACGCGCAGCGAGGGCCTCTTCGTCGCCGTCCTGCGGAAACCGGACAACGGTCTAAAGTCTGAGGTCAAAGGTCTAAAGTCTAAGGTCAAAGGTCAATGGTCAATGGTCAATAATCAAAGGTCTGAAGTCAAAGGACTTCGGCTCATGGAGGAGAGTCCCTGTGCCGAAGTCCTGTCGTCGGCCTTTGACAAGTCGTCATACCCCATCGCAGACCTCTCCTACGCCCAGGCCATCGCCTATCTCCGTCGCGAGGCCATCGTCCTGCCTCCCGATGTCCCACGTGGCATCGTCGTGGTGTCCTATCAGGGTCATCCCCTGGGGACGGTGAAGAACATCGGCTCTCGTGCCAACAACCTCTACCCCCGCGAGTGGGCCATCAGGAGCACCCACGTCCCGCTGCCTCCCCAAAACAGCCAAACGGCATAACGGTTTTTGTTTCGTTACCCTGTTCTCATATCGCAAATACGCAGACCTTGACAGGCAGGAACGCATATATGCCTGCTATCAGCATGCCTGTCTGAAGTATGTCACCAATACTGTGATGGACGAGTGCTATTGACGATGACTTATAGTGATAAGTTGGGCAATGTATGTACACAGACTCACACAGATTACACAGATTTCACAGATAGCTGCGCGAAGCAAAAAAATCCGTGAAATCTGCGAAATCTGTGTGAAATAGAACTTCAGAAACTTGAAATACTAAATAAAATCGCAAAAAACCTTTGCGGTTTATTTTTTAGTAGTACCTTTGCACCCGACGGTAAACGTAAAACGGTAAAGCGACATGGAAGGGAAATACTTAGACCCGAAGGCCGACCTGACCTTCAAGAAAGTTTTCGGTGAGCACGAAGACCTGGTGATGAGCCTGATCAACGCCCTGCTACCCCTTGACGAGGGAAAGCGGATAGAGCATGTGGAGTATGCAACGCCCGAGATGGTGCCTGAGAATCCGGGCAAGAAGAACAGCATAGTTGACGTGCGCTGCCGGGAGACCGGCGGACGCCAATTCATCGTGGAGATGCAGATGAACTGGAACAACGAGTTCCAGCAGCATGTCATCCTCAATGCCTCGAAGGCTGTGGTCAAACAGTTGGGTACCAGCGAAGACTACTCGCTGCTGCAGCCCGTCTACGCCCTGAACCTGATTAACGACGTGGGATTCGAGTCCGGGCCCGACGAGTTCTACCACGACTACGCCATTGTCAACGTTGCCCACAGCGACCGTATCATCGAGGGCCTGCGCTTCGTGTTTGTGGAGCTGCCCAAGTTCAAGCCGCAGACCATCAAGGAACGCAAGATGGCCGTGCTCTGGCTGCGTTTCCTTACAGAGATTAACAAGGCAACAGCAGAAGTGCCGGCCGAACTGCTTGAGAATCCCGAGACCAGCAAGGCACTGAAGATACTGGAGAAGTCGGCTTATACCGAGGCTCAGCTTTATGCCTACGAGCGTTACTGGGATGCCGTTTATTACGAAAGAGGTATCGTCCGTCATGGTTATAACCAAGGATTGGCTGAAGGTGAGGCTAAAGGAATGGCAAAAGGTGAGGCAAAAGGTCGTGCTGAGGGACTTGCTGAAGGTGAAGTTATTGGTGCCCGAAAGAATGCCCGCAAGATGAAGGACGACGGAATGTCGGTGGAGCTTATCTCTAAATACACCGGCATTACCCCCGAGGAGATAGCAGCTTTGTAAGGTCGCACCGTAACAATAATCGGCAGCAGTTTTTATCGTGATACCATTCTCTTTCGTCATAATTGTGAATGTTTAGTGTGCTCCCCAGCCCTGAAGTTCTTTCCCCGCTTTGCTAAGAAAGCGTTTACTTCGTCGCCCAGCGCTATTTCACACAGATTTCGCAGATTTCACAGATTTCACAGATAGCTGCTTTGGAAATCCGTGTAATCTGTGAAATCTGTGAGAATTAAATGCCCTCAGTGTGCCATATTTTACCTCACACAGATTACACAGATTTCACAGATAGCTGCGCGAAGTAAAAAAAACCGTGAAATCTGCGAAATCTGTGCAAGCTGTAAGGTTGGAATTGACCGTTATACGTCGAGATTTAGGTCAGTTTCACCTGCACAGGTCACACTATCACATAGGTTGGTCAAAAAACATAAAACAATGCCTTTGTTTTAACGGTTCTACGAGTTTTTGTGTTGGTGTCATACGGCGAATAGCTATGGGGCAACACCAGAGTTAGGACGAACCAAACTCAGAGTTAGGACGAACCAAACTCAGAGTTAGGACGAACCAAACTCAGAGAGTGAACGAAATCTGACCAACACATAATCGTGCAGAACCGTTTTAACAAGTAATGCCTTTTGGCTGGCTATACCATGCGTCAAGGAAATGCAGGAAATAATAAAATTCCTGCCATTTTTCTTGCACGGTCGGAAAGAAATCAGTAAATTTGCGCCCTTGAAAAAATCCTTAACAAACAAAGAAGGACACATGAAAAGCTTTCCGTTAAGTAACAATATTTTACAAATCGGGGGGGGGAGAACCAACATTCCCTCTGATTATCAGTTACTTACAAAGCAAAGCTTACACTCCACTTTTCTTACACCAACTAGTTACACTGGCATCCCTGCCGGTGCTCTTCGTCGTGTCCCCGTGACCCGTGGACAGGAATTGAGACATGAATTGTCATAAATTATAATAATGTAGATAAATGAGATATGCCATCAGAAAAGAAGGGAACAGCTATTTCTTAAATAGCTCGTGCACCCCACTGCCCGAAGATGATGCTGCCAGTCATCTTCCTCTCTTGCAGTTGCAGTCGGGCGAGTATCTGTGGCTGCTACTCAAAGCCCTGCTCGATGTCAGGCTGGTATTCTACCGTAATCCGAATGACGAAAAAGACATTAACAACGAGCAAGATTTCTACAATCATGTGGCGCATATTTGGGAGGGCTATGCCCAGGAAATAGATGACAATCTGACCTATAACAGCGACATCTTAAAATGTATTCCTGATGAAGTAAAGCCCGACCTGATACTGAACTACCGCTTCGATGACTGCCAAAAAGTAGTAGTAGAGGTGAAGCGTAACGTAAACAGCACGAACCACACAAACATAGCCCATGACTTCAATAAGCTAAAGGAATTAACCATTGGCACCTATAGCGCAGAATATGGCAGAAACGTGATATGTGGGCGATTTAGCCCCTACGACATCGGAGCCTTCGTGCTTATGTGTGGCACCTTCGACGATTTAAAGTCCAAGTTGAAAAACCATCTGGGTGACCTGCGAACATATATTGACGGACTGGGTGACTACCGACGCAAGATTTTCTGCATTTGCGCTCCGGGGAACAGAACGGTGGAATACACAACGATGGAAGAGCTTGCTAATGAGATACAATAAACTTATCATAACATCTTAAACCAAAATTCATTATGAAGAAATTTTACTTATTCAAAACAATCATCCTGCTATGCGCCCTAGTAGTGGGAAGTGGAAGTGTCTGGGCAGACAATGAACCAACACAGATTTTCTATGAAAGTTTTGGCTCAACATCTTCTAACACATCCGTTAGCTCATACACTGGATATTCTGCAACAGCCAGTATGTTTACAACAACTGGGAATGTAAATACTCATTATTCTGGAAGTGGAAGCGTTGGTAAATACAATCTTAGTGACGCTAACTTGTCAAGTGGTTACACTGGAGCCAGTGGTTTAAGCGGTTGCTATCATACTGGAACAGCTAACACGCAAGCAACTATAATTCAGATATCTAATATTAATATTGAAGGTTATACTAATCTCGCACTCTCTTTTGGAGCATTAGGTGGAAGTACATCTCACAAAGTAAATGTATCATATAAGATTGATAATGGCTCTGAGACAACACTAATAAGTAACGGTTCAATAACTAACGCAAATTGGACTTTATTAAGTGCCAATATTTCTGGCACCGGCAAATCTCTCACTTTATATATCACACACACACCTACAAAAGCATGGACAATCCGTCTTGATGATATCAAAATAACCGGTACTGAAACTCCCTCTGGCCCCGTCAATCTTACCTCATTTGGCTTTTCAAAAAGTACTGATGAGGTTACACTAGTGAAGGACGGTAATAGCTTTGTGGCTGAATACACACAGGCTGTGACTGTAGATCCCACGACATACGACGGCACCATCACTTACAGTATCGACGAAACAAGCAGCACCATACCTAATGACATGATCGTTACAGTGAGTAACGCTGGAAAAGTGGAGATAGCAGGCGACAGCAACACCGGGGCATCCATCGTGGTAAAGGCAAGTGGTGAGGCTACGAATTCATATAACAAGCCTGCTGATGCTACCTATATATTGACGGTTAACGCCGCAATACTTGGCACTCCTGTGTTTGAGCCTGTTGCTGGCAGTTACTACTACGGCCAAAAGATAACTGCCACTGCTGCAAATGCAGAAGGCATTGTTTACACTACTACAGGTGATGATCCTACTGACGAGAGTGACGAGTGGCCTGCTGAAGGCTACACCCTAACTGCCACTACAACGCTGAAAGCTATGGCCTATGACAGCGAGCTGAACTTTAGCGAGGTGACCACTGCAGTCTATACGCTGAAGGTTCCTGAGGTCCCGACCTTCTCTATTGAAGGTGGTGAAGTGAAGAGCGGTACAACACTGACGCTCACACCTGGCGAAGGCGGTGTGTTTGTAGTTTATACTACAGACGGTTCTGACCCCGATGAAAATAGTAATATCGTCTATGCTGACGACCAAATCACTATTAGTGAGGCTTGTACTATCAAGGCAGCAACTATCGACGAAGGTGGCAACCTGAGTTCCATCGTCAGCTACACTTTCACTATCAAGCAGAGCGTGGTATATGAGAAACTGACATCTGCCGATGACTTAGCTGAAGGTGATAAAGTAATTATTGTCTCTACTACTTCTACAGTTATGAAGGTGATGGGATCTTTAAACAATGCTTATTTTGACGCTGTTGATGTTACAATTGATAATAATGAGATTACCGACCCTGTAAATGCGAATGTTCTTGAACTGGAAGGAACGACAGGAGCATGGTATTTCAAACAGACTTCGGACAACAAATATATACTTTCATCAGGGACAAGTGCAAGCATTGGAGACAAAGGGGATGCTGGTAAAACAACGATTTCATTCAACAATGGTAATGCTATAATTATATTCCCTGGTGGACAGTGGTATTATAATGCAAGTAGTCCGCGTTTTAGGGTCTATACATCTACTCAGACAAATGTTCAGCTCTATCGTCTGAAAAAGAACCTTGCCGACAACTCTATCACCCTGTCACCCTCTACTGCACAGATTCTGACCCTTGGCGGCACCAAGACAGTTACTGTGACGGCATCTGCTACCAACAATGGTGCAATAACAGCTATTAGTAGCGATGAGACCATTGCCACTGTGACAGACAATAGCAACGGTACTTACACCATTACCGCAGTTAGCGGCACTGAGCAGGGCACTGATGTAACTATCACATTCAGCACTCCGAAGACCGCCACACATAAGGCTGCCCAGAAAACATTGACCGTCACAGTTAAAGAGGACCGTGCTGAATGTCCCATCAGCTATGCTGAGGCTACTGTTACTAAGAAAGTGGACGAGGCAACCAGCTATACCGGCCAGTCACTGACTTTTGCCGCAGGTGCAGAGGGTATCAGTGTGAGCTACGCCATTGCCGGCGACAATATAGGTACCATCGATGAGAATACTGGCGTATTGACGCTTTTCGGAACAGAGGGTACTGCCACTATCACCGCTACTTTCAATGGTAACGACAACTACCAGCCTGGTACAGTAAGTTACACACTGAATGTTTATGAACCTGTGGTATTCACTGAGTTCTTTGAGGATTTTAATACACAAAACAGTGTAGGTGGTAATAATGGTAACTTTGGCGAAGCAAGTAGTACTGCTTTGACAAGTTTTGGTTCGTGGACATTAAACTCAGTATATGCAGCCGACCGTTGCGTGAAAGTAGGCAAAAGTGGTGGAGGTTCAATCACCACTCCGGAACTAAAGCTCGACCCCACTGTGAAATATGTTCTGATGTTCAAAGCTGCGCCGTGGACTAACGACGGTACGAATCTGACCCTTAATAGTGCTGATGCCATCTTCGATGGAGTTGCCTCTACTACTGTATCTATGCCCTCTAACAATTGGGGTGGCTTTTACGTTGAGCTTACAAATGGCAGTGCTGACACAAAGATTACCTTCACCCCAGCAAAGCGCATGTTCTTTGACGAGGTTCGCGTAATGGAGAAGAGTGCCTTCGAAGCCCTCTCCTTGAACCAAACTGTAAGTAGCAACGGCTGGGCCACCTATATCCCTGCTTACAACGTTAACTTTGAGGAAGGCGATGCCTACGTGGTGACTGATGTTGATCAAACTACGAGCACCATCACTATCGAGGAAGTGACAGAGGCTCCTGCCAAAACTCCTGTACTGTTGAAAGGTGCTGGCGATAAGACTATTATTGCTGCAACAACTAAAGTTGAGGCTCCTGTCACCAACCTTCTTAGCATTAGCGACGGCACGTCTCCTGCCACGGGCTATACATACGTACTTGCTAAGGATGGCGACGGCGCTGGCTTCAAGCAGTGGACTAGTACTGCCAACACGCTGACTGGCCGCGTGGTGCTGGTGCTTGACTTCGCACAAGCTTCTGAGGCCCGCATGCTGCGCTTCGTCGAGGGCGAAGCTCAGGGCGTTAGCGACATTAAGATAATAAACGATAACCACTATTACGACCTGCAGGGCCGCAGCGTGGCACATCCCACGAAGGGCCTCTACATCGTGAACGGCAAGAAGGTCGTGATGAAGTAAAGGGACATTTATCTTTATTTATCCAAATTAGTTTCAAAACATAACAGAAAGGAACAACGATTATGAAAAAGACATATATTTCACCAAAAATGAACGTCATTGCCATTGAGCAACGCCTGATGCAGGTCACCTCGCCTAACAACGCACCGAGATTGGGTGGAACCACGAGTGACACGAACGACCTGCTCAGCCGTGAGCGCGGCGGCTGGTTCGACGATGATGACGAGGAATAGAATACACATCATTAATAATACATAACGGGCACTCCCCTGAGCGGGGAACCACGGCACCGCGAGGTGCGCAGGGCCTGTATTTTTGAGTAAAGTTTAATAATGTTTCATGCTCTCCTGACCTGTGAAGACCGGGAGAGCTTTCCTGTCTCCATAACATAAAGTCCACTTTTAAAAAAGTCCACGGTCACCGTAGTAACCTACATTATTCATCGTCCTTATTATACATTGCCCTCGCCGGTGTAGGGAATCTAGCTTGTCTAATTCCGCAGGAAAGGGCTGCGCAGCAATCTGTGAAATCTGTGGTATCTGTGTGAGATAAGGTTGGCACACCGACGGTTTATAGTTCTCACAGATTACACGGATTTCACAGATTTTCGGCTACGCGTGGTGGGGCGGAATTAGACGGAATTAGACAAGCTATATTCCCTACAGTGGTGAGGCAGTCGTAAAGTTGCATGAATAATCCAAGGTAAAGACATTGAAATCCTGTGGCAACGTTACTCTTTCCAGTTACTACTCAGTCACCGACACTGGGCTAATCATTTTCGACACTGATTTATCTGATTTGACTGATTAACACTGATTTTTGGCGGCTAAAGCCGCCGTAGGCGGCGAAAAGATCAGTAAAATCAGTCCAACCAGTCCCATCA
>JAEEGL017157568.1_pt1 | contig 12624 bp, 9 predicted proteins | sample 9134231 | NCBI WGS metagenome assembly JAEEGL01 (sample SAMN16246548, study PRJNA631951) | gut metagenome | biome: gut microbiome; feature: rumen; material: fiber-attached | host: Bos | place: Iran: Karaj | collected 2018-10
TAAATAAATCATCTATTTTTTTAACTAAAATATCTTCTTTCAAAGCTTTTTCTTCAATTAAGTCTGCAGCATTAGAATTAGCTAAATCAATTGCATTCTTATATTGATGATTATCAGGAACATATGGACTAGGAATTAAAATAGATGGTATTTTAAGTTCAATAATTTCACTTAGTGCTGATGCACCTGCTCTAGATACCATAATATCTGTTCTTTTCATAATACGTGGTAGATTATCTATATAAGGAACTACTTTAACATTTGAAGGAAATTTATTTTTTATAAATTCATCATAATTATCCTTACCAGTTACATATAATACTTCATAATTTTTATTATCAAATAATGTTAATGTCTTAATAAAGAAATCATTTATCACATTAGATCCTAATGATCCCATTACTACTAAAACTAGTTTTTTATCACTTGATAATCCAAATTCTTCTTTAGAAGCAGCTTTAGTATTAACTGCTTTTTCACTACATGGATTACCTGTAAAAATAGTTTTTTCTTCTGGAAAAAATTTACTACTACTTTTAAAAGAAACACCTATTTTATCCGCATATTTACTTAAGAATTTATTACTCTTTCCAGGAATAGTATTTTGTTCATGAATAAATGTTTTAACTCCTAATTTATGAGCAGCATAAATAACTGGACCAGTTACATAACCACCTATTCCAAGTACAACATCAGGTTTAAAATCTTTTATTATTTTTTTACATTCTCTATATGATTTAAGAAAATAGTGAATTGTTTTAGCATTCTTCCATATTTTTTCACGATAAAACCCATATATTTTAATTGTTTTAAAAGGAATACCAGTTTTAGGCACTATATCATTTTCCATACGATCATGTGTTCCAATATATAATATTTCACTATTAGGTTCTTTTTCTTTTATTTTATCTACTATTGCAAGTGCAGGATAAATATGTCCACCTGTACCTCCAGCACTAATTATGACTTTCATCATATCACATCCTCTTATTATTATATCATATGCAAGAATGGTTGCAAATATAATTAAACATTATTTACACTATTAATTTAAATTGTAATTATAACTATATAAGTTATTTTTATAAACACTAGTTGACATAATTGTTTACAAAGTATAAAATAAAAATAGGAACACTTAAAGAGAGAGTTAAGTGTTGCCAACGTTTGTACACCTAACTCATAAAGTTAGGCGTTTTTATTACTTTAAAACAAGTATAAAAATAATTACAAGTAACGAAAGTATTAATAAATATTTTTTTACTCATAATCCTCACCTCACTTTTGTAAAACCTCCTGATTTTTAGAGATTACTCTAGATTGACAAGACACTTAACTTTTAAGCATTCCAAAAGCAATATAGCATACTATTTATTTATAAACAAATCACTAAAATTAAAAATCTGTAATGAAATTCATTACAGATCTTTTGTTTATGTTATACAAATTTTTAATAATTTTATAATGTAAAATTACCATTTTCAAAAATATTAATTTTTTCTCCATTAAATGTTTCAGCTTCAATTTTTAAATCACTTGTTCCTACCATAAAATCAACATGATTATCAGAGTAATTAAAGCCCATTTTTAATAATTCTTCTTTACTTTTATTTTCTGAATTCTTAACACATTCAGTAAATCCTACACCTAAAGCTAAATGACAAGAAGCATTTTCATCATATAAAGTTTCATAATGAATAAGTCCTGATTTTGATATAGCTGAATTATAATCAACTAAAGCTACTTCTCCTAAAAAACTAGAAGTCTCATCAGATTCAATAATTCCTTTTAAAGCTTCTTTTCCTTTTTCGGCATCAAAAGATATTACTTTACCATTTTCAAATTTAATATAAAATTTATCAATAAATGCACCATTATATATTAATGGTTTTGATGCATAAACTATACCATTTGTACCTAGTCTATTTGGAGTTGTAAATACTTCAAGAGATGGTATATTAGCAATAAATTCTTGGCCACTTGTAGTTTTACCTTTAGCTCCTACCCAAATAGATTCTGGTAATAATTCTAAATATAAATCAGTACCTAAATTATTTGTATAGTGAAGTCTTTTTATTTTTAAATTATTTAGTTTTTCAATTCTTTGACTATTTTCTTCAATAAAATTATCCCAAGAATTACATGGATCATTTGTATTTATAAAACATACATCAAAGATAGCTTCCCATAGTTTTGAAATATCAGATTCACTTCCAAATATTGCTTTTGCTCTTCCTTTAGTAGCAGTACAAGCAATACACCATGATATTTCATTATTTAGTTGTCTTTTTTTATAAAGTGGTTTTGATTTTCTAGAAAACATAGCTGTTTTAGATATTTTATCAGAATCTATATCATTCATAATAAATGGATCATCAGATACTAACATTAAAAATGCTGCATCTTTTTTAGCATACTCATCAAATTTGTATTTATCAAAAAACAAAGTATCTTTAAGATTATCAACATCTAAATATTTTAAAGCATCATGTTTCATCTCTTCATCTAATAATTCATAATAAATATCTACTACGCCATATTCATAAGCTTTTTTAGTTAGTATACGAACAAATTCGTAATTTTCCATTGGTGCTGATATAAAAAGAGGCTGATTTTTTTTAATACCAAGCCCTTTTTTTAATAACACTTCTGCATATTTTTCATATTTTTCAGTCATTGATTTTCTCCTTTAATTTTTTCACTTTTGATTTATAATTTGTACTACTAGTAATATAACTACCAACAACTGCCATATCAACATTTTTTACATCTTCAATGGTATCAATATTAATACCACCATCTACTTCAATTTTAAAATTAAAATGTGCACTATCTCTTATTTCAATTAAATCATTAATTTTTTCTTTCATTTTATATAAGAATTTTTGACCACCAAGGCCTGGTTCTACAGTCATAATAAGAACTAAATCTACTAAATCAAGATAAGGTAAAATAAGTGCAACATCAGTAGATGGTTTAACAGCAATACCTACTTTAATATTATTAGCTTTTATATAGTTTATTATACTTTCAACATTATCATTTACTTCATAGTGAAAAGTAATGTATTCAGGATTTAATTCTTTAAATTTATCCACATAATATCTTATATCTTCAACCATTAAATGAACATCAAATTTCTTATTTGAAGGAATTAAATCTTCTTTTACTATTTCATATTTAGATGTTGTATTTGAAACAAATTTTCCATCCATAACATCTATATGTAAATAATTAATATCTACTTCATTTAGTTTTTCTATTTGCTTGCTAATATTATTTTTAATACCTAATATTGATATAGATATTTCCATTATGACACCTTCCTTATAAAATTGAGATAATTCTCATATCTGCTTGGAAGAATATTACCTTCCCCTACCATTCTTTTAACATAACAATTATTTTCTTTATCATGCATACAATCAGCATACTTACAATTATGACGATATTCATTAAATTCTATAAAATTATCACGTATATCGTTTTTACTCATACCATAAAAATCAAGAGCAGAAAAACCAGGAGTATCTGCAACTAAACCACCAAATAATGATATTAATTCTGTATGTCTTGTTGTATGTTTACCACGACCAAGTGCTTCTGATACATCATCTGTCTTTAAATTTAAATTAGGATTTAAGGAATTTAAAAGAGTACTTTTACCTGCACCTGTTTGACCTGTAAAAACGGTTACACAATCTTTAAAAATTGTTTTAATTTTTTCTATTTCGGTATTAAAATAAACTTCATATCCTATATTTTTATAATAATTTATATAGTTTTTCATTTCTTCTAATTCTGTTTTAGATAATAAATCAAGTTTCGAAAAGCATATAACTGGTTTAATATTATTATATTCTATAATACAAAGCATTTTATCAAGTAAATTACTAGAAAAAGCAGGTATTCCTACACTAGTAACAATTAAAGCTTTATCTATATTACTAACAGGAGGCCTTACTAATTCATTTTTTCTATTTAATATTTTAGTAATTAATTTCTTTTCATTATCAAATTCTACAAAATCACCAGCAAGTGGTACTTCTCTATTTTTACGAAAAATACCACGTGCTGCACATTCATATTTTTTATCATTACATAAAACTGTAAATTGATTACTAATTACTTTTACAATTCTTCCTGTCATTAATTAGCCTCTGTTGGTTTAGTTTCTTCTGTTTTCTTTGGTTCTTTTGCAATTACAATTCTAAGAGTTGTATTAGCCATAACTTTATTTCCTTTACCTCTACTTTGTGAAATAATAGTTCCAGCTGGATAATCACTAGTTTCTTTATAATCTGTTTCTAAAGTAATCTTATATTCATCACAGAAAGTTTGAATATCAGATATAGGCCAAGCCTCTCCTACAAAATCAGGATATTCAGTAATAATATCTGGAATATAAAGAGTTACTGTATCACCCTCAACAACTTTTGTACCAGATTCAGGTTTTTGTTCAATAATAATATTCTCTTTATACTTATCTTTTTCTTTACTGTCAACTTCTTTTTTTTCAATTAAAACATATATATCTTTAGCTTCAAGTTGACCTTTAATTTCAAAATAGTTTTCACCAACATAATTAGATAAGTACATACCACTAGCACCAGTAGATACAACAAGAGTAATTTCAGTATCTACTTTAACACTACGACCAGCTTGTGGTTTTGTAGTAATAATACTTCCTTCATCTACAGTAGAATCATTTTTTTCTTCAACATCAGTAGCAACTTTAAGTCCTTGTTTTTTCAATACTTGCTCAGCTTCTACAACTGACATTTTAGATACATCAGGAACTTCTACTTCTTTTACTTCTGTTGATTTACTATATACGATTGCAAATACAGCTCCACCTGCAATCGCAAGTGCAAGTAAAATACTAAATATTACAAGTACAATATTAACAATCTTTCCACTTTTTTTCTTAGCAGGAACTTCTGTACTTTTCTCAGTTTCTAAGTCTTTTAAATTAGGCATTACTTTTGTTTCTTCAAGTTCTTGTTCTGGATAGTCGTATGATACTTTAGGTTGATTTTTCTTTTCTTCAGCTAAAGCTGTTTTAATATCATTATGCATTTCCATAACACTATCATATCTATTTTTTGGATTTTTAGCACATGCTTTTAAAATTATATTTTCTATTGATTGTGGAATTTCAGGATTAAATTCACATACACTAGGAATTTCATCTTTCATATGCTTAATAGCTATTTCAACTGCATTATCACCTTTAAACGGTACTTTACCAGTTAAAAGTTCATACATTAAAATACCAAGTGAATAAATATCACTCTTTATTGTTGAACCACTACCACTAGCTTGTTCTGGTGGTAAATAATGAACTGAACCCATAACAGAATTTGTTTGTGTAAGTTCATTACTATTTAATGCCATAGCAATACCAAAATCAGTTATTTTTACTCTTCCATCATCAAGAATCATTATATTTTGTGGTTTAATGTCACGATGGATTATATAACTATCATGAGCACAAGCAATACCACTTGTTAATTGATCCATGATATCTATTACTTCTGCAAGTGTAAGGGCACCACGTTTTTTAATCAAACTTTTTAATGTTTGACCTTCAATATACTCCATAACTATAAAGTATTTACCATCATCTTCACCAACATCATACATTTCAACGATATTTGGATGACTTAAACTACTAGCAGCAATAGCTTCTCTTTGAAAACGTCTAACAAATTTTTCATCATCAGCTAAATCACCACGTAATACTTTAACAGCAACATCACGATCTAAAATTGTGTCATGAGCTAAATAAACATTAGCCATTCCACCTTCACCAATCATCTTAATTACTTGATATCTTTCATTTATCATATGACCTTTAGCTATCATTTTCTACACCTGCCTTAATTAAATAAGCAACAGAAATATTATCATTTCCACCGCGGTTATTACATTTATATATTAATTTTTCCATTTTTTCTTGAGGAGACAAATTATCATTTAAAACTTTAATAATTTGATTATCATCAAGCATATTAGTAAGACCATCACTACATAAGAAAATGGCATCAACATTAGGATCAATATTAAATATATCCATTTCTACATTAGCATTCGCACCAAGTGCTTTCATTAAAACATTCTTTCTTGGATGCTCTTTAGCTTCTTCAGGAGTTAATTCACCAGATTTAACTAACAAATTAACAAGTGTATGATCTGTTGTAATTTTTTGTAATTGTTTATTTTTAACAATATATCCAGAAGAATCTCCTATATTACCAATTAATAAATAATCTTTAGTAATAATTGCTACTACTAAAGTAGTACCCATACCAACACTTTCCGGATTTTCTTCAGTATATTTATATATTAATGCATTAGCTTCACTAACAGTTTCTTTAAGCCAGTTAACAGCTTCATCTTTAGTGCCAATTGTGCCTAAACTTTTGAAATTTTTTCCTAAATGCGAAACAGCAATTGAAGAAGCCACTTCACCATTTTTATGGCCTCCCATACCATCTGCTACTGCCATAAGATATTCATCACTATAATTATTAATAATGATAACGCTATCTTCATTATGATCTCTTACTTTTCCAGGATCTGTTAAATAATAATGTTTCACTTTTTTCCCTCCTCAAAATTGGCACGTAACTGCCCGCAAGCAGCTTTAACTTTAGAACCAAATTCTCTTCTTATTGTAGCATTTAAATTGTTTTTGTGCAAAATATCAAAAAATTTAAGAATTTGTTCATTACTACTTTTTTTATATTCAAAATGACTTGTACTATTATATGGTATTAAATTAACATAACAATTTATACCTTTTAATAAATTAACAAGTTCTAATGCACATTCTTCACTATCATTAATTCCAGCAAGCATAATATATTCAAAAGTAACACGTCTTCCCGTTTGATTTATATAACGCTTTATAGTTTCTATTAAATCTTTTAGTTTGTATACTTTGTTTATTGGCATTATTTTACTTCTTAATTCATCATTTGGTGCATGAAGTGAAATAGCTAAATTAATTTGTCTTGAGCTTTTAGCAAATTCTTCAATTTTAGGTATAATGCCACAAGTAGATACTGTTATATGTCTAGCACCTAAAGCAATACCAAGTGGTTCATTCACTATATCTAAAAACTTCATAACATTGTCATAATTATCAAATGGTTCTCCAATACCCATTAAAACAACATGAGATATTCTAATATTTAAATCTTCTTCAATCATAAGTATTTGCGTAATCATTTCATATGGCAATAAATCTCTTTGTTTTTTTAATCTTCCACTTTCACAAAAACTACAACTCATATTACAACCAACTTGCGTTGAAATACAAAGACTATTACCATAATCATGATACATCAATACTGCTTCTATTTTTTTACCATCGGATAATTCAAAAAGATATTTATGAACATCTACATCTGATAACTTAGTAATTATTTTTAATTTATCAAAACAATAATTTTCTTTTAAAGAAGTTATTACTTCTTTTTTTAGGTTTGACATTTCGTCAAAAGATGAAACTCTTTTGCGATATAACCATTCATATAATTGTTTTGCTTTAAACTTTTTTTCATTAATACTTTCAAAATAATTTTCAAAATCAACTAATGAAAAGTTATATATATTTTGCACGAATTTCACCTTCTTTTATTTTTTTATAAACCAAGAATCACTTATATCACAGCTTTCACTTGTTGGAGCTGGATTTGGCATTTGTACTTTAATAAGAGTTGGTATTTTAAATGCTGAACCAAATCCTATACAAATACCAGGTTGTAATACTCTAAGACGACTAACTATATTATTTGTAATATTAGGAATCATTCTTTTAATATATTCTACATCTATTGGATGTAACATTTTAAAAATTAAGAAGTTAGCACATTGTGATAAAGATGTTTCAGATAATTCTGATGGTCTTTGAGATATTAAAGTAAGAAGTACACCATATTTTCTTCCTTCTTTTGTTATTCTTTCAAAAATATTATAACCAAGAACTTCAACATCACTATCATTTTGAACATATCTATGTGCTTCTTCAAGAACGATATGAAATGGTAACTTATTACGATTATGACCATCTTTAGAATAATCAAATAACATTTTTGAATAAATCTTAGTAATTGTTTTAGCTAATCTATCATCGATATAGTTAATATTAAAGTTAATAATTTGTACTTTCCCACCATTAGGGGCAGTCATTAAATTTCTAATATATTTATCTTTAGATATATATTCTGGATAATCAAAATATATACTTTGATCACTATTAAGAAGTGCATGAATTCTAACTTTTAAAACATTTATATCATCATATACTTTACTACTATTAAGTATACCTTCAGAAATTAAAGCAAAATCAAATGCTTCAGCTAAATCTTTAAGAGTATATCTATATGTTCCGTCTGGAAGACTAAGTTCTAGATTATCATTTAAAAAGCCTTGCATTGTATTAGAAACAAGTTCCATTTCTCTTAATTTCCCTGAACTATCAATAATTAAACATTGTCTTAATGTTCTTGTGTATCCTGGTTGTACTATTTTAGTTTCAAGATTTAATTCTTCAGTTGAATAATGTGATAATATTGAGAATATTTGATCACGTATCTGAGCAGGAGCTCCTCCACTAGACAATACATCAATAATAGCACGAGCAATAATATCATTTTTATGTTTTATTGTTTCTTCACCTTCACGGCAAAATACATTAACTAATTTAAGTGCTTTTTCAATAATAGGAAGTTGAGTATATTTATTAGCATTCAAAAGAAGTGCATAATCATCTGTTGTTAAAAGCCATGGTGGTATTCTAAGAAGTTCAGTATCAGTTGATTTAGTATTAGTAGTAAATTTTTTAAAATATATTCCTTTTACTCTTTGTTCTATACCTTCAAATGCAGAATGGTATTCTCCATAAGCATCAAACACAAAAAAACTAGCTAAGTAAGGAATAGAATTTTGTCTATAAAATATATTTTGTAATATTCTAGCAACACTACATGATTTACCACTACCTGTTGAACCAAATATAGCAAGATGACTACTAAATAAATCATTTAAGCTTGCACCTATTCTTACTCCATCATAAATAGGACTAGTACCTAAATAAATATGTTTATCTTCTTCATATTCTGGAAGTCCAATAATCATATCAATTTTTTCTTTTGATATTAAACGTGTTCTAGCACTATAAGATACACTTCTAATAATACCAAAAACAAACTTACCATCTATGATTTCACCAACCATATTTATTTTAGCTATGTTTTCTTGGATACTCATAATTTCCCCAACTATGATTTTATTAGAATCCTCCATAACAACATATAAATTAATTAAATTTTGTATTCTATCAAGTTCTACATCTAATTTTAAAGAAACAATTCCATCTTCAATTCCTATTATAGTTCCTAACATATATATTCACCTAGTATAAGTATACTATTTTTTACATCAAAAGAAAAGATTTTCATGACTTTTTATAACAAAAAAAAGAAAGATTTTTTCTTTCTTAATTTTCTATTGTAAATTCAAAGAATTTGAATAAAACATACTAATGGTGTCCCCGATAGGACTCGAACCTACCACCTAAGGTTTAGGAAACCTTTGCTCTATCCTGATGAGCTACGAGGACAAATACAAATTTATTATAAACTTCAACCTAAATACTGTCAATAAAAACAAAAAAAGTAATATTTCTATTACTTAAAAAAACTAACAAACATCAATACCCATATATTCATAGAATAAGCAAGTTGTTTTTTAAATTTCTTTAGAAATTCATAAGTTCCAACGCTCTTATCTACTAAATTTACAGTCCAACTTTCAAGATATTTTGGAACAGTAAAATTAATTGGAAACATATGACTTCTGATAATATCACATTCTCTTTCACTTAATTCAAAACATTCACATGCTTTCTTTTCAGCTTTTTTAGGATGTGTAAAAATAGATAAAAATCTTTCTTTGTTTGTTCTTTCATCTTCACTTAAGAAGAAATCATGTAAAAGTCCACCACGAGCTACCTCTTTGTATTCTAATTTCAATGCTTTAGCTACTTTATATGAATAATATGATACTTTTAAACAATGATCATATCTTGTTAGACCATGATGTTCAATATTTTTTAATTTATTAAACTCTTCATTTTGTAGAATATGATTAACTATTTTTTGATAATCAGAGTCTTTCTCTACACAATGATATATATCTGACATTATTAATTCACCTCAGTACTGTACCATTATACCACAAAATTAAAGAAAAGGGAAATCTTTTTGTGAATTTTATTCATTTTTTTACTTTTTCCTTATTTTATAACTTCAAAAGTAGTTCCTTCTCTTCCATCTTTAAGCACTATATTTTTAGAAAGTAATTCATCACGAATAGAATCTGCAAGTTTAAAATCTTTATTTAATTTTGCTTCATTTCTTTCCTTTATTTTTTCCATAATATATTTTTCTAAGTCTTCATCAACGTTATTTTTTTCAATAAATAAATCAAGTGATAATACTTCATCATATGACTTAATTATTTCCATTTTTGTTTTACCATTTAAATCATTATCTTTTAACACTTCATAAAGAATAGTTATAGCCATAGAAGTATTTAAATCATCTGATAAAGCTTCTTTGAATTTATTAATATATTTATCATATTTTTCTTTATCAAGACTTCCTTCTTCTTTAAGACTAAGAGTTTTATTTTTTAACTTTCTAAATTCATTACTAGTACTATCTAATATTTCATAACTAAAAGTTAAAGCATTACGGTAGCAAGATTTTAAGCATAGATAACGATAGCAAAGTGGATCATAACCTTTTTCTTCTAGAACTGATACTGTTAAAACTGCTCCTTTACTTTTACTCATCTTACCACTTTCATCAAGTAAGTGTTCATTATGAAACCAATAATTACACCATTTATGACCCAAATAAGATTCGCTTTGAGCAATTTCATTAGTATGATGTGGAAATATATTATCTACTCCACCGCCATGAATGTCTAAGTATTCTCCTAAATAACGAATAGATATACCAGAACATTCTATATGCCATCCTGGATAACCTTTACCCCATGGAGAATCCCATAAAAGTTCATGATGTTCAAATTTAGAAGTTGTAAACCATAAAGCAAAATCTGCTTGATTTTTCTTTGCTAAATCTTCTTCAACAGATTCACGTACTCCTACTACCATTTCATCAATTTTATGATTTGTTAATTTATAATAATCATCTAATTTAGAAATATCAAAATAAACATTTCCACCAGATACATAAGCATATCCATCATCTAATAATTTAGTTATTATTTTGATATACATATCTATATTTTCTGTTGCTGGTGAAACAATTTCCGGCATTCTACAATTAACTTTTTTAAAGTCTGTAAAGAAAGCGTCTGTATAAAATTTAGCAACTTCCATAGCAGATTTATGTTCTCTTTCAGCTGCTTTCATCATTTTATCTTCACCAGAATCTGAATCACTTGTTAAATGTCCAACATCTGTTATATTCATTGCTCTAGTAACTTCATAACCTAAATATCTTAAAGTTTTATCTAAAATATCATGTCCAATATAATTTCTAATATTTCCAATATGAGCATAATGATATACAGTAGGTCCACATGTATATAATTTTACTTTTCCCTCTTCATTTGGAATAAACTCTTCAACTTTTCTAGTTAATGTATTATATAATCTCATATCAATCACCGTATTCATTATACCATATTAAATATATGAAATAAATTTAAAAATTATACTTTTTCATAAAAAAACATCGATTAATTATCGATGTTTATTTAACATATTGTTGATTTGAACTAAACGAATATGGTTGTTCCATACATTGTTGATAGAATACATTCATAAGATTTGCATAATCAGTTGCACCATTTAATAAAATTTCACTTTCAGTTTTGTTGGCAACACCATAATTTTCAGCAAGTGCTTCTATGATAGTACCTTGGAAACTTTCTGCAAATTGAGACCCAGCAGTTTCTGGATTTTTAACTAAAATACTGTTTTTATAACTATAATCATTTGGAAGAACTACGCCTTCTTGGAAATAATATACAACATCACGATAGTTTGCTTTATTTACTGCACTATCATTTGTTGAAAATCCAGTTATAATATTATTCATTATTCTAGCATTTTCTCTATCTTCACTATAAGCCATTAAAAGTCCTAAATCTAATATATTCTTTTTACCTTCATTAACTTTATTTATAGTATCATATGTATAAAGTTCAAAGAAATTAAATGATTTTAAAAGATTTACTTTAAAGTTTTCATCAATTAGACCATTTGATATTAATTCAGAAAGTACTTGATTATCAATATGATCAATGTTTGCTAAAGTAACAACCATAATCATATCATCTACAGTAATTGCATCACGTTTATAATTATCATGAACTAAAACTGCATTGTCATTTACATAATCAACAAGTTTAATACTTCTTTCCATAATATCATGAGCAGTAAATACTTCTTTTTCATCTTTTGTAGTTAAAAGATAACTAATTGTATCATCTACTGGAATAGTAGTATCATAATCGCTTGAAGTAGTTTCTGGTACAATAATTTCTTCCGTATATTCAGTATTAGAAGTTGTAACA
>JAEEGL010369616.1_pt1 | contig 12623 bp, 10 predicted proteins | sample 9134231 | NCBI WGS metagenome assembly JAEEGL01 (sample SAMN16246548, study PRJNA631951) | gut metagenome | biome: gut microbiome; feature: rumen; material: fiber-attached | host: Bos | place: Iran: Karaj | collected 2018-10
AAAGTATCACGGCGTGGTGAAGAGTCTGACCAGCTACGGCGCTTTCGTCGACATCGGCGGCATCGACGGCATGGTCCACGTCTCCGAGCTGAGCTGGGGCCGCATCCACCAGCCCTCCGAGGTCGTCTCCGTCGGCGACGAGATCGACGTTTACGTCATCAACTTCGACCGTGAGAAGCGCAAGATCTCCCTCGGCTACAAGGATCCCGAAGGCAATCCCTGGACTGTGTTCACCAACAAGTACTCTGTTGGCGACGTTGCGCAGGTCAAGATCGTCAAGCTCATGGAGTTCGGCGCCTTTGCCGAAGTCGTTCCCGGTGTTGACGGCCTGATCCACATCTCCCAGATCGCCAACCGCCGCATCGGAAAGCCCGGCGACGTGCTGACCGTCGGCGATGTTGTCGATGCGAAGATCACTGCGATCGACGAGGAGAAGCACAAGGTCTCTCTCTCCATTCGCGCTCTGTCCGAGCCGGCTCCCGCGCCTGCCGTCGAAGAGCCTGTTGAGGAAGAGGCTGCTCCCGCTGAGGATGCTCTGGTTTATGAAGTCTCCTCCACCGGCGAAGCCACCGGCGTTGCTCCCGAGGCTGACGAAGAGTAATTTTTCTCAACAACAAAAGAACACCTCTGATTTGATCAGAGGTGTTCTTTTATTTGTTTTATTTCAGCCAAGTTTTTCGGTGATCCAGTTCAGCACGTCATGGAATACTTCCTCACGGTTGGTTTCCAGCAGGATCTCGTGTCTGGCGCCGGGATAAAGCTTGATACTCACATCCTGAATGCCGGCGTCCTTGAAGGCCTTAAATGCGCGTTTTACGCCAGCGCCGTGTTCACCGACCGGATCGTCGCCGCCGGCAATGAAGAGGACCGGCGTTTTTTTGTTCATCTTCGCGATATTCTGAGGATCAATGATAAACTTGACGCCGCCCATCATATCACGGAACATGCTGACCGTCGGTATAAAGCCGCAGAGAGGATCGTTGATGTATTTATCGACTTCTTTGGGGTCGCGGTTGAGCCAGTCGTTCGGCGTGCGCAGGTTTTCAATGCCCTTGGTGTAAGCGCCGAAGGCCACATTGTTGAGCGTCTTGCCGATCTTGCGCGGACCGAAGATGCCGACGGCAAGCTTGGCCATCGTATTGCCTCCGGCTACCATGGCCGGCGTCTGGTGACCGGTGCCGCAGATAATAACAAGATCCGGCTGATCGGGATGAAGGATCACATAGTGGCGGGTCAGAAAACTGCCCATGCTGTGACCGAAGAAAATATAGGGGACGCCGGGATACTTTTCCGCGGTCATTTTATGGAGCTTGTCCATATCGTCAAGGACATATTTCCAGCCGTCCTTTTCGGCAAAAATGCCCTGTTCTTCGGAAGCGGTAATCGATTTGCCGTGACCGAGATGGTCGTTGCCGACGGCTACAAAGCCGTTCTGCGCGAGAAACTGCATGAAAGGATCGTAACGGTCGATATATTCGGCAATGCCGTGCGCGATCTGTACAACGCCGCGGACTTCGCCGTCAGGGACGACCATGTGCGCATGGAGATTATTGCATCCGGTGGTGGAGGCAAAAGTGAAATCTGATGTGATGGGCATATAAGTAAACCTCCTCTTATTGAGCAAACAAAATCTGCGTTTAATAAAATCTGCCGCCCTGGTCAGAGCGGCAGATCAAAATGGCAGAATCAGCCGACGATATCGCGGGTATCGCGGGCGATGACGAGCTCCTCGTTCGTGGGGATAACGAAGACCTTGACAGCGGAGTCCTCGGTGGAGATCATGATGTCCTGGCCGCGGGTGGCATTGGCTTCGGGGTTGACCTTCACGCCGAGGTAGCCGAAGTACTTGCAGATCTCAGCGCGGGCGGTCTGGTCGTTTTCACCGACGCCGGCCGTGAAGATGATGGCGTCCACACCGTTCATCGCAGCGGCATAGGAGCCGGCGACCTTGGCGACCCAGTAGTAGAACATATCCAGCGCCAGACGCGCGCGATCATTGCCTTCCTCGGCGGCCTTGCCGAGATCGCGGAAGTCGGAAGAAACGCCGGAAATGCCGAGCACACCGGACTTTTTGTTGAGGATGTTCAGCATTTCGTCAATGCTGTAGCCGTACTTGTTCATCAGGAACTGGATGACGCCTGCGTCGAGATCACCGCAGCGGGTGCCCATCGGCAGGCCGACCAGCGGAGTAAAGCCCATGGAGGTGTCGACGACTTTGCCGTTTTTCACAGCGGCCAGGGAGGAGCCGTTGCCCATATGGCAGGAGATGATTTTCAGCTCTTCAATGGGCTTGCCCATCAGCTCCGCACAGCGGGCGGAAACATAACGGTGGGAGGTGCCGTGGAAACCGTAGCGGCGGATGCCGTCGTTTTCGTAGTATTCATAAGGAACGGCATACATGAAAGCCTTGCTGGGCATGGTCTGATGGAAGGCGGTGTCAAACACGGCGACCATCGGCACGTCGCCCATCACGTCGCGGCAGGCGTTGATGCCGGTGATGTTGGCGGGGTTGTGAAGAGGCGCAAAGGGGATGCACTCCTTGATTGCGGCGAGGACTTCGTCGTTGATCAGAACGGAGCTGGCAAACTTCTCGCCGCCATGCACCACGCGGTGGCCGACAGCGTCGATCTCCTTCATCGAAGCGACAACGCCGTACTCAGTGCTGGTCAGCTTGTCGATGACCGCGGCAATGGCCTCGGAATGGGTGGGCATCGGAACGTCCTCGTTGAATACGGGCTTGTCGCCGACCAGCGGGGTGTGCTTCAGGTGGCCGTCAATGCCGATGCGTTCGCACAGGCCCTTGGCCATCAGCTGCTCGTTTTCCATGTCGATCAGCTGATACTTGAGGGAGGAACTGCCAGCGTTGATAACAAGAATTTTCATGGATTTCTTTCCTTTCTATTGTAAAAATCACTGGTTTTCTGTACAATAGCATTAACCTTAATTATTCTAATACAAATACAGAAAAAAGCAAGAGTTTTTTGGAGCAGAGCATGAGCGTGATCGGCATCGTCGCGGAATACAACCCCTTTCATCTGGGGCATCAATATCATATTCGGCGCTCAAAAGAAATAGTGGGCGAGGGCAGTACGGTCGTCTGCGTTATGTCCGGCGACTTTGTCCAGCGCGGCGAGGCAGCCTGCTTTTCCAAGTTTGCCCGCGCGGAGGCGGCCTGCCGCTGCGGCGCCGACCTCGTGATCGAGCTGCCGCTGCCCTGGTGCCTGTCCTCGGCGGAGGGCTTTGCGCGGGGCGCTGTTTCTCTTTTGGATGCGCTCGGCTGCGATATGATCAGCTTCGGCAGTGAATCGGGGGATTTGGACGCATTGCAAGAACTGGCCGAAATCATTTCCCGGGAGACGTTTCATGATCAGGTCAAATCGCTGCTGAGCGAACACCCGAACATCAGCTTTGCCGAAGCAAGGCAGCAGATCCTTGACAAGTGTATCGGAGAAAGAGCAAATCTATTGGAAAAACCGAACAATATCCTTGCTATCGAATATTTGAAGGCTATTCGACACCTGAATTCCAACATGCGGCCTCTGACGGTTCAGCGTTTTGGCAGTGAGCATGACGGTATCGGCTGCGATCAGAAATCCGCCTCCGAGCTGCGTGCGCTGCTGCGAAGAGGAGAGTCCATTGAGGATGAGATCCCTGCGGTTGCTGCCGCTGTATTTTCGCGTGAAATTGACCTTGGACAGGATATTTCACGCCTTGATCTGCTGGAAGCTGCTATGATTTCCCGGCTTCGTGCGCAGTCAGTTGAGGTTTTTGAAACCCTGCCGGACGCTTCCGACGGTCTTGGACGCAGACTTTGCCAGGCGGCCCATGAGGAGCCGGATTTGGAATCCGTCATGGCTGCCGTCAAATCCAAGCGCTATGCCATGTCACGCATCCGCCGGCTGACCTGCTGTGCTGCCCTCGGGGTCACAGCAGACCTGACAGCCGGGCCCCCGCCTTATGCGAGGATCCTTGCAGCGAATGAACGAGGCTGTGAGCATCTCCACTGCCTGCGCGGGAAAACGATCCCGATCATCACGAAGCCCGCTGCGGTTCGTGAACTGGATGAAGATGCCAGCAGGATCTTTTCTCTCGGATCTGCTGCGCATGATCTGCTTGTGCTTGGATGTGCGGCCAAAGAAGCGCGCCGCGGCGGACTCGATTGGACGACGAGCCCGAAGATCCTGTAATTTACTTTTGTTTTCCCCCATGTTATAATCTCTTTCTGAGGGATCGAAATGTTTGATAAACTGAAACTGATCACAAATCAATATGAGGAACGCCTCAGACGGCTTGAGGAACCGGAAACCTATTCTGATCCGCAGCTGTATGCCAGGATCGACCGGGAAGCCAGGGAACTGGCGCCGCTGGTGGAGACCTATCGCGCCTATGAATCGGCCTGTGCCGATCTGGATACCGCGATGGAACTGATGAACGATCCTGAGATGCGCGACTTTGCGCAGGATGAATATGCAGAGGCAAAATCCATCCGCGATGATCTGGAGCAAAAACTGAAGATCCTGCTGCTGCCCAAAGATCCGAACGACAGCAAAAATGTCATCATGGAGATCCGCGGCGGCGTCGGCGGGGAGGAGAGTTCGCTCTTTGCGGCTGATCTCTACCGCATGTACAGCATGTACGTGGAGCGCAAAGGCTGGAAGCTGGATGTGGTCAACGTCAGCGAAACTGAGCTTGGCGGCTTTAAAGAGATCAGCATGATCATTGAAGGCGACGGGGCCTGGTCACGGCTCAAATTTGAAGCGGGCGGACACCGTGTGCAGCGCGTTCCCATAACGGAATCCGGCGGCCGGATCCATACCTCCGCGGCAACAGTTGCCGTACTTCCGGAAGCCGGCGAACTGGATTTCAAGCTCGATATGAATGACCTCAAGATCGACACCTATCGCTCCTCCGGCGCCGGCGGGCAGCACGTCAACAAAACCGAGAGCGCCATCCGCATCACGCATTTGCCTACAGGGACAGTTGTCGAATGCCAGGACGAGCGCAGTCAGTATAAAAACAAAGATCGGGCGATGCAGATCCTGCGCTCCAAGCTCTATGAGGCCGAGCAGGAAAAGCAGCGCGCGGCCGTCGCAGCCGAGAGAAAAAGCCAGATCGGCTCGGGCGACCGCAGCGACCGTGTCCGCACCTATAATTTCCCGCAGAACCGCGTGACCGACCATCGGCTGACAGGGGATAACAAGAATTTCAACCTCTCTGCTGTTATCGACGGCGATCTGGATGAGCTGATCGACGCACTGGTAACAGCCGACCAGGCGGAAAAACTGAAGGCGCAAAGCGATATATGAAGACAAGATTTTTTACCGACCAGATCTCCGCATGTGCGGAAGTGTTGCGTAAAGGCGGTCTGCTTGCCGTTCCCACGGAGACGGTGTACGGGCTCGCCGCCAGCGGACTGGACGCAGCGGCTGTTGAAAAAATCTATGAAGTCAAAGGTCGGCCGGCTGTCAAGCCGCTTTCTTTGATGGTTCCCGGACCGGAGGCGATGGATCGCTACTGTACGGATGTTCCGGAAGCGGCACGAGCTTTGGCGGAAAAATTCTGGCCCGGTCCGCTGACGATTGTTTTGAAAGCAAAGGATATCATTCCTCCGATCGTCCGTGCCGGCGGTGATACGATCGGGCTGCGCTGCCCGGATCATCCACTGACGCTTTCGGTTTTGAAAGAATCCGGACTTCCTTTGGCCGCGCCATCGGCCAATCCATCCGGGCAGCCGAGTCCGAAAACGGCGCAGGAAGTGTTATCGTATTTTGACGGCCGGATCGACGCCATTCTCGACGGCGGACCATGCGGTATCGGCACGGAATCCACGATCATCTCTCTTGCAAATTCGCCTTACCGAATTCTCCGGCATGGTGCTTTGTCGAGTGAAGAAATTGCCGACGCGCTGGCAGAGCACATGACGATCTTCGGCATCACCGGCGGCAGCGGCAGCGGCAAGACGACTGCGCTGCAGGTCCTGCGTGAAATGGGAGCCCTCATCATCGACGCGGACGCGGTGTATCATGAGCTGCTCCAGACCGATCATTCGCTTTTGCGTGCGATCGGTGCGCGCTTTCCCGGAACGGTGAATAATGACGTCCTCGATCGAAAAGCTCTGTCTGCGGTCGTTTTCAGTGATCCTGCTGCCTTGGAGGATCTCAACCGGCTCACGCATCCCCTTGTTATCGAAGAGACCAAACGCCGTCTCCGGGAACATGCGATGAACGGCGGGACGGTCGCGGCGATCGACGCGATCGGGCTGATCGGCAGCGGACTGGACAAGCTCTGCGATCGCACTTATGCTGTGCTTGCTGATCGCGAGATAAGGCTTCAGCGCATCATGGCACGGGACAGTTTGACGCGCGAACGCGCCGAGGCACGTATCGCTGCGCAGGCTCCGGATGAATTCTTTGTATCTCATTGCAGCGACGTGCTGCATAACAATAGCACCGAAGAATCCTTTCAATTATCCTGCAAAAAAACATTTATGGAGGTCATTCATCATGGATGAGCTGAGAAGCAATCTGTTCTATGAGCAGAAAAACGGCTATGATCTGATCGGCACCGAGGAACGCCTGGCGGTCGAAGATTACTGCAAGGGCTACATGGACTACCTGAACAGATCCCGTATGGAGCGCGAGGCGGTCGTGAACGCTATCGAGCTGGCAGAGAAAAACGGCTTTGTCGAATACCGCTTCGGCATGGAGCTCAAACCCGGCACGAAGATCTATCACAATAACCGCGGCAAGGCGCTCATCCTGGCCGTCATCGGCAAAAAGAGCCTGGCTGATGGCGCGGTCATCGCCGGCGCGCACGTTGACTCTCCGCGCATCGACCTCAAGCAGGTCACGCTGTATGAGCAGGACGAGATGTGCTATTTCAAGACGCACTATTACGGCGGCATCAAGAAATATCAGTGGGTCACCATCCCGCTGGAGCTGCACGGCGCCGTTGCGCTGAAAAACGGCGATGTTGTCGACGTGGTGATCGGCCGCGAGCCGAACGAGCCCAAGTTCATCATCACAGACTTGCTGCCGCACCTGGCGAAGGACCAGATGACCAAGACCATGGCTGAGGGCATCACCGGCGAGGGCCTGAACATACTGATCGGCTCCACGCCTTATGCCGACGAGGGCAAGGATCGCGTCAAACTGGCTGTGATGAGCATTCTCAATGACATGTACGGCATTACGGAGGAGGATTTCCTCTCCGCCGAGCTGTCTGCCGTTCCCGCCTATGACGTCAGCGAGATCGGGCTCGACCGCTCCATGATCGGCGGCTACGGTCAGGACGACCGCGTCTGCGCCTACGCCGAGCTGAAGGCCCTCTTTGACGTGAAGGATCCGGAGCGTACCTGCGTCTGCATCCTGGCCGACAAGGAAGAGACCGGCTCCGACGGCGTGAGCGGCATGCAGAGCGCCGCCTTCGACTGCTTCATGGAAGATCTTTGCGAAGCCCAGGGCGTTGCGCTTCGCCACTGCTACGCCAACAGCTTCTGTGTTTCCGCAGACGTGAGCAACGCTTTCGACCCGCTCTATCCCGAAGTCTCCGAGAAGCGCAGCGAGTCCAAGATCAATTACGGCGTCAGCATCTGCAAGTTCACCGGTTCCCGCGGCAAGGGCGGCACGAGCGACGCCAGCGCGGAACTGGTCGCCTATCTTCGCCGTCTCTTCGCCGATAACGGCGTTGTTTGGCAGATGGCCGAGCTCGGCAAAGTCGATCAGGGCGGCGGCGGCACGATCGCCAAGTACATGGCCAACCGCAATATCGACACCATCGACGCCGGCACCCCGGTGCTGAGTATGCACGCGCCCTTTGAGGTCACCAGCAAGTTTGACTGCTACATGACCTACAAAGCCGTTCTCACGGCATATAAGGGCTGATTCCTTTCCTTATGAAAAACGAACCTCCCGGTTAAACTAACCGGGAGGTGTTTATTTATGGATGAAATCAAAGAACTGGGCTCAAGCCGACCGGGGAACATTCACTGTCTGACTATCGTCGGACAGATCGAAGGACATCAGGTGCTTCCGGATGACACGAAATCAACAAAGTACGAACACGTGCTGCCGCTGATCGCCGCCATCGAGGAATCGCCGGAAGTCCAGGGGCTGCTGATCCTGCTGAACACGATGGGCGGCGATGTGGAGGCCGGTCTCGCGATTGCGGAACTGATCGCCGGCATGAAAAAGCCGAATGTCTCTCTGGTACTCGGCGGCGGTCATTCGATCGGCGTACCGCTTGCTGTTGCGGCGCAAAAGAGCATGATCGCGCCCTCGGCCGCTATGACGATCCATCCGGTGCGACTCAACGGCGTCGTGATCGGCGTTCCGCAAACCTATAACTATTTCAATCGCATTCAGGAACGGATCGTGCGCTTTGTAACCGAACATTCAGCAATTTCCCGCGAAGAGTATCTGCGACTGATGACGAATACGGATGAACTGGCCAATGACGTCGGCAGCGTGATTTACGGTGACGAGGCAGTAGGGAAGGGACTGATCGACCAGATCGGCACACTGGCAGACGCGCTCCGGTACCTGCATGAACGGATTCGGGCAAATGAGGGTTCGGAATCGGACGCTTGATTTATATTGGCTGTTGAGGTATACTATTTCGGCAAACTTACAGGAAACCGAGGATTGCCATGAACGATATACCGTATGAAATCGAACGTAAGTTTTTGATCCGGATGCCGGATCTCGTATGGCTCGCTTCCGCTGCGGAGCGTTCTCATATTCAGCAGACCTATCTTCACAATGATCAAAAAGGACTGAGCGAACGGGTACGCTGCCGCGAGACGGATGGCAGGATCGTCTATACGCATACTCAGAAAACGCATGTTTCAGACATGCGCCGGATCGAGATCGAACATGAGATCGGGCAGGGTGAATATGAAAGCCTGCTGCAGAGGGCGGATCCCGAGCGGAAAAGGATTGAAAAAGACCGTTATTGTCTGCGTGCCGGCGATTTTTTATATGAGATCGATGTCTATCCGTTTTGGAGCGGACAGGCTGTACTGGAAATCGAACTGACCGACGAAAGTCAGTCTTTTCCCTGGCCGGAGGGCATCGTATGCCTCCGCGAAGTGACGGACGATCGGCGATACACAAATTCCGCGCTTGCTCGCCGGGTCCCGGATGAAGAACCGCAGAAAGAGGAATGAAAATGAAAAAGATGATTGCTATGCTCCTGACGCTCTGCATGGCAGCGGCGCTGTCTGCCTGCGGGAGCGGAGAAACGAATGCTCATGTCATGCCGGAAACACCGGAACCCGTTGCTGAGAGCGAGCCTGCGCCCACGCCGTTTGTTCCGGACCCGCAGATCCTTGGAGAACTTGGTTCGCCCGTTGTTCTCAATATTCGGAACATCACGGAAACATACCCGGCTCCGGACGATCCTGACCGCGTGATTTTGACCTATGGCTTTGATGACGTGGACGTATATCTGGAGTCCAACACAGCGGCGTCCGAAGCGATCAATCAGGCCCTTGCCATGCAGGACGAATTATACTATTCCGGCTCCGGAAACGGAGACGGCATCAATGCCGTCCTTGAGCTTGCCATGGATAACTATGCGCTGATCCAGGATCACGATGCCGGACTCAATATGGATTTCTCATGCATGCGTTCCGCCTATGTCGACCGTGCCGACAGTCGCGTGATCGCTCTGCGCTATCGGGTCAACAGCTATACCGGCGGCGCACACGGGATCTATGCGGATCGCGCCTATGTCTTTGACACGTCAAGCGGCCGTGCGCTGCGCTTTGACGATCTTGCGAATGATCGTGCAGCGCTGGAAAAGCTCCTGTTGGAGAAGATGTACGATACGCTTCACAACGACGTTCGCTATAAGCCGATCTTTGACTACATGACCGCTTTCAAATCCGACGAGGATCTTGACGAGGAATTGACGGCCCTGTTCCGGGAAGGCTCCTGGACGCTGACGGAAGACGGCCTGACTGTTTTTTCCGATATCTATGAGATCGGCAGCTATGCGGATGGAATCGTTCGTTTTACCGTTTCCTACGATGATCTGAGCGGACTTCTGAAAGAGGAGTGGCTGCCTCTTGATAGAAACTATGACGGCGAGCTCAAGATCATGGAGCTTGACGGAAACGGCGGAAAAGAAGTCCACTTGCTGGATAAAGTCAGTATTGCGCAGAATGGCTCGGAATTTCGCGTTTATGCCGAAGGTACGGTATATGATGTTTCGATCACCTCTGTGACCTATATCAATGACGATAAGGGTTTCTATCAGACGGATACGCATTGGTTCTGCAGCTATCTTTCCAATCTGGGCGTGCAGGTGCAGACCGTGATCCCTGATGGTATGCCGGACCTGATGATCCGCTGCCGCGACAGGAACGGAACCGCTCACAGTTTTCTGATCACGCAGAGCGGAGAGGATGGGTCCGTTCTCCTCCTGGAGGAAGACAATGTGGTTGCTGTCGGATAAAATAATGTGAAATAAAAAAGCTTGCGCCGCGGCGCAAGCTTTTTTCATGTTTGATCAGCCGTACAGCGACCAGGTCTTGCCGGACTGCTGGAGCGTTGCATAGCCGAACTGCTCGTACAGCAGCGCATAGCGCTCGACACGGTTTTCTGGAACGTTATTGTTCAGGCCGTCCTTGAAACGCCAGTGGCCTTCGGCAGGGTCTACCCAGCGGAATTCGAATTCACAGTCAGGGTGACGGTCCATCATTTCTTTCTGCTGGCTTTCCGGCACATAGCTCATCGTGCAGTAGAAACGCTGGAGTTCGGGCAGATCATAGAGGCTGCTGATATCGGTTGGGCCGACAGGAACGTTATTGGCGTTCCGCTGGCAGCTGATGTTGAGATGCTGCAGATGCGTACACTGGGCAAGGGGAGACAGATCACTGACGCGTGCGGAAAACATCTCGAGATATTCCAGATTGGGGCAGTTGGCAATGGGACTGATATCGCTCAGCCAGGTGATCGCCAGGATCGCCACCTCAAGATTCGGCATATAGTTAAGAAAATCGGCGTGGGTGATCAGCGTGTGACCCAGATCCAGATATTTCACGTCTGTGCAGTACTTCAGAGGGTCACTGGTGTTGTCGTTGACGGAACCGCCGGTAGCCCAGATCATCTCCGTATCTGTCAGACAATGGTAGCTGCCGAAAAAGACGCGCCAGACGACTTTGATATCGGGGAAATCGTCTCGCAGCTGCGCCATCAGCTCATTGTCAACACCGCAGCTGTCCAGCTTCAGATATTTCAAATTGCGGAAATAGGGGAGAACAGCCCGCAGCTCTTCCAATCCATCGTTGCCGATCTCTACATTTTCAAATTCCAGCGTTTCCGCATCCAGGGAAACGGGTACGCCGAAAAGCTCGGTCTGATAGTCGAGTTTAATGACAGAACTGTCCGCGCTGATTTTCAGAGCGTCTTCGAGGCTCAGATCGTTTTCGTCATGCGGAATGCTGACAGAGTTGAGATGAGTAAACCGTTCCAGCTGCGGAACCAGCTGCTGCAGGCTTTCGGCATTCAGGCCGGTCAGGGTCAGCGATGTAATATCATATGGATAAAGATCACCGAGCAGATGCATCGAATACCTGACTTCACAATCCGGGCAGGCTTCTCGCAGCGAGTCGACATCAGCGGCATCAGCTATATCAGGCTCGATGGAAACGCGGTGCAGGCTTTTCAGCCACGCTGCGTTATCAATTAGCGAAGGAAGATACGACGCATCATCGATCGTCAGCTCTTCCGTCTGCGGATCCAGTGAAAGCGTTTCACCGCTGCCGTCGATCAAAACGGTATAGCTTACATCAACGCCGGGATGCTCTTTGATAAATTCCTCGATCGCTTCATAGCAGCGGCTCCCGCTTAGATCAAGGCTGACAAGTGCGGAAGTGTCCAGAGACTTCAGTTCCGATTCATCAAGAATGGCCTTGAGTTCAACAGGAGGCGTCGCCAGAACAAGCGGCGTCTTTTCCGGCGCTGCCGAAATGGATCCTTCTATTTCATTATTGGTCGTGCGCCCATCGCTCAGCCGCAGATACAGAAGGGTGCCGAGCAGCGCTGCCAAAGCGATCAGCGCGATTCTTTTTCCGAGCTTCATATGTTCCTCCGTTCACGGATTGTATGCAGGAAAGCGCTTCGTATTGTACCACAAAGCGTCCGACAGGTCAATCTTTGACGCTTTGTGATATTGAACCACATACTTGGTGAAAATAAGCAAAAAAAGACCTAAAAAATTGTTGACAACGCCGGTTTGCCGTGGTATTCTTTTAAAGCCGCATTGAAGGGGTCCCAAAGATGAGGACAACCTCCACCCCCAGAGCGAGTCCTGAAAAGAGGGAGGATATCTATTATGAAGCATGCTATCATCGTGACCGGCGGCAAGCAGTACCGCGTTGCCGAGGGTGATGTGATCTTCGTTGAAAAGCTCGATGTCGCTGTTGGCGAGACCGTGAAGTTCGACCAGGTCCTGGCTGTTGTCGACGGCGAGACCGCGACTTTCGGCGCACCCGTCATCGAAGGCGCATCCGTTTCCGCCAATGTCGTCAAGAACGGCAAGAGCGCGAAGGTCCGCGTTTACAAGATGAAGCCCAAAAAGGGTTATCGTCGCACCCAGGGCCATCGTCAGCCCTACAC
>JAEEGL012881983.1_pt1 | contig 12623 bp, 11 predicted proteins | sample 9134231 | NCBI WGS metagenome assembly JAEEGL01 (sample SAMN16246548, study PRJNA631951) | gut metagenome | biome: gut microbiome; feature: rumen; material: fiber-attached | host: Bos | place: Iran: Karaj | collected 2018-10
AGCAGATATAACAAGAGTTTATTTACCTTTTGATACAAATACATTAATTAGTTGTTTTGATCATTGTATTAGATCTAAAAATTATATAAATGTAATAATTGCATCAAAACATCCAAGACTACAATGGCTTACAATGGATGAAGCAATTAAACATTGTACTAAAGGGTTAGGAATTCTTAAGTTTGCTTCTAATGACGAAGGAAAAGAACCTGATATAGTAATGGCTTGTTCTGGTGAAACACCAACAATTGAAACATTAGCAGCTGTTAAAATATTAAGAGAACATTTCCCTAAATTAAAAATAAGAGTAGTTAATGTAGTAGATTTAATGAAATTACAGAGCAATGATAATCATCCACATGGTTTATCAAACGAAGAGTTTGATGCATTATTTACTAAGAAAAAACCTTGTATATTTGCATACCATGGTTATCCACATTTAATACATCAATTATCATATAAGAGAGCTAATAAAAATATTCATGTTCATGGTTATATTGAAGAAGGTACTATTACAACTACATTCGATATGAAAGTTCAAAACAAATTAGATAGATATCATTTAGTAATAGATGCATTAAATTATTTACCTCAATTAGGAGATAAATCAGCATCTCTAATAGAATGGTGTAAGAATAAATTAGTTGAACATAAAGAATATATCCATGAAAATGGTGAAGATATGCCAGAAATTAAAGACTGGAAATGGGAAGAATAATTATAAAGAAAGTGCAAAGTAATGCACTTTTTTTATTTAAAAAAATTAGTGATTTGATATAATGATAATAGAGGTTAGAAAATGGGAAATTTAACAAATAATATAAAAGATGATTATAATGTTAAATATATTATTGAAGGAGATAATATTTATTATCTTGTTCCTAATAGCAGAAAAGGGAAACTTTGGTGGAGCCCATATGTGCCAAATGAGAATGATAATATTAGTCTTTCAACACAAGGAAATACTACTATTATTACTTCTCATACGGAATATCCTAATGGGGTATCATATGTTGGACCAACAGGGAAAACTGAAACACAATTATTTAGTGAAGATAATTGTTTTCTTTCTGTTAAAGCAACAATTGAACCAAGCAAATCAAAACCATCACAAGGAAATTTTGCATATGATATAGTTCAAAATATTACTGGTTATGGTCAAGATTATTCTAAGGATACCAGAGCTAGAAGGCAATATATTGTATATAATAAAACTCCTGAAACCATTGATAAAAATACTTGTATATGTATTTGTGAAGGTGGAGCAGGTGGAGTTTATGGAGATATAGCGACCCCAATAATAAAAAATCCAAATGTTCAAAATAGTAATGTTGCTATTATTAATGTACAAAGTTCTTCATTGGAAGATTTAGAGGGTACAAGTTTAGTTGCTGATAGATTAGCTTCTGATACAGGAGCAAATAGAACAAATAGAGTATATATGGGACATAGTATGACTGGCCCGGAAATGGCAAAAGTAGCAACAGATTATTTAAGAAATGAACATGCTCATGGAAGAGAAACGAAAACAACTCTTATATTAAATGATTGTAAAAATGATAGTATATTTAAAGAAACCGAAGGTCTAGGTGCTGCTGAAGAATTTGATGGTTCATTAGTAATTGCATCTGTTCAAAGCAAGTATTTGAGACAAAACAAAGAAACTGGTGAATATACTGTTAAAAATGGAACCAGATTGGATTACTATGATGAAGGATTAAAAGCTTGTGCGGAAAATAATGCTGATGTATTGGTAGTAAGTGCATATGCTGTAGTAGATGAACATGTTAGTTCTAATGCAGTAACTGCTAATTTAGGCTTATGTGATCCTCATACTGCAATTCTTACAGATTCTGTAGTAACAAATGGAAATACAAGATCAGTTCAATATTTTCATTATGATAAAGAAGGCAATTTAGTACCATTTAGTGATGCTAAAGAAGCACAAGCATTTTTAGATGCATCTGTCGGTAGAATGGATTTATTTAATGCAGGTTTTTTGCATCAAAATGGAGATAATTATATTTTAAATGCTGGTGGTAGAGTACAAGAAGCAACAAGAGAAGAAATAGATTCATTTGTTCTTGAATGTAGAAGAGCATATGATGAAACTGGACATGGAGATCAAACTTTTGATGAATTTATGGATAAATATGCACAAACTCATTCTATTGGTGCTTCAAATAACAATGATTCAGTGCCACCTAATTCTGAAGATGTTGGTAAAGCATGTGCTGCATTATTAGACTCACTAGGTGATATAAAAAATCATATGGATAGTTTATTAGATATTCCAGGGCTTGATAAAAAGCAATCAGTTAGCGATATACACCATGGAAAAGCACAAAAAGATTTTCTAGATGGAATGAATTCTTTTCCAAAAGGTGTAAGCACAGCAGGTCTTGAAGCAAGAAAAGACTGTGTTAATAGCCTTGGTTCTAATTTAGAAGATGCTTATAATGCAACAGCTAATTTATATGAAGTAATGACAAATAGTGAAGGTAGTATGCTAACATACTATCCACATAATAATTTTAGTAATGCGGGTAGAGTAGAAGATAAAGTAGATAACTTTGCAGAAGATATTTAGGAAAAGAGGTGTAATATGCCATTTATAAATGCAAAAGTAAATACAAAAATTAGTCCTGAAAAAGAGATTTCTATTAAAGAAAAATTAGGTCAAGCAATCAACCTTTTAGGTAAAAGTGAAGGTTGGTTAATGATTAATTTTGATGAAGATTCACATTTATATTTCAAAGGGCAAAATGATTCATTAATAGCTTATATAGAAATTAAATTATTTGGTGATGCTAGTGATGATATGTGTAATAAAATGACTGAAGAAGTAACTAAAATAATTAGTGAAGAATTATCAATAGATAAATCCAATATATATGTAAGTTATTATCCTACTAATAAATGGGGATGGAATGGAAATAATTTTTAATAAAAAGTGTCAATGAAGAGACACTTTTTTATTAAATATATTATTCTTTAGAGAAAAATATAATTGTAATTGCTCCTAAGTATGAAGAAACTGAAAATTATAGAGTGGCTCTTAAGGTTGCTAATGAATTAACTAATGGGGATTCAAAATTAGTAAAAAATTTTGCACAAGATGTATAAAATAATAAAACAAATAAAAATAATATGATATACTATATATAGTTATAATGTTAAATAATATGATGGAGTGATATTATGTCTGAAGTATATAATGGTAATTATTGGGATTTACCTATGCAAGTCAAGAGAACTTTTGCCAAAAAAAACAAAAATGGCATAGTTTATAACGATGGCTATACATGGGGAATACAAGAAAGATTTGATCATTCATATACTATTCAATTTCCAGAAGAAGTAAATGAGAATACTAGAATTGTAATAGCTTGTGGTGGAGCAGGTGGACCTACTGACTCTAATAGTGTTTTAGCTGCGAATAAAGGTAAAAATGTAATAGTTATTATTCCACAATTACAAAATGAAACAGACTATAGAACGGTTATAAAAATGTCTGAAGAATTAAGAGATCCAAATTCAGATTTATCAAAACAATTTGCAGCAAATGGTGTAAATGTAGCAAGTATTTCTCAAGATTCATGTGTTACTTTTGGAGCACATAGTAATTCTTCAAAAGAAGTTGTTAATGCTACATTAAATTATTTAACAGATGAACGTAAAGATGGTAAACAAACAAGAGCTGCTGTACTTATAAATGATGCTGAGCACACACAATTAATTCCTAACTCATCAAGTATAAAAAAGAACTTTAATGATAATAAGGAAAATTTAGATGATTCACTGATATTTGTAACAACTCAAGAGTATTATTTAAGAGAAGATTCTCAAAAAGGATTAGTTGCAAATAGGGGATATGCACCTGAAAGCTATATGAGCGATTTAGAAGCAATGGCAAAAGCAGGAGCAACAGTTATGCTAACAACTTATGATATTGATCCTATTGGATGGACTCCTTATCCTCCAAGTGATAATTGGCATACTGAATCTGTTGAATTAACAAGTGTTTTGGGATTATGTGATCTTAAAAGTGGTGTATTAGATGAAGGACCTGTATCATTTGCTTCTGCAAGAAATGGTGGTAAAACTTTATCAGCAGAACTTGCATACTATATTTTTGATACAGAAAAAGAACAATGGGTTGCTTTTCCAACAGCAGTAGATGCTCAAAGACAATTAGATATATCAACTGCCAAGGTTTCATTATTTAATACAGGATTTTTATCAAAATCAGATGGTAAGTATACTATTACATTAAATGGTCAATCACAAGAAATATCAAAAAGTGATTTAGAAGCTTATCTAGCAGAATGTAAAGCTGCATATAAAGAATCAGATATGAGCGTAACTACTTTTGAAGAGTTTATGGAAGAGTATTCTAAAACTCATTTACCAGGCTCTCCAAATAAAAATGATTTTGTACCTCCAACATTATATGATATAGGTAAAGCTTGTGATGCTTTGTTAGATTCACTTGGTGATATAGGAATGCATATGCAAAGCTTTGGAACTTTTAGAGGTCTTGAAGTAAAACCAAAAGGAGAATTATCTGAATATTTACAAGGTATGAATGCATTTCCAAGAGGAGTAAGTACCTCAGGATTACAAGCAAGTATGGAATGTGTTAATAAACTTGGTTCTAATTTAGAAGATGCTTATAATGCAACAGCTAATTTATATGATACTTTTGCATCAGTTGAAAATCAAAATGGAAAATATTATCCATCAAGTGCATATAGTAAGGCTGGACAGTCAGTAGCAACACAAGTAAGTAATTTTGCTCAAGATATGAAATAATAATAAATAATATATAAACAAATGAATGAATATATAGAAAGGTAGATTAATATGGCAACAGTGACTCCATTAGCAGCTAATAATATATCTTATAATAATCTTAATCATAGATATTATAAGATAGATGGTGTCTATTATTACTTTGAGTATCCAGATGGTTCTAAAGGGCCTGGAAAAGATACTTCATATTGTATTATTGAAGGTGGAACTGGTACTACTCAAATGACTGCTGGAAGTTCTCCTGGATCTCCAAAGAATGTAGTAAACAAAGCAGCGGATAATGGTAATCAAAATACTGTATTTGTAAACTGTAATTCTGGTACAACAGGTGTAAGTAGCGATATTGTAGATGAGTTAGCAGGAAAAACAAATGGTGATAGAACAAATAGGGTATATATGGGACATAGTGCTTCTGGATTCCAAGTCACTAATGCAGCATATAATTACCTTAAAAAAGAACATGATGATGGTAAAGAAACCAAAACAATGTTAGTCTTAAATGACCCAACTTATGGTGGAAAAGATGATAGAATCTTAAATGGTGGTATGGATGTAGATGATTTCGAAGATTCGTATGTTGTAAGTATGGGTCCTGCATCTTTGGGTTATTCAGGAAAAATAAATGAAAATGATTTAACTAGTTTAGCTCAATCAGGAGCAAGAGTTCTTTTAATAGGAGGACCTACTGGATGGCATACTGAATATAATGACAAATTGTCACCAGCATTAGGTTTATATGATCAACATTCAGTTAATCTTTCAAATTATTCTGGATTAACATTCTGGACATTGGATTCAAAAGGAAATCCAGTTAAATTATCCTTAAAAGAAGCTCAAGAATATAATGATTCTTCAGTAGGAAGACTTGATTTATTCAACCATGGATATTTAACAAAACAAGATGGTGAATATGTATTACAAAATAGTGGATTTAGTTTTGTAATAACAAATGAACAATTAGAGAAATTATCGCTTGATTTTGAAAGAAGCGGTGTTGACTTTAATAGATATATTTTAGATAATTATAATGTAGATAAAGATGGTAATCTATATGATAAAAATGGAAATAAAGTTGCTACTATAAAAGGAGCACCAAATAATGATAATGTTCCTCCGTCTTTGGCGGAAGTAGGTAAGGCATGTGAAGCATTATTAACTTCACTTGGTGACATTGGTAGACACATGAAAAGTTTTGGAAATATTAAAGGACTTGATAATAAAGCAAAAGGTGGATTATCAGATTTTCTAAGTAGTATGAATGCTTTTCCTAGCGGAGTAAGTACTGTAGGATTACAAACAAGTATGGAATGTGTTAATAAATTAGGTAGTAATTTGGAAGATGCATATAATGCTGCTGCTAATTTATATGATGTTATGGATTCACGTGAAAGTGCAGCTAAAACATATTATCCATCAAGTACATATAGTACTGTTGGAACTTCAGCAAGTGCAAATGTAGGAAATTTTGCAGATAGTTTATAAAAGGTGATGTTATGATAAAGAAAAGAAATAATGAAATTTTAATGGGTTATTATAATGAATATGGTACTTATTGTTGTACATGGACTACAGTAGTTGATCAAGCTGCAACTGATGCAGCTATTAAAGAATGTGAAGATGGGTGGCAAGCTGAAATAGATGAGTGTCAATCTCAAATAGACCAATACAATCAATTAAAAGCAGAAATAGGTAAGAAAGCTACTGAGGCTCAATCTTTACAATCTGAGTTTGGTCATAATACGAGTTTATTACAAAATGCTAATGTAGTTCATCCAAAGACTGATTTAGGACCATGTGATACATGTTTAACAGAGCTATTAGCTACATATGATAGTATGTCTGCTCAATGTGATAATGAAGTGAATTCTTGGTCATCAAAGAAGGCAGCTGCTGAGAGTAAGAAGGGTTCTTGTCCAGCAGATACACCTAAAGTTTATAAAGATGTTTGTATTTAAAAAAGAGATTTTTAAAAATCTCTTTTTTTATATGTTTGTTATTTCTGTAACTATATAATCATATTTACTCATATCTATTGTTTCACCACAGAATTTACATAAACCTGAAGCATTTATATCTAAACTATGACCACAGCTAGGACATCTTCTAACTTCGCCAAGCTTTTTAGCATCAAGATTTTTAGTAAATGCTATTTTATGCGACATTTCGGTTCTATGATCATTGTTGCCACTTACATAATCTCCATCTTCATTTACAAAATAATCCATATATCTTGATACTATTTCTACATTTATAATTAGTTTATTATCTACAACATCATAACCTGTTATAAGAGATGATTTAATATTCATTTCATCGAATATACGAGTTACATGATCTTTTTTATAATCACTAATCATTGTATTAAACTTTTTATACAAATCTTTACTTAAATAATGTTTAACACTAGATAAATCATTTTCTATAATAGCAGCTAATATCATTATAAATACATGATCTATTTTTGTATAAAATAGTGCTAAATTAAAATCTTTATCATACTTTTTAATTTCTTCTATCATATTATCTCCTTATTTCTTTCTTAGATAGTATCCAATCATAATGTTCAAATACTATATTACTTCCACAATATGGACATACATTACTAGAAGCATTTTCAAGTTTTGCACCACAAGATGGGCAATTCTTTTTATCTTTTTTCTTTTCATCAAGAGTACTTATAAATGTTAAATCATAACTATTTTGTAATTTGAAAGCTTTACTTCCTCTTACAACAGCTTCTTTGTTATTAACTACATAATCATAGAATTTAACTACTAATGAAACTACTAAAGTAATCTTATCACCATCAACATCCATCTTAGTGATATCCATTTTAATTCTTTCAAAATCTTTCATTACATTCTTTTGTTTTTTAGCTTTTAGAACTGCTAATTGCATATGATATGTATTATATAATTCATCAGTTAATAATTTTCTTAATGTATCATAATCATAATCACTCCAAGCATTTTGAAGAGCCACAAAATTATCAAATGATTTATTTAAGAATTCTTCTTTATTAAAATCAGGAATATGTTGTCTAATTATACTCTCATCTATACCAGAATCTATCCAACTATTACCTTGATATCTTGTTCTAACACCATCTTTAGAAGCTTTATATATCATAATTAGTATTATTAGTAATACTATTAAGAAAAAGAAACCACCGCTACCATCACTACTACTAGAAGACCTATGATGTGATGATGATCCCCAATCATAATCCCAATCATAATCCCAGTCAGAAGAACCCCAATCAGAACTTCCCCAATCAGAAGAATCCCAATCAGAACTTCCCCAATCAGATGAACCCCAATCAGAACCTCCAAAGTCATAATCTGAATCCCATCCACTATCAGCTTTAACCGAAATATAATTAAATGTTAAGAACCCAATAAGTATTAAAAGTATTCCAATAATAACAGTTTTCTTTTTCATATTTATTACTCCTATTGTCTATATAAGTATATCATAAGAAATATTTTTTTAAAATAATAATGGTATAATAATCTATGTTTTCGTGATAAAATAATATATATAGGAAATTACAAAATGATTAGGATGTGAATTCATGATAAAATTTATTGATAGGCGATGGTCAAAATATACACCAACTGTTTCAAAACAACCAAATGGTTCTTCTCAAAAGTGGCATATTAAAGAAAGCCCAATTGATGAAAAAGAAAGAGGATATTTATCAGATGATGAATTTAAAATACAATTTCCAGATGAAGTAAATGAAAACACTAGGGTTGTTGTTGCATATAGAGGGGCAGGCAATGTATCAGATGTAGATAGTGTTTTTACGGCTGCAGAGGGTCAAAATATAATAGTTATTGCTCCTATAAACGAGGCAAATGGTGAGTATAATAATAATTATGAAACTGCAATAAAAATGGCTAATTCTCTTACAAATGAGGATTCTAAATTAGTTCAAAGTTTAGCTGCAAATGGAGTGAATTTTAATGGAACTCCTAGTTCATCAAGTATTACATATTCTGCTCATAGTAATTCTTCTAAAGAAATAATAAATGCAGCATCAAATTTCTTAACATATGAGCATCAGCAAGGAAATCAAACTAGGACATCAATTGTATTATATGATCCTGAAAGAGCTCCATTGGTAAATTCGAGTACCTCAAAGAATATTTCTGAATTCGATGATTCTTTTATTTTTACTGAAGTCCAACAACAATATATAAGAACTGATGGGGATGGTAATATAATTGGTGCTAAGGATGGTTTTTTAAGTTATAAAGCAGATTTAGAAACTTTAGCTAAAGCAGGAGCAACTGTAGTGGTAATGGGGTATGATATGGATCCTTATGAATGGACCCCTTATCCTCCAAGCGATAATTGGCATACCGAATCAGTTGAAATGTCAAGTGCTATGGGACTATTTGATATAGAAAGAGGAATTTTGGATGATGGTCCATTATCATTTGTTTCTGCAAGACATGACGGTAAATCTATGATTACGGAATTTAAATATTACTATTTTGATGTAGAACAAAATGCATGGGTTACATTTCCTTCATCAGTTGAAGCACAAGCACTTGTGGATATTGCATCAACAAAAGTATCTATGTATAATGCAGGAATGTTATCAAAGGTTGATGGAAAGTATACTATTACATTAAATGGAGAATCAAGAGAGATATCACCAGAAAATTTAGATTCATTTCTTCTTGCATTTAAAGAAAAATATAGAGATTCTGGGCAAATGGATGAAAAGACATTTGAAGAATTTATGGAAGAATTTTCAAAATTTGATCCAAGAGGAAGCGATGAAGCTCAAGGAAATTTAAAAAATGTTGAAAATGTTTGTTGGTTATTAAAAGAAACCATGGGTGATATAGGAATGCATATGAAAAGTTTTGGTAGTTTACCAGCTCTAAATAATAAATCATCAGGTGAATTATCAAAATATTTAGAAAATATGAATGCATTTCCAAAAGGAGTAAATACTTCATCATTTGAAAGTAGTATGGAATGTGTAAATAAGTTAGGGTCAAACATAGAAAAAGCTTATAATGCTTCAATAGGTGTTTATAATGCTTGGGTTGCTGCAGAGAGTTCTGCTCCAACATTCTTTCAATCAAATACATTTGGAGATGCTGCTAATCAAGCAAGTGAAGATGTAACAAACTTCGCACAGGATCTTCAATAGAAGGCAATCAATGTACTTGGACAGCTGTTATAGATTACAAATGTCAAAATAGTTGAATGTGAGGCATCATGTCCCACTGATACTCCGAAAATTAAAAAAGAAATCTGTATTTAAAAGAGATTTAAAAATCTCTTTTTTTATGGTAAAATTATAAAAGAACATGTCTATTAGAATAAGGAAGTGTTGTTATGCCTGAGACATATCATTCAAAAAATTGGATTACTTCAAAAAATCCAAGTGTAAGCAGAAGACGTTCAAAGAATTCGAATGAATGGAGAATAAAAGATTTTGAAAAACGTTGGTATACTATTCAATTCCCAAAGGAAGTAAATGAAAATACAAGAATTGTAATAGCTTGTGCAGGAGCCGAAGGCATTGCTGATGATGATTCTGTTTTAGCTGAAGCTAAAGGTGAAAATGTAATAGTTATTATTCCACATGGTCAAAAAAATAGTGATTATAGAACAGTAATAAGAATGTCTAATACACTTGCTTTAGATGATCCAAAGTTTAGAGAACAATTTGCTGCTCAAGGAATAAAATTTACAGGAATTCCGAATAATTCGTGTGTTACTTTTGGAGCGCATAGTAATTCATCTAAAGAAATAGTTTCAGCAACAATTAATTATTTAACAAGTGAACATAAACAAGGAAGAGAAACTAGAGCAGCCGTTTTAATAAATGATGCAGAAAATACACCATTATCTAGTTATTTTAGTAAAAAGGCTAACTTTGATAAACATAAAAAAGAGTTAGATGATTCAATAGTATTTGCAACTACTCAAGCATACTATTTGAAGAAAAGCAACAAACATGGTTTAGTGGCGGCTAAAAGTTATTATGCTCCAGCGAGCTATTTAGGCGATTTAGAAGCAATGGCAAAAGCAGGAGCAACAGTTATGCTAGCAACATATAATATGGGTGCTGGAAACTGGCATACTCAGTCAGTTGAATTGACAAGTGTAATGGGATTATATGATTTAGCAAGTGGAGTCTTGGATGATGGTCCAATTTCATTTGTTTCTAAAAAAAATAAAAGCCAAACCATGGTTGCTAAGTTAAAATATTACTTTTTCGATGTTGAAAAAAATAAATGGGTTGCTTTTCCATCAGCAGTAGAAGCTCAAAGACAGTTAGATATATCAACTGCTAAAGTTTCATTATTTAATACAGGATTTTTATCAAAATCAGATGGTAAGTATACTATTAAATTAAATGGTGAATCACAAGAAATATCAAAAAGTGATTTAGAATCATTCCTAGCGGAGTGTAAAGCAGCTTATAGAGAAACAAATATGAGTGCAACTACTTTTGAAAAGTTTATGGAAGAATATTCTAAAACTCATTTACCAGGCTCTTCAAATAAAAATGATTTTGTACCTCCAACATTATATGATATAGGTAAAGCTTGTGATGCTTTGCTAGAATCACTTGAAAATATAGGACAACATATGAGAAGTTTTGGAACTTTTAGTGGCCTTGAAGTAAAACCAAAAGGAGAATTATCTGATTATTTACAAGATATGAATGCATTTCCAAGAGGAGTAAGTACCTCAGGATTACAAGCAAGTATGGAATGTGTTAATAAACTTGGTTCTAATTTGGAAGCTGCTTATAATGCAACAGCTAATTTATATGATACTTTTGCATCAGTTGAAAATCAAAATGGAAAATATTACCAATCAAATACATATGGTAATGCAGCTAATCAAGCAAGCGAAGATGTAACAAACTTCGCACAGGATGTTCAATAGGGGGGATTTGTGTGTTAAAGAGAATAATTAATAATAAAAAATTAAAATATTATGGCGGTCAAGAAAATTGTCATGTAGAAGTTGATGAAAGAGCAACTGCTGCTGCTATTAAATCATGTGAAGATGGATGGCAAGCTGAGGCTGATGAGTGTGATTCACAAATAAATCAATATAATGAATTAAAAAGTCAAATTAATTCAAGAATAAAAGAAGCTAATAGTTTAATATCTGAGTTTAATTATAATACTGAGAATATAAATAAAGCATTTATTACTCATCCAGATACTAATTTAGCAGGATGTGTAGGTTGTATGGATGAACTAATATCTTCATATAATAGTATGGTTTCTCAATGTGATTCTGAAATAAGTGCATGGAAAGAAAAGAAAGCAAATGCCCTTTCAAAAAAAGGTTCTTGTGAAGCAGATACTCCAAAAGTTTATCATACGGTATGTGATTAAAAAGAGATTTAATAATCTCTTTTTTTATGTTATAATGTGATTAAGAAAGGAAGGGTAATTATGGATTATTTAAAAATATTAGTTATTGCTCTTATCGTTATACTTGTTGCTAAATTCGTATTTAAAGTTGGAGGAAAAACACTAATTGGTTTAGTTGTTAATGCTGTAGTTGGATTTGTAGTTTTATGGATTATTAATTGGACTGGTTTAGTTTCAATTCCAATGAATATTGTTACTTGGTTAGTAGCTGGTGCATTTGGAGTACCAGGTGTAGTAATATTAATAGTATTAGCAGTACTAGGAGTAATATAATAAAAAGAGTCACTATTGTGACTCTTTATAATTTAATACTTCTTCGGCATCATCTAAATGATGCTTTTCTTTTCCAATAATTTGATAGTTTTCATGACCTTTACCAAG
>JAEEGL013450218.1_pt1 | contig 12623 bp, 10 predicted proteins | sample 9134231 | NCBI WGS metagenome assembly JAEEGL01 (sample SAMN16246548, study PRJNA631951) | gut metagenome | biome: gut microbiome; feature: rumen; material: fiber-attached | host: Bos | place: Iran: Karaj | collected 2018-10
ATGATCTCTGTCGGCATCCTGGAGATCATGTGGGTCTGGAACGACTATCTTCTGCCTGTGCTGGTGCTGGACATCAATGAGTATCGTACGATCCCCATCCACATCCAGTACCTGAAGGGCAGCTACGGCACCGTGGACCTTGGCGCCACCATGGCGCTGATCCTGCTGAGCATCATCCCGGTGATCGTGTTCTACCTGGCCTGCCAGAAGCACATCATCAAGGGTGTGGCCGCCGGCGCCGTGAAAGGCTGACAATTTGACCATCAAGGATCTGGCGGTGCTCACGGGTTATTCCGTGGGCACCGTCTCCCGGGTGCTGAACGACCAGCCCAACGTGAGTCCGAAGGCCCGGGAACGCATTCTCGCCGCTGCGAAGAAGCATGGCTTCACTCTGAACGAGAACGCGAAGAATCTGAAGCAGCACCAGAGCAACAGCATCCTGGCGGTGGTCCGGGGCTCCATGAACATCCTGTTTGAACGATTGGTGGAGCAGCTGCAGGATCTGACCGTATCCGGCCCGTACCAGCTCGTCGTGGACCATATCGACGAGATGGAGGACGAGGTGAGCGAGGCCATCCGGCAGATCCGGGTGGTGAAGCCCCGGGGCATCCTTTTCCTGGGCACCAGCCAGGAGCATTTCGTGGAGAGCTTTGGCCGGATCAGCATCCCGGCGGTGCTTGTGACCAATACCGCCGCGGGGCTGGGCTTTGACAATCTCTCCAGCGTCGCCACCGACGACGAGGCCGCCGCCCGGGAGGTGGTATCCCTCCTTCTGGACAAGGGCCACCGAAAGATCGGCATCATCGGCGGCGATCTGGCCCATTCCGACCCCAGCCGTCTGCGGTACGCCGGATGTCTGGCCGCTTTCGCGGAGCACGGCGCGGCGTTCGCGCCGAACGTCCTTTACCGCACCGCCCGGTTCGATTATGCCGGTGGCTACAGCGCCATGTCCGACCTGCTGATGAGCCACCCGGAGATCACCGCGGTGTTCGCCATGTCGGACGCCATGGCGATCGGCGCGGCCCGGGCCATCCGGGACGCGGGCAAGACCATTCCCGAGGATATCTCCATCGTGGGCTTTGACGGTCTGCCCATCTGCCGGTATTATCAGCCCCGGCTGGCCACGGTGGTACAGCGGACCGAGGAGATGGCCCGGGAGAGCTATTCCCTTCTCCTCTCCGCCATCCAGGGGAACAGCGTCCCCCGTCATCTTCGCCTCTCCTACGAGCTGGAGATCAACGAGAGCATACGCGATATCCGATAAAGAAGGAACGATCCATGAGAGCGAGCGGCATTTTGCTTCATATCACGTCCCTGCCTTCTCCTCACGGGGTAGGGACCCTGGGCCGGGAGGCGTATGCCTTTGCGGATTTCCTCAAGGCCTCGGGTCAAACCTACTGGCAGATCCTGCCTCTGGGTCCCACGGGCTATGGGGATTCGCCCTATCAGACCGATTCCACCTTCGCCGGGAACCCCTATCTCATCGACCTTGATCTGCTGGCCGAAGACGGCCTGCTCACCAGGGCGGAGATCGAGTCCGTGCCCTTCGGGGACGACCCCGCGGCGGTGGATTACGGCGCTCTGTACCGGGGCCGTGACGGCCTGCTGCGGAAGGCTTTCGCCCGGGGCCAGGAGCGGGATCGGGCGGAGGTGGCCGCCTTCTATCGGGAGAACGAGAGTTGGCTCCGCCCGTACGCTCTCTTCACCGCCGCCAAACGGCATTTCGGTATGAAGCCCTGGATCGAGTGGGAGGACGACGACCTCCGCCTTCGCCGTGACCCGGCGGCTCTGGAGCGCTGGGAGGATGTCCTGCGGGAAGACCGGGAGTACTGCATTTACGTCCAGTATCTGTTCTTCCGCCAGTGGAACGCCCTGCGGGACTATATCCACAAAAACGGCATCCGCATCATCGGAGACGTTCCCATTTACGTCCCGCTGGACAGCGCGGACGTGTGGGCGGAGGGCGAGTTTTTCCAGCTGGACGCCAATCAGCGGCCCATCGAGGTGGCGGGCGTCCCGCCGGACGCCTTTACCGAGGACGGTCAGCTCTGGGGCAACCCCCTGTATGACTGGGAAAAAATGGAAAAAGACGGTTTCGGCTGGTGGATCCGCCGGCTGCGGGCCGCCGCCAGGCTGTATGACGTGGTGCGCATCGACCACTTCCGGGGGCTGCTGAGCTACTGGGCCGTGCCCTACGGGGACGAGACCGCCCGAAAGGGCCGCTGGCGGCCGGGACCGGGAAAGGCCTTTGTCAAGGCGGTAAAGGACGCTCTTCCGAAGCTGGACATGATCGCCGAGGACCTGGGGTACATGACTCCGGAGGTGAAGGATCTCCGGCTTTTCTCCGGCTTCCCCGGCATGAAGATCCTCCAATTCGCCTTTGACCCGGCGGGGGAGAACGATTATCTGCCTCATCAGATCGAGAAAGACTCCGTCACCTATATCGGCACCCATGACAACGCCACCGCCCGTCAGTGGCTGGAGGAGTGCGGCGACGAAACGCTGGCCTTCGCCAAGGAGTATCTGGGACTGAACCGGGAGGAGGGCTACCGCAGCGGGGTGCTGCGGGCCGGCATGAGCTGCGCCTCCGAGCTGTTTGTGGTGCAGATGCAGGACTGGCTGGATCTGCCGGGCTGGGCCCGGATGAACGAGCCGGGGATCCTGGGCCACGGCAACTGGCGCTGGCGGATGGAAAAGGACGCCCTGACCCCCGCTCTGGCCAAAAAGATCCTGCGCATGACAACGATCTACGGCAGGGCCGCGCCAAAGACGGAGAAAGAAACAGAATAAGGAAACGGCCCCTTCCGCTGCGGAAGGGGCCGTTTCCTTATTCAAGTCAGGGGGATCTCTTTGGAAAGCCGCCTCAGCCTTTTTCTCCCCGGGCCTGGCGGAACATGTCCTCCACCACGATGTCGAAGATCTCTCCCAGCGACCGGCAGTATTCCAGGACCTTCCATGGCTCGTTGGTGTGGTAGTGGATCTTGATGAGCTCATCGTCGCCCACGGCCAGCAGACAGTCGCCCTGGAAGTGCTCCGTGAAATAATCGTTGATGGCGTCCTCGTCCAGCCCGGTGCCTTCGATGAGGAGCTGAGTATCATAGCGGTAATCGCCCACGTCCATATCTCTCTGTCCTTTCTTTCTTAACGATGATCGCCCAGGAAGAAGAGGGCGATGACGCCGGGACCCGTGTGGGCGCCGATGACGGGCCCCACGTAAACGATCCTGTCCACCGTGGCCCCATAGCGCTCATGGAGGATGGCGCCCAGCTTTTCCGCGTCCGCCTTGCAGTCGCCGTGGGAGATGAAGATGGTGCCGTTTTCCTTATCCAGCGCCAGCTCGCCGTACTTGTCCGCCAGGGCCTCCAGAGAGGCCTTCCGGCCCCGGACCTTGAACATGTTGATGAGATGGCCCGCGTCGTCCATGTGCATCACGGGCTTGAAGGAGAGCATGTTGCCCACGAAAGCGGTGGCGGCGCTGACCCGTCCGCCCCGCTTGAGGTAGACCAGGTCTTCCACCGTGAACCAGTGGCAGAGATGGAACCGGTTGTCCAGGACGAGCTTCTCCGCCTCTGAAAGATCGGCACCCTTCTTTTTGGCCTCCACCGCCATGTAAAGCAGCAGGCCGAAGCCGCCGGAGGCGCCCCGGGTGTCCACGCAGCGGATGTCCGCGTCGGGATACTGCTCTTTGACCTCGGCGGCGGCGATGCACGCGGCGTCGCAGGTGCCGCTCAGCCCGGTGGAGAAGCCGATGTAAAGGATGTCCTTTCCCTCCCGGACGATCTCCTCGAAGGCCTCCCGGAAAGCATCTGCGTTCACCGCCGAGGTGCGGCCCACCGCGCCCTTGCGGACCCGGTCGTAAAACTCCGGATAGGGGATGTCGTAGTTGCCGTACTGGGTGGGATCTCCGTCAAAGGTGTAGGTCAGCCAGCGGTAGCCGACGCCCCATTCCTTGAGCGTCTCCTCGGGGATATCGCATGCGGAATCGGTATAGATCACATACTCGCGCATCTTGTATTCCTCTTTTCTCTCCCGTTATTTCTTTTTTCGAAAATCCCGGCTGCCCAGGAAAAACAGCGCCAGCGCGCCGGGGCCCACATGGGAGCCGGTCACAGGCTCATAGTCGACGATGAGAAAGTCCCTGGGCGGATGATTCCTGCGCAGCAGCTCCGCCAGAGCCTCCGCATCCTCCGGACAGTCGGCGTGAGCGATGCCCACCGTCTGCTCGTCGGCGTTTTCCACCAGCTGGTCGTACTGCTCGGCGATGGCCTCGATGGAGCGCCGCCGTCCCCGGATCTTGGCGAAGCTGACGATGCTGCCGTTTTCATTGCCCTTCAGGAGGGGCTTGATATTCAGTACGGTGGCCACCACCGCTTTGGCGTTGGACAGCCGGCCCGTGCGCCGCAGATGCATCAGATCGTCCACGGTGAACACCTGGCACATGGCGGGGACAAGATCCCGGACGGCGTCCGCGGTCTCCGTGATGCTCCGGCCCTCCTGCCGAAGCTCGTGGGCCCGGATCACCAGCAGGCCCTCTCCCAGAGAGGCGCCCAGAGTGTCGAGCATAATGATCCGCCGCTCCGGGAACTCCTCCCGCAGCTGCGCGGCGGCCAGCCGGCCCGCCCCGAAGGAGCCGCTGATGCCCGAGGACATGCCGATGAACAGAATATCCCGTCCCGCCTCCAGAGCGGGGCGGAAGGAATCGCTGTACTTCTGGGGGCTGACAAGGGAGGTGGAGACCACCGTGCCGCGGCGGATGGCTCCGTAAAAGGCGGCGCCGTCAAAGCTTTCCGTATCGGTGCAGGAAAACTCGTTCCCGTCGATGTAATAGGTAAAGGGCAGCGCCTCGACGCCCATCTGCTCCAGCAGCGGCGTGGGCAGATTGGCGGAAGTATCGGTAAAGATGGCAAAATCCAAAAAAGTCAACTCCGAGCTATCTAATCTTCTATATTATTATACTTTATGTAGCACATTAAGTCAATGAAGTATTTGTGAATTGCTTCTTGAAATGAGAACAGATTATGCTATAATGGTCATCAGAGAGGTGATATCCGTGGGTTACGACAATGCTCTCGTGGCGGGGAAGCTCCGCCGCTGGGAGCGGTATCTGGACGAGTACAAGCTTCCGGACTGGGAGGAGATCCCGGATCTGGGGCTGTATATGGAGCAGGTGATCTCTCTGCTGAAGGAGTATCTGGACTACCTGCCTCCGGAGCTGAAGGAGGAACAGTTCATCACCGCCGCGACCATCAACAACTATGTCCGCACAAAGGTGATGCCCGTCCCCGTGAAGCGCCGGTATTACCGGATCCACATCGCCTATTTGATCATCATCCTCACGCTCAAGCACTCGCTGAGCATCGCCCTCATCCAGAAGATCATTCCCATGGGCCTGTCGGAGGAAGAGGTGAAGAAGCTCTATACCGCCTATGCGGAGCGTCACCGTCAGGCGGCCGGACTGTTTATGGATCAGATCCGCATGGCGGCAGGTCCCATCCTCCACCATCCGGACCGGACGGCTGTTTCCGCCGACAACACGGAGGAGCTCATCGTGCTGACGGCGATCGTGGGCGGCTTCACCCGGCTCCTGGCGGAAAAGCTGCTTCTGCTGGAGGGGAAGGACCTCTCCAACGGCGGGAGCATCGCCCTGTCCGGCACCCGGGACGGAACAGAATAAAAGCAGGCAAAAAGCCCTCCCGCGCGGGTTTTCCCGGCGGGAGGGCTTTTTGCGTACCTTTGGGAGATCAGAATTCCTCCGGCTCCACCACCTGGACCTTCACCATGTTGGTGCTGCCTCGGGTGTTCAGCGGGATGCCGGCCGTAAGGACCACCGTGTCGCCCGGAGCCACATAACCATGCTCCAGAGCCTTTTCGATGGCGCAGTGGAACAGCACGTCCACGCTGTCCACCCGTTTGATGAGCATGGGGGTCACGCCCCAGACCATGCTCAGCTGGTGATACACCTTCCGCGACGGGGTGGCGGCCAGGATGAGCTGGGCGGGCCGGAACTTGGCCACCCGGCGCGCGGCCTTGCCGGTGCTGGTGTCGGCGATGATGGCCCGGGCGCCGGTCTGCTCGGCCATGGTACAGGCGGCGGCGGACACGGCGTTTGTCTGGTCGGTGAGATCGGTCACATGCCAGGTATCTTTATAGATGCCGGCGGCCAGGGCGTCGGCCTCGGCCTGCTCGGCGATCCGCGCCATGGTCTTTACCGACTCCACCGGGAATTTTCCGGCGGCGCTCTCGCCGGAGAGCATCACGGCGCTGGAGCCGTCGAACACGGCGTTGGCCACGTCGGAGATCTCCGCCCGGGTGGGGCGGCGGTTCTCCTCCATGCTGTCGAGCATCTGGGTGGCGGTGATCACGGTCTTGCCCGCCAGAGAACAGGCCCGGATGAACCGCTTCTGGATGCCGGGGAGCTGCTCAAAGGGGATCTCCACACCCATATCGCCCCGGGCCACCATGATGCCGTCGGCCTTGTCCAGGATCGCGTCGAAGTTCTCCACGCCCTCGGTGTTTTCGATCTTGGCGATGATGCGGATCTTCTCCCCGCCGTTGGCGTCCAGGAAGGCGCGCATGTCCTCCACGTCCGCCTGCCGCCGGACAAAGGAGGCGGCCACGTAGTCCACGTCGTGCTGGATGCCGAACAGGAGATCGCTTTTGTCACGCTCGCTGAGGAAGGGCATGCTCAGCCGGGAACCGGGGATGTTCACGCCCTTCCGGCTCTTGAGCATGCCGTTGTCGAGGGCGGTGCAGCGGATCTCCGTGCCCTCCACGGCCTCTACCCGGAAGCCCACCTCGCCGTCGTCCACCAGCAGGGAATCCCCCGGCTTCACATCCTGCGGGAGGCCCGAATAGTTAACATAAGATATATTATTGTCGCCTATCTGTTCCACCGTGGTGAAGGTATAGCTCTGTCCGGCGGTGATCTGGGCGGGGGTCTCGAACTGTCCGAGCCGGATCTCAGGGCCTTTGGTATCCAGCATGACGGCGGCGCTCACGCCCAGCCGGTCCCGGACGGCCTTGAAGCGGTTGATCATCTCCGCGTGGCCCTCGTAATCCCCGTGGGAAAAGTTCAGCCGGGCCACGTTCATGCCGGCTTTCAGGAGCTGTTCCATGATCTCCTCGCTGCTGCTGGCGGGACCCAGCGTGCAGACGATCTTGGTGCGGCGCATAAAAAACACCTCTTTTTTGTTTTCGTTCTTCGACATGGTATCACGTTTTGGCGCGCAATACAATGGGCGCGGCAGGAGAAATCGTGAACGAAAAAGCTCCCGTTCGCCGACAGGACAGTCCGCGGACGAACGGGGGCTTCATCAAGCATCGAAAAGATCGGCCGTCGCTTTGGACAGGCTCATTCCTCCGGGAAATCCCAGCGGCCGAACTGCCAGTATGGCCGGCCCACGCGATCCTCGTACGCTTCCATGTCCACGCCGCGCCAGTCGTAAAAGCCCACGCCGGTCTTTGCGCCCAGATCGCCCCGGGCGATCTTCTCGTTCACGGATTCCGGCACCGCCTTGGCGTCGCTGATCACCGGGAAGAGGCGGTCCGCCACGGTCTTGCACAGGATGAGCCCGCCGTTGTCGAAATGCTCAAAGATGCCGATGGAGGTGTACCGGGGGCAGAAGCTGTAGTTCAGGCAGGTGTCCACGTCCCGGGGATCGGCGATGCCCTCCTCCACCAGAGCCAGGGCCTCCCGGAACAGAGCGAACTGGAGCCGGTTCCCCACAAAGCCCGGGGTGGGCTTTTTCAGGATGATGGGCTTTTTGTCCAGCGCCTCCAGCAGCTCCTTTGCCCGCCGGGCCACGCCCTCCCGGGTGCGCCCGGCCTGGCAGATCTCAAAGTAAGGGGCCAGATGGACCGGATTGAAGGGATGGGTCACCACCAGCCGGTCGGCGTATGTTCCTCCGTAGGCGGCCAGGGCGTCCGGCACCAGGGAGGAGGTGAGAGAGCAGATCATCTCCAGCCCGGGGCAGCTCTCATCCAGCCTCCGGTAGACCTCGTGCTTCTGCTCCAGATCCTCCGTGATGCACTCGAAGGCCGTAAAGGCGTCCTTCATCTGCCCGTAATCCAGAGTATAGACGATATAGCTCTTGCAGATCTCGGCCCGCTCCAGGGTGAGCAGCCCGTGCTCCGCCATCTGGCGGAAATTCCGGTCCACGGCGTCGGCGCATTTTTTCACGGAGGACTCGCTCCGGCAGAGCACCACGGTCCTGTACCCGTGGCCGCAGCAGAGCGTAGTCATGCCGGAGGCCATCATGCCCGCGCCGATCACGGCGATGGTTTTGGCGTCTTTTTTCATGGAACGTCCCTCCAGAAAACGGTGTGGTCAGATAAACTGCAGACTGATGGCAATGAGGAGCTGGCCCACATAGTACAGCCCGATATTCAGCGCCCGGAACCGGAACTTCTGTTCCGGCCCGAAGGTGTTGAGGATCAGCACCACGTCGCTGGCCAGGAACAGGAGCGCGCCGATGAGGAAGATCCAGCTGAAGGCGGAGGAAGCGGCGTACACGTTCCCGGCGGCCACGCAGTTGAGCCAGACGATCACGCCGATGTAAACGATGCCGAAGATACGAAAGGCTTTTTTGGCCTCGATCCTGGCGAAAAGCCAGCGCATGAGAAGATAGGTGAGCCCGGCGGCGGGGAAGAGGCAGATAATGAAGTGGTAGAACGACGGAGCCACCGCCCACAGGTACATCACGTGCCCGCAGAGAAAGACCAGGATGCCCAGCAGGAAGATCATCTGGCCGTAGTGGGGCAGGACGAATCGGAGATTGAGCAGCACGTCCGCCGCAAAGCCCAGACAGAGCCCGATGAGGATCAGCCGGGCGATGCGCTCGTCCCCGGCGATCCGGGCGCAGAGGATGCCGAGGATCACAAAGCAGATCGACGCGGCGCCCTTGAGGATCACGGCAGGCAGATAGTTCTTCCGGCGTTCCTGGTCCACAAAGACCGCCGCCAGCACCGCGCAGGCGGCGCAAAGGATGATATGTACCATTTGTCTCCCCCTTTTCCTGTTCTGTCCGGCCCGGGGCCGGCGTTCTTTTCCCGTACGTCCATATTTTACCTTTCGGACAAAGCGGTGTCAATGTCTCCGCGAGTCGGGGGAAAACGAAAGCGGTCGAAGGAAAGAAACCCGCGGAAAAAGAAACGACAGTCTCTCCGGAGGAGAGACTGTCGTTTCTTCAGAGGACAGGCAGGAGCTTTAGATCCGCCCCGAGAGGCTATCCGGCCGCAGCCTTGCCGCTGTCGTTGAGGGAGCGGCGTCTCAGCCCTGAGGACCGGCGTCCTTGATGTTCTGGGGCATATCCGGGTATTTCGCCTCGAAGTTGGCCTTGAATTTGCCGGCCAGCTCCTTCGCCGCGGCCTCGTAGGCGGCCTTGTCGGTCCACACGTTCCGGGGATCCAGGATCTCCGAGGGCACGTTGGGGCAGCTCACCGGGATGTTCAGGTTAAAGACGGGGTCCTTCACATACTCCACGTCGTTGAGCTCCCCGGCGATAGCGGCGTTCACCATGGCCCGGGTGTAGCTCAGCTTCATCCGGGGAACGGTGCCGGCCTTGCCGCCGCACCAGCCGGTGTTCACCAGGAACACCTGGGCGCCGGTCTTTTCCAGCTTCTCGCCGAGCATGTTGGCGTACACGCTGGCCCGCAGGGGGAAGAAGGGCTCGCCAAAGAGAGTGGAGAAGGTGGTCACGGGCTCCTTGATGCCCCGCTCTGTGCCCGCCAGCTTGCTGGTGTAGCCGGAGACGAAGTGGTACATGGCCGCGTCCCGGTCCAGCCGGGAGATGGGAGGCAGTACGCCGAAGGCGTCGGCGGTGAGGAACACCACGGTGTTGGGCAGCCCGCCCACGCCGGGGATCACCGCGTTGGGGATGTACTCGATGGGGTAGCCCGCCCGGGTGTTCTCCGTGAGGGAGCCGTCGTGGAAGTCGGGCACGCCGTTCTCGTCCAGGATCACGTTCTCCAGCTCGGAGCCGAAGCGGACGGCCCGGTAGATCTCCGGCTCCCGCTCTTCCTCCAGGCCGATGCATTTGGCGTAGCAGCCGCCTTCGATGTTGAACACGCCCTCGTCGGTCCAGCCGTGCTCGTCGTCGCCGATGAGCCCCCGGTTGGGGTCGGCGGACAGGGTGGTCTTGCCGGTGCCGGACAGGCCGAAGAACACGGCGGTGACGCCGTCGTCACCCACGTTGGCGGAGCAGTGCATGGACAGGATGCCCGCCTTGGGCAGCACGTAGTTCATGATGGTGAAGACGCTCTTTTTGATCTCGCCGCTGTACTGGCTGCCGGCGATGACCACCTCCCGGGCCTCCAGATCCAGCAGGATGGCGGCCTCGCTGTGGACGCCGTCGATCTCCGGAACGCACTGGAAGCCGGGGGCCACGTACAGGGTATAGTCGGGCCGGAAGCTCTCCAGCTCCTCCGGCGTGGGGCGGATCAGGAGCTGATGGATGAACAGGTTCTGGCAGGCCATCTCGTTGACGACGCGCATGGCCTTGGTGTACTTCCGGTCCGCTCCGGCGAAGCCGTCAAAAACAAAGATTTCCCTGTTCTGCAGATAGGCCAGCACCTTGCCCTTGATGGCCTCGTACCGCTCCTTGGAAATGGGGCGGTTCACCTTGCCCCAGGCGATCTCGTCATGGACGGCGGGGGTATCCACAAGAAACTTGTCGTCGGGGCTCCGGCCGGTGTACTTGCCGGTGACGATAGACAGCGCGCCCTTGTCCGAGAGAACGCCTTCGCCCCGCTCGAGGGCCTTGGCGGTGAGCTGAGAGACGGACAGATTCCGGTAGACCTTTCCGCTGCCGGCGATGCCCAGTTCCCGGGGTTCCATGATCTGCATAACGATTCTCCTTATCCAAAATGATGGTTTTTCTTCAAATTTCAGTCCCAGTACGGCGACAGTCCCCGCTGAGGTGTTCGTATTATACTATGCGGCCTAAAAATATGCAATTCCGCATAGGGAGAAATTTCATTTCATATGGGACCGGATTCTGTATCATTTTACCACAACGTTGTCTTTTCCGCACAGCTCGTCCAGCTCCGCGAGCAGCGCGTCGTGGATCAGGACGGAGGCGCCGGCCTGTCTGCGGGTATCCTCGAAGAACAGCACCATCCGGTCTTCGCCGGGGAACATGGTCCGCAGCAGACTCAGCCGACGGAAAAGAGGGTGCTCCCGGCTGGGGATGCGCACATACACCGTCCGGCGCTTCGGCGGCGGGGCCGGAGCGTCGTCGGACCGCTCGGAGGAGCCGGTGCGCGCCGCCGAGCTTCCGGGAGCCGTGAGATCGGTCAGGGGCCGGAAGGAATCCACCATCAGCTGCGGCTCTTTTTCGTCCCGCAGAGAGATCCGTCCCCGGACCAGCAGGGCCGCGGCGTCCTGCACATAGCCCCCGCCGTTGTCCAGCGCCCGCTGGAAGGCTACCAGCTCCATCATGCCGGTGTCGTCCTCCAGGGTGATATAGCTCATCAGAGAGTTGTTGCGGGTGGTGCGGGTCTTGCTGGAGGCCACGATCCCCGCCAGGGCGATCTCCTGATTGTCCCGGAACCGGACGGGGCTGCCCTCGGCAAAGTCGGAGAGCACCGCGCCGATGGGCACCGCCCCCGCCCGCCGGGCCAGCTCCCGGTAGTCGTCCATGGGATGACCGGTGAGATAAAGCCCGGTGGTCTCCCGCTCCATGGCCATCAGCTCCTGCCGGGTGAACTCCGGCAGATCGGGCAGGGGGACGGTGTGGACCGTCTCATCCCCGTCGGAGGCCAGACCGAAGAGGTCCATCTGGCCGGAGATGTTCTTCCGGCTCTCGTCGGTGACGCTGTCGATGATCTGGCCCGAGGCGGTCAGCAGCGCCCGGCGGCGGAAGCCGAGAGAGTCGAAGGCCCCGGCCCGGATAAGGGACTCCACCGCCCGGCGGTTCAGATCCTTGCCCACCAGCCGGCGGCAGAATTCATCCAGAGTGCGATAGGGGCCGTTCTCCGCCCGATCCCGCATGAGAGTTTCGATGAAACCCCGCCCGATGCCCTTGATCGCCACCAGACCGAAGCGGATGTTCTCGCCGGAAACGGTGAAATCGGCGGCGGACTCGTTTACGTCGGGGGGCAGGACCCGGATGTTCATATCCCGGCATTCCCCGATGTACTCGGCCACCTTGGCGGAATTGTCCAGCACGCTGGTAAGCAGAGCGGCCATGTACTGCCGGGGCCAGTGGCACTTCATGTAGGCCGTGCGGTAGACCACGATGGCGTAGCTCACCGCGTGGGCCTTGTTGAAGGCGTAGCTGGCGAAATCCAGGATCTCGTCGTAAATGCTGCTGGCCACGCTCTCCGGGATGCCGTTCTTCACGCAGCCCGGAATGCTCCTGGCTGGGTCGCCGTGGATGAAGGCCACCCGCTCCGCGTCGATGACGGCGTGCTTTTTCTTGCTCATGGCCCGGCGAATGTTGTCGGCCTGGCCCAGAGAAAAGCCCGCCAGCGAGCGGAAAATCTCAATGACCTGCTCCTGATAGACGATGCAGCCGTAGGTGACGGCCTGAATGGGCCGGAGGCTTTCGTGCTTGTAGCGGATCTTTTCCGGGTGCTGGGACCACCCGATGAATTTTGGGATGGAATCCATGGGGCCGGGCCGG
>JAEEGL013923038.1_pt1 | contig 12623 bp, 14 predicted proteins | sample 9134231 | NCBI WGS metagenome assembly JAEEGL01 (sample SAMN16246548, study PRJNA631951) | gut metagenome | biome: gut microbiome; feature: rumen; material: fiber-attached | host: Bos | place: Iran: Karaj | collected 2018-10
ACAAGTAAAATTAGGTATTATTATAATTATTATTTCAATAATATCTATATTATCATCATTATTTTTAACATCATATGGTTTTTATGAAGTATATAAAAATTTAGATTTTTCTATATACATGGTAATTGGACCTATACTTCTTCTATTAAGTATGGTTTTGTTTTGTGTAGGTTATATAAAAATTAAAGTCAATAAAGAAGAAAAGTGAAATGACATTAATCATTTCACTTTTTATATTATTTATCTAAATATGGATTTTCAACAACTGTTATACCAATATTAGAATATATATATGAAATTGTTCCAGCATCATTAGTTTGTAGACCAAAATAATTAGCAGATAATGAAACTAATTTATTATCTTCAAAGCTAATTGAAACATTTGTATATTTATTTGAAACTGTGAATACTTCAGCTGTTTCATAGCACTTAGTTTCATCATTAAATGTAAATGATTCATAATTGAATTGTTCTAAATAAATAAAATTAATAAGTCTACTTAATGTAGCATCAGGTGATTGATCACCAGTCCATTGATTATCATTATAATAACGGTATTTAAATCTAATCAAATTTGGGTTTGTTGGATGCGGTTCAAAATCAAAAAACAAATCTTTAAATTTAATTGTATCATCAGAATTATAAGAAGTATCAATAAAAGTCACACCGTCAGATTCAACAAAACCATAGTAATCTTCGCCAGTAGATGTAACATTATAATCTACTTTATAATTTAATTTAGAAAAATCTTCAATTGAATCAATGCCAAAATAAATATCAAATGTGTCTTTATTAACTTTATATTTATCTAAAGATTCTTCAGATGTTGAAGTTTGAGCACTTGTTGATGTTGATGTACTAGTACTTGTTGATGTTTCAGTAGATGTACTAGTGCTTGTTGAAGTACTTGTACTAGTTGAAGTTGATGTAGATACATCTTCTGATGAAGCAACAGTGCTTGTATTTTCTTTTGGATTTTCTTTCTTCTTTCCACAAGATGCTAAAGCTAAAAATACTGTAGTAACTGCTAATGCAGATATTATTTTTTTATTTTTCATAATAATTCTCCTTTTAAAACACAATAATAATATACCACTTAATTGATAATTTTTAAATTATTATTTAACAAAAAGAAAAACATCGCAATAGCGATGCTTTCTATTATAATAAATAATTAAAATTCATTTCCACAGTTAAGACATTTTCTAATAATCTTTGTTTCAGATTTAGTACCAGATCTTAAAGCTCTTGCTTTACCTAATTCACCAAAAAATACACCACCCCAAAAATACTTACCTACACTTACACCTTTTTGTGAAGTGACAGAAACAAATTGTGAATTTGTAGAACCACAAACAGGGCATTTATATCTTAAATCACCACTATCATTTTTATTTCTTCCATTTTTAATATCAGATATATAGCCACTTGTAATACTTGAACTATTATTTCCAACTGTAAATTTTCTATTTTTATTATTTTTTGAATTAATTAATTCTTTATTCATATTTCTAGTTTCTGCCGCGGCAGTAATTTTTTCAATTGCTTCAGCATGATTAATTAAGCCATTATCATATTCATCTAGTACTTGATCATATTCTTTAGGAATAATTCCTGTTACTTCTTCACCATTTTCTAATTGGAATTTATATATTAAAGAATATAAATCATCAATGATAAAGCCACAATTTGCACATCTTCCATTCATTCTTAAATTCTTTGTACCACATCTACTGCAAAATGCAATATTATGGTTCATTATAAAGCTGCCGCACTCAACACATTCTGTTGCATCATATGAATTTTCAGCGCCACATTTTGTACAATAAACAATTTCATCCTCTATATTTCTCGGTTCTTGTTGTTCTTCCATGACATTTTCTACAACAATTTCATCCTTCTTAATATCGATTTCAGAGATGTCATTTATTTCACCGCGATATACTGCATAAGCTAATTCTGTAGCTACTTCAAAAGATAACTTTTCTTCTTTAAAACTATCTAAAATATAATCATATATAGATTTGTTATCTTCATTCATTGCATATAATTTAGTGATTATTTGATTTAATTCAGTATATTTATCCATAACTATACCTCCTTTATCTATAATTTAATTTTATAATGTTATTTATTAATTTAAAATAAAAAAGTGAAATGAGCCAGTCATTTCACATTATAATTAAAATAATTTTCCGCATTTCATGCATTTGATAAGATGAACATTTACTTCATTGTATTGTGGATCTTGTAAAGTTGCTATAAATCCAACAGCCTTATATTCTACTGCCGGAAGAAATCCTGATTCTCTTATCATATAATTAATATTTGTATCAATGAATTCAACTTTACTTGAACCACATTTAGGACATTTATATTTCTTTTTTTGTATCCTTGTCCCACATGCACCACAAAATGTATTTTCACTTGAATTTTTTTCACCACATTTAGGACAATAAATAATATCAATATTATTTAAAATGCCTCCACATTTTGTACACTTTACTTCTGAATCTAAATTTTTAGTGCCACATTTTGTACAATAAATATATTTTTTATTTTTTTCTAAATCTTCAGCTACTTCATCAATAATATCTTTATTGACTTGTTCATAATCGCCACGATATGTTGCATAAATCATAGATTTTGCATCTTCAAAATTAAATTCTTTATTTTCAAAATGCTTTAATATATTATTGTAAATAATAATATTATCTTTATTTCCACTATTGTTGTCTAATTTTAATATTAAATTATGTAATTCTTTATATTCATCCATAATTTTTCTCCCTATTTTTTTATGGCTGTTTTTATATCAATTTCATTAGATTTAATATTTAATATGCCTTTATCATTTTTGACAACTAAATATCCTTCTTCTGTAATATCAATACATTTATATTCTTCATTTAAATATATGATATCTTTACCAATAACTAAATTATTATCTTTATATTCTTTCATTAGGATATTCTTATCTAAATTTAAATAATAATTAAATTTATCTAATATTTTATATATTAAAGACATATTTGATATTTGATTATTATATTTATAATAACCAATACCATTTACATTATCTTTATCATATTTATTAATGCCTATACCTACTACTGATGATAAAAAATTATTACTATATGTATCTTCTATTAAAATACCACATAATTTTTTATTATCTAGATAGATATCATTTGGCCATTTTATTTTAGAATTAATATTAAAATCTTTTAATGCTGAAATAATTGATAAAGGTGTAATAATTTGATATAAATTATTATTTTTAAATAATAATGAAAATATTATATCATCATTACTTTCCCAAATTCTTTGATATCTACCTCTACCATTTGTTTGTTTTTTCGCAATTAAAATAGATTTATCACTATATTCTAATTGTTTTTCTTTAAAATATGTATTAGTTGATGGAATTTCATCAACCACATATAGATGAAACCCATTATAATCATTTAAATAATTAATTTGCATTATTTGCCTTTATTTGTGATATTGCATCTTCTAAAGATTGTTTATCATTAATAACATAACATTTTAATTTACGATCAATTCTTTTTAAGAATCCTGATAATGTTTTACCTGGTCCAATTTCAACAAATGTATCTACACCTTGATCAATTAAATATTTTAATGTTTCTTCAAAATGAACTGAATTACAAATTTGTCTTTGTAAAATATCATTAATATTTTCATCTAGTGGTGTACCAGATACATTATAAACAATTGTATTATTTGGTTTTTTAGGTTGATATTTATCTAAGACTTCTCTTAATTTATTAGATGCATCTTTTAATAAAGATGAATGGAATGCACCAGATACATTTAATTCAACAACCTTAAGTGCACCTGCTTCTTCTAAAGCTTTCATTCCTGCATCTACACCTTTATTATCACCAGTGATTACAATTTGTCCAGGACAATTGTAATTAGCAATTTCACATACACCATCTATATCCTTAATAGCTGATAATATTTTATCTCTATCAAGACCGATAACGGCAGCCATTTTAGTTGTACCTAAAGGTAAGGCATTTTGCATGATATCTCCACGGAATGAAACAATATCAATTGCATCTTCTAAATTCCAGCATCCTGCGAAAGTAAGAGCTGTATATTCACCTAAAGATAAGCCACATGAATAATCTGGTGTAATGCCTGCATCTTTTAATTTAGATGCATAAATGTATGATGTTAATAACATACATTTTTGAGCAAATTTTGTTTGATTTAAGATATAGTCAGGACCAAAGAAACAAATATCTCTTATCTCTGAAAATTGATCAAAGATTTCTTTTGATGATTCATAATTATCATAAAAATCTTTACCCATTCCAACTGCTTGTGCACCTTGACCTGCAAATAAAAATGCTATTTTCATATTATTCTCCTATTGTACGATATTTATTATATCTATCATCTAATAATTGATTAATATCTTTCTTTTTTAATATATTAATTCTATTAATAAATAATTCTTTTAATCCATCATAATATTTCTTATCTGGATTTTTAACACCACCAAGTGGTTCTTTAATGATTTCATCACAAATACCTTTATCATAAAGGTCTTTTGATGTTAATTCCATTAAATTAGCACATTCTTCTGGTGTTTTAGAATTTTTAAATAATATTGTTGAAAATCCTTCTGGTGATAATACAGAATAAATTGAATTTTCAAACATATATAAATAATCACAAACAGATAAAGCTAAAGCTCCACCTGAACCACCTTCAGATAAAACAATTGTAATAATTGGAGTTTTAATACTTGAAAATTCCATTAAATTTCTCGCAATTGCTTCTGCTTGTCCACGTTCTTCAGCACCTTTACCAGGATATGCTCCTGATGTATCAACTATTGTGATAATAGGTCTATTAAACTTCTCTGCTTCTTTAGCTAATCTTAATGTTTTACGATATCCTTCAGGTGATGTCATACCGAAATTTCTATCGATACTTTCTTTTATATTTCTTCCTTTAGCTTGGGCTAAAACAGTAACTGGCATATCTTTTAAATAACCAATACCAGAAATAATTGAATGGTCATCACCAAAATATCTATCACCATGAAGTTCAATAAAATCATCAAATAGATTTTCAATTAAAGTTTTAGTTTTTAATCTATCAGGTGATCTTGCGATTAAAACACGATCCCAAGCAGATAAATTATTATATGTTTTTTCTTTTAATTCTTTTAAAGCCTTAATCTTTTCTTTTGCATCTTTAGAATCTGCATTTAAAGAAAGGATTTCATTTTCAAGGATAGATATGGCTTCTTTATTTTTTTCAAAATCACTCATTATTTATAATTATGAAGACGAAGTATTGTAGTTAAAGTTGCCTTCATATCCTTCCTTTCAACAATTTTATCAATGAATCCTTTATCTAAAACAAATTCAGATTTTTGAAATTCAGGTGGTAATGTTTCTTTAATTGTATTTTCAATGACTCTTTTTCCAGCAAAGCCAATTAAGGCATTTGGTTCAGCTAAAATGATATCACCAAGCATTGCAAATGAAGCAGATACACCACCAGTTGTTGGATCTGTTATATATGAAATATATAATTCTTTATCTCTTTCTAGGGCAATAGATGTTTTAGTAAGCTGCATTAAAGAATATACACCTTCCTGCATTCTTGCACCACCAGAGCATGTAAAAATGATTAATGGTAAATGTTCCTTATTAGATAATTCAATTAATCTTGTAACTCTTTCACCTGTTACACTACCCATTGAACCCATCATGAAATAAGAATTCATGACACCAACAAGAACCTTAATCCCATTAATTTTACCTTTTACACAAACGATAGATTCATCGCTTTCGCCTTGAATTTTAGCAGCTTCAAATTTTTCTTTATAATTAGGAAAATCGAAATGCTTTTCTTCAATATCATTAAAAATTATTTCATATCCTTCATCCATTAAAAGATTTAATCTTTCCTTTGGTTTTAATCTTAAATGAGTATTACAGTAAGGACAAACTGAATAATTTTTTAATAAATCTTCTTTTAAAATTAAATGTGAACAAGTTTTACATTGCACCATTAAATCAGGTGGAATGTTTTTCTTTTCTTCTTCTTGTTTAGCTTTAACATTTAATTCTTCTAAGGCAGTATTAAATTCAGCTAATTCTTCTTTTCGTTTATCGAATGAATCTTGCATTTTTCTCTAACTCCTTCATGAATTTTTCGACAAATGAAGTATCATAATTTCCAAGTACAAAAATTGAATGATGTAATAAAACATATTGGAATTCAACAGTTGTTTTAATTCCTTCAATGATAAGCTCTGCAAGAGCTTCTCTCATTTTTCTTATACATTCTAATCTTGTTTTACCAAATACAATTAATTTTAAAATCATTGAATCATAATATGGTGTAATTTCATATCCTGGATATACAGCTGAATCAATTCTAACTCCCATACCACCAGGTAAATTCATAAATGTAATTTTACCAGGTGTTGGTGCAAATCCTCTAGCTGGATCTTCAGCAGTAATACGACATTCCATTGCACAACCTAATAATTTAATATCTTCTTGCTTATAATTAAGCTTTAGGCCATATGCAATTTTTATCATATTTTTTACAATATCAACATTTGTAATCATTTCTGTTACAGAATGTTCAACCTGTACTCTTGTATTCATTTCCATGAAATAGAAATTTTCATCTTTATCAACTAAAAATTCAATTGTACCAACGCTATCATATTTAACATATTTACATGCTTTTATTGCAGCATCATATAATTTATTTTTAGTTTCCTGTCTAATACACATACAAGGTGCTTCTTCAAGCATCTTTTGATTTCTTCTTTGCATTGAGCAATTTCTTTCAAATAAATGAATTACATTGCCATATTTATCACAAAGAAGCTGAACCTCAACGTGTCTTGGATTTAAAATGAATTTTTCAATATATATTTCATCATTAGAAAAGAATCTTTTTGCTTCATCTTTTGCTTCATAATATAAATCTTTAAAATCTTCTTCTTTTTTGACGATTCTAATACCTTTACCGCCACCACCATAAGAAGCTTTAATTAATACTGGAAAGCCAATCTTTCTAGCAATTGAAATTGCTTCATCATATTCAACTGCCTTATGTGAGCCTGGAACAACAGGTACACCTGCCTCCATCATCATTTTAATAGCTTCACTTTTGCAGCCCATCTTTTCCATAACATCTGCATTAGGTCCAATGAAGACAAGTCCACATTTTTCAACCATTCTTGCGAATTTTGGATTTTCAGATAAAAAACCAAATCCTGGATGTATTGCATCACATCCAGTTAAAAGTGCAGTTTGGATAATTCTTTCCATATTTAAATATGAATCAGCTGGCTTAGCACCACCTATACAGATTGCTTCATCAGCTAATTTTTTGTGAAGAGCTTTATCATCTACTTGTGAATAAACGGCAACACTTTTTATGCCCATCTCTTTACAAGCTCTGATGATTCTAACCGCAATTTCTCCACGATTTGCGATAAGAATTTTTTTAAACATAATTAGTCACCTATTACAAATAGATTTTGGCCGTATTCAACCATTTGTCCTTCCTTAACAAGTACCTTTTCAATAATTCCATCTTTATCAGATGTAATTTCATTCATAACCTTCATAGCTTCGATAATACAAAGCTTATCACCACGTTTAACCTTTGAACCAACTCTTACAAATGGATCTGCATTTTCAGATGGTGCTTGATGGAATGTTCCAACAAGTGGTGATGTGATATATGAATCAAGGTCAAGATTTTCTTTACTATGCTCATCTTTAACCTCAATATCCATTTTTTGAGTTTTCTTTTCAGAAACAGTAGATATAATTTGAGATTGATTATCTCTTCTATCTAATTTAACCTTTAAGCCTTCAACCTCAACTTCCATACAAGTTAATTGTGAAGATTCAAAAATTTTAATAACTTCTTTTAAATCATCAAATTTATTTGCCATTCTTTTCATCTACCTTTCTTTGAACTAAATCAACAACATCTGAAACATAAAATAAATTTTGAATATCTTCAAATTCAATATTAATTTCATAATGTGTTTCAAGCTCAAGTATTAGCTCTACAGCATAAAGACTATCAATGCCTAAATCATCTTTTAATTTAGCATCAAGCTTAATTTTATTTTCATCAACATTTGCAAATTCAATTAAAAGATTTTTAATTTCTTCAAACATTAAATATCTTCTCCCTTCTTTTTTTCACCTTCCCAGAAATTATTCAAAAATACTTTATAAGCACCTTTTGTGAAAGGTGGCTTAATTAAATTAGAATAAGTTTCTTCTGATAATGTGTAATTTAAAGAATATTCTTGACCTGCATTAAAAAATTTTGTTTTAAATTTTTCTATTTTTGATTCATTATTAAGCTCTATTAAAGTCATCAATTGAGCTGCAGGAATGAATAAATAATTATTTTTACCACAAATATAATCATATTGCATAATTAATGGCTCATAAATTTTTTCAGCATCAGTATATGCACATGATGTAATAATTATAAATTTTTGATTAGGATTATAATATCTTAATCCATGGAAGCTTTGACCATCAAGTGGTGCTTCCTGTCCTTTATATGTCATCATCATTGATAACATTCTATCAGTCAATACTTTTAATGTTCCTGGCATACCAAAGAAATATAGTGGATATGAAAGAATGAAAATATCACAATTTAAAATTTTATCCTTAAGCATTGGAATATCATCATTCTTTATAACACAATTTCCTTCAGTTCTTGCCCAACAAGAAAGACAGCCAATACAGCTTTTGATGTTTAAATCTGAAATATTTATATATTCAACATCATATTCATTTTTAAAATTTAAACCATCAACAAAGCTTTTTGTAGCCACTAATGTATGGCTTTTTTCTTTCTTAGGTGAGGCATTAAGAACAAGTATCTTCTTCATATTTTTCCTTTATTTATAAATTTGGTCCTTATCAACAGATGTAAATGTCATAGTTCCTTTTGCATGAACTACACCATCAACCATTACTTTAGCATTAAATACAGCTAAAGGACCAACAGTTTTTTCTAAATCTACATAGATATCTAATCTATCACCTGGAATAACAGGCTTAGCAAATTTAAAATTATCAACCTTTAAAATTACATAAATTTTATTAGGATTAGATGGATCATCATCAAATACTAATGAGCAAAGCTGGGCACAGCATTCAACGATTAATACACCTGGCATAATTGGATTATCTGGGAAATGACCCATAAAATATGGTTCATTAATAGATACATTTTTTATACCATGAGCACTTTTACCAGGTTCTAATTCTAATACCTTTTCAATCATTTGAAATGGTGGACGTTGTTTAATTCTTTTATTGATATCATTAATATTCATCATAATGATAATCCTCCATCTAATGTAATAATTTGGCCTGTAATATATGACATTTCATCACTTGCAAGAGCACATACTACATTAGCGATATCTTCACCAGTTCCAAATCTTCTTAAAGGTATAACCTTTAAGTATTCAGCTTTCTTTTCATCAGATAATGTATCAATCATATCTGTTTCAATAAATCCAGGTGCAACAGCATTAACTCTAATTCCACGAGAGCCCATTTCCTTTGCAAGAGTTCTTGTGAATTGGTTTACTGCACCCTTTGTAGCACTATATACTGTTTGACCAGGAAGTGAGAATGTACCAGATACACTTGACATGTTAATGATTACACCACTTCTTTTTCTTGCCATTTTAAGTGCAACTTCCTTAGCACAATAGAAATAGCCTTTAACATTTAAATCGAAGCACATATCAAGATTTTCTTTATTTAAGCCAATTAATGGTTCATCTCTAACAATACCAGCATTATTTACTAATAAATCAATTTGCTTATATTTGTCATAAACTGTTTTTACCATTTCTTTAACTTCATCATAATTAGCAACATTTGCTTTATAAAGCATACCATCGCCACCATTAGATTTAATGATATCTAAAACCTCTTGGGCTTTAGCATCATTTGATGCATAATTTATAACAACTGTATATCCTTTAGTAGCAAGCTTTATAGCACATGCTCTACCGATACCACGAGATGCTCCTGTAACAATACATACCTTCATAAAATCACCTACTATTTTGAAATAATTACGGCTGAATATGAGCCATCATAACCATATGAAATAACTAAAACATTCTTAATATTTTTAATTTTCTTTGTTGATACTTTATTATCTTTGATGAAATATGTTTCATATTCATTTCCATCAAGTCTAATTAAACCATCAATTAATGAAATCATTGCACCAGCTGCACGAGCTTCACCAACTGTTTTCTTTGTTTCAAATACAGAAATACCAGTTTGGAATACATTTGATAATATCTTTAATTCAACATTATCAACCTCTTGATCACCATTTGCAAATCCTTCTACTGCATCAATATCAGATAAATTTAATTTTGCATCATTTAATGCATTATAAATTGCTGTCTTTAATGCATTTTCAGAACCAGCTAATGTTCCTTTTTCAACACTCTTATGTGCTAAGCCACATCCTAAAACATGACCATATACCTTTGCACCACGTGCTTTAGCATCATTATCACGTTCAAGCATTAATGAAATTGCACCATCAGATAATGCAAATCCTTTACCATTTTCAAATGGAGATTTTGCTTCATTTCTAATAAAGCCAAGCTTAGAATAAATTTCATTAATAATTTCAATATTTTCATCAATACCAGTAGCCATAATAGCTTTACCAATATTTTTCTTTAATACATCAACGCCATAAGATACAGCTTGTAAACCAGCTTGAGCACCATTTGTTACTGTAACATTATATCCTTTAATGCCAGAGCAAATTGAAAGGTAACCACCTGCAGCATTATAAACTGTATTAGGGAAATTAAATGCTGAGCCATTTGCATTTCCTTTTTCAGTAATATTATCTTGGAAATTTAAGCATGTACCTAAAGCACCAAGAGCTGTACCTACAACAATACCAATTTCTTTTGCAGATTCATCATTCATCTCATAATTAGAATCCTTTAATGCTTGCATACCAGAAATTGCTTGCATCTTACATAAATTATCAAGCTTACGATAGAAAGCTCTCTTTAAGCCAACATTATCAAATGAAGCATCTTCATAAGTTGTAGCTACAGAATTTTCTTTTAATTCTTTTCCTTCTAATAAAGCTTTTTTATTTGATTCAAAATCAACACCAAGTGGAGATAATGCACCAATACCTGTGATTGCAATTTTTTCTTCACTTTGTTCAAATTTAGCTTCGCCTTTATTATTCTTTGAGAAAATAATTGAAGCATTATTACCACCGAATGCAAATGAATTTGACATTACAACATCAAAATCTTTCTTTCTTGCTTCATTAGCAATGAAATCAAGCTTACCTTTATTTGCATTAAATGTTTCCATATCAGATTCTTCATAACCAATTGTTGGAGGGCATACACCATCAACTAATGCTCTAATTGCAAAGCAAGCTTCAATTGCACCTGCAGCACCTAAGCAGTGACCAACCATTGATTTTGTTGAAGATACTGAAATATTATCATTTTCACCATCAAAAATTGTATGAATTGATAAGAATTCAGCCATATCATTTTTAACTGTACCAGTTCCGTGAGCATTGATATAGCCAATTTGTGATTTTTTAACACCAGCATTTTCAGTAGCCCAATTGATTGCGTTCATTTGTCCTTCGCCATCTTCTCTTGGAGCTGTAATATGATGAGCATCTGATGATACACCAGATCCTAAAACTTCACAATAAATTTTAGCACCACGCTTTTTAGCACTTTCAAGTGTTTCTAATATAACACATCCAGCACCTTCACCTAGTGTGATACCTTTCATTTTATTAAATGGTGAGCAAGGATTTTCAGCTAAAGCATGTAATGCTAAGAATCCAGCATATGGAACTGAAGCAAATGAATCAGAACCACCTGCTAAAACAATATTAGCTTTTCCTTCTCTTATTAATGTTGCACCATATGCAATTGAAATAGTACCAGCTGCACATGCATTTGCAATATTTGTAATAATACCACCAGCTTTAACATCATTTGCAATATCATTTGCAATAGCTGAAATAGGCATTCTTAAAATATCATCCTTGTCATGATTATTTCTATAATAAGATTCAATAGATACAGCACCACCTACACAAGAACCAAAAATGACTGAAACCTTGTTATCATCTTCAAAATTCTTGCCTAATTTAGCATCCTCTAAAGCTTCTCTTGCTGCCTTAATACCAAATTTAGATACTCTATCTAATCCTTTTGTATTTGCAAGTGAATTAATATCATAATTTGTTACCTCACTTGCTAAATTAGCGTAGCAATCTTTAGTATCTACGCTTTTAGTTTCTTTTATTCCTGAAATACCCTTTAAGGCATTTTTAATTGTTTCATCAACATTGCTACCGATAGATGTAATCATACCTAAGCCAGTAACAACAATTCTTTGCTTATCGTCAAGCATAAATAATCCTCCTTTTTAAGAAAAATGATTGCAAGCTTTAATAAAGATTGCAATCACAAATACTACTCCTTATGATCTAGGATATACTTTGTTAAAGTGTTAATAGATAAG
>JAEEGL017220764.1_pt1 | contig 12623 bp, 12 predicted proteins | sample 9134231 | NCBI WGS metagenome assembly JAEEGL01 (sample SAMN16246548, study PRJNA631951) | gut metagenome | biome: gut microbiome; feature: rumen; material: fiber-attached | host: Bos | place: Iran: Karaj | collected 2018-10
CCCACGAAGGTGATGACGGTGCGGTTGGTGGTCATGCCGGGATCCACGTCCAGCAGCTTGACGCCTTCCACTTTCTCGATTTCAGCGGTCACTTGGTCAATGATATTCTTGTCGCGGCCTTCGCTGATATTAGGCACGCATTCGATGAGTTGTTTCATATCGGTTGATTTAATATTTTAAATTCAAGATTCAAGATTGGCCGATGGCCAAAAAGCGGCTGCAAAGGTACGTCTTTTTTCGGCACGAAAAGAAATCAATCCAACTTAAAATTGACTGGGACCAAATATTGCACCCTGACCGCCTTGCCCCTCTGCATTCCGGGCTTCCATTTCGGCATGGATTTTACTAAACGCAGGGCTTCTTCATCGCAACCATATCCTATGCCTCTCAACACCTTAAAATCGGAGAGGCTACCATCTGGCTCAACGATGAACCCCACAAACACTCTTCCTTGGGCACCAGCCTTTTTAGCCTCTGCGGGATACTTGACCTGTTTCGCAATATACTGCATCATGGCCTCTTCTCCATTTGGGAATTCAGGCATTTGCTCAACAATCTGATAAACATCATGTTCTGGATTTCCCACCTCGCCCATTTCTGGAACCACACACCCTTCCAAAACCACCTCAGAAGTATCCAATCTCAAAGGATCCGGTTGCTGCGCCAAAGCCACTTGACTTGCACCCAGCAAACCAACGGAAAGACCTGCTACGACTGCGGCTTTGCCCATCCGTTGCCGTTTCTCCAACTCACGCTCCAGATAGCGCACTTCTGCCTCGCATTTCGGGCAGGTTCCTTTGCAGTCGCCTTGGTAGGTGCATTCCTCAATGACCAACTTAATGTCGTTCTCCGCTGCAATCTGCTTGCGGATTTCCTTCAGGATCTTGCAGGTTTGTTTGCCTTTAGCCATGATAGTAAACGTATGGCGAGTTTAGCGCATTGGGAAATGAATCTTCTTGACGCATCGGCACTCAAAAGGAAAACTCCATGACTCGTCTTTAAGCTTATACTCGGCCGGTTCCCAAGTCATCATCAAGAAATCGGAGGAAACAGCGGCATCCAATATCTCATCAAGACCTTTTACAATCTCCACCTCGCTAACTTGGCCACTCTTGCCAACGGTGAAAGCAACTTCGATATCCCCAACATATTTGTCGATATTGGGGAAACCCATCCATGCAACGGCATGGGCTTCGCGGAACTTCTTCTCGCCGCCAAAGTAATAAGGAGCCTTGAACACTTCGGCATTCTCCACCAACTCATCCAAATTATCACAAGGTTTGCCCTTCCCTCCTATGTGTTCGTATTCTATATTACCACTTATCATCATCAAGTCTTCCATCTCTGGGATGACGAACTTCTCTTTCATGTGTTTTTGATAATACTCCGAATCGAAACTAAACATTTGTTGGTACAAGGGCACAATTCCCATCAGCGGTTCTTCGATGATGGTGTCGGGGTCTCGTCTCTCAGGTGCAATAGACACTACGTCACCAGCAAGAGGCTCATCGGGCTTATGAGTACATTGGTTGGTGTCGGCAACTGTTATGGTGTCACGAAAGTCAGCGGGCATACCAGCCAAAGGTTGGACCAAGGGCCCACATGAGGCAGCAGTAAGTGCTGTGCCAAGTGACATTCCAGCAAAAACAGCCGCCTTGCCCAAGCGCTGACGCTTCTCCAACTCGCGTTCCAAATAGCGCACCTCAGCTTCGCATTTCGGACAGGTGCCAGCGCAGTCGCCCTTGTGGGTACATTCCGAGGTCACGAATTCAATGTCGTTCTCCTCCGCAATCTGCTTGCGGATTTCCTTCAGTATCTTGCAGGTTTGTTTGCCTTTTGCCATGATATTTGTTTTTTGCATTAACGCGCCAAAGATACTATTTATTTTGGAAATTACCTTAATATATATTGGAATTCGTCAAAATCCATTACTCCCATCGTTTTCAGACTTTCCATGCTCCGGGCAACATCCTCATCGGTATTGAAATCAGGAATGTGAGGGATTCGCAATTTAATACGATCGGGATTGCCTTGCTTCAAAAGCCATTCCAAATTACTCAAAACCAAATTGTTGTCTTTTCCAGTATAAGCCTTGTAGATTTCCGAGTTCATGTCCTTGATGTCGACGATGTAACCATCCAAAACAATATCAAGAGTTTGTACGTTCTCGAAAGGCACATTGAGGCTCGTTTCCGCCATGATTTGCCATTGTGGACCGCAAAGTTCACGAAACGCTTTGATGAATTCCACCTGCAACAGAGGCTCGCCACCACCAAAAGTGATGCCGCCGTGAGTGGCCAGAAAATACAACTGGTCAATTTTGACTTCCTCGTAGAGTGATTCAGGTGTATAATCACGACCCTTTGACAAGTCCCAAGAGGTCTTGTTGATACAATACTTGCAACGCAATGGGCAACCGTTGAACGCCACTAATGTGGTGACACCATCGCCGTCCGTTGTCAGCCGATGACGACCCAACCCGAAAATCCTGGCGGTAATCACAAAAAGTTTACTTAGTTCAAATAACTTGGCGCATACGACCCTTTTTGCCTGTCCTTGTCCCACAAATTGAAGACTATACCCGCTTGGATGTCTCTCCATTTGGAGTTTCCCGTGTTAATACTGAACAAGTTGCTAGTAGCACCATAAATATGGAACGCGCCTAAATTGAAACCTACACCAACACCTATATTGACGAGACTGCCCCGCATCATTGTATAGGTGCCGCTCACTTCAATCTTGTCAAAGAAGGAGCCTCCGTATGCCAATGTAACGGCAGGTCGGAAGCCATCACTGCGGAAACAACCCTGAAATTGAGCACTGAAACGGTTGTGCTCATTAAGATCGAAACTCCCACGCAAGAGGAAACTGGTAGGCAACGAACTACGATAGTCATCCGAAATTTCGGTCCGGAAGTCAAAATACTGCTTCAATGTGTCAAGAAACATCCTTCGGTATGACTTGTCGGAAATAATCATTTGCAGTTCATCAGTGCTCAACCCTTCAAAGACAAAGGAACCATCATCATAGAACTGGCCAGCATCGCTGACGTTACCCACAAGTTGCATGTTGTTCTGGCTCCAATTGATAAAGCCCAAGTCGCTGACAGCAGTTGCCACACTGAAACGGTCGTTAATACGATAGTTGACAGCAACATCGAACCCGATGCCCGTGTTGTGGTAAAAGTCGGCGAGGCCAAATGGGCCATTCATCGTCAGACCGTCATCAGTAAGTTGAAACAACCGAGGCAAAGAGAAACGAATACCTATATTTTCACGAATGTGGAGTGCATAAGTATCGGGATCATTGAAAAATGACATTTCGAAAGATTCCGTCTTGATATTCGCAATACCAAACAGTAACTTGGCCCTTGTTCCTATAGAAAGATGTTTGTTGATTCTCAACTGATAACCGACCGCATATTCATGGTAGGCTTGCCCGTTAATGCCAAAATTCACCGTCGTGGCGTTGTCTTCACCAATAAGGGAAGTACCATAGACCAACAGACTAAACAAACTATAGCCGAACTCAGAAGTCGCCTGAACGCGATAATTGTGACTGAAACTGAGCATACCACTCCCCACCTTATGTCCAAAAGTCCACAAGTTCTCGTTCATGTTGAGAGATATTGAGTTTTGGTCGCTAAGACCTTTCGCGAATCCTATCAAGTCGAAATCCTCAAAGCTGAAATTGAACAAATCACGTAAACGGAAACGGGGATATTGCACATTGGCGCCGAAATTGCCCATACCAACAGAGAAATAACAAGTATAAGGCAAATCTGTGGCGACATTCGTATTCGTCTGATAAGGATTCATACGTAAGAAAGCGACTGGCGATACGTCTTGCGCCTTTGCAGTGGCAACAGCCATTATTATAGCCAATACCAAAAACAATCTATTCAATTCTTTCATATTCTTTTTTTTTTGAAATTCAACAAATTCATAGTATTCCTCGTCAGCCTACAAATCGGACAAAAAAATACGCAATCAATTGTATTTCACAATGTTAAAGATCATTTTTTATACAAATTTCCCATTCAGAACCATCTTAGCCACTTTGTTCGCGCCATAGTAATACGGCATAAACTCCAATTGCGTCATTGGTTGGGTGATGATGAGGTTGGCCAATTTCCCCTTGCTGATGCTCCCTACCTCGTCGCTTACGCCCATGGCATAAGCCGTGTTCAAGGTGGTGGCATTCAGAGCTTCTTCAGGTGTCAGACGGTAGCGGATGCAAGCCATCGAGAGGATGAGTTGCATGTTTCCCGACGGAGAAGTACCAGGATTGAAGTCGGAGGCCATCGCTACTGGCAGACCCGCATCAATCATTTGACGAGCAGGTGAAAGCGGCAGGTTCAGAAAGAAAGCACAACCTGGCAAAACCGTTGGCATGGTTTCCGTATCTTTCAGGCAGTCAATCTCTTCCTGTCCCATCTGTTCCAAATGATCGACGGAGATAGCGCCATATTTCACGCCCACCTGCACACCGCCCGAGACTGCCATTTCGTTGGCGTGGATTTTTGGCCTCATGCCGTATTTGATGCCTGCTGTTAGAATACGTTCAGTGTCCTCACAAGTGAAGAAGCCCTCGTCGCAGAACACGTCGATGAAATCGGCCAAATCCTCAGAAGCCACAAGCGGAATCATCTCGTTGATGACCAAATCGACGTAATCCTCCTGATGCCCGCGATATTCCATCGGGATGCCGTGCGCCCCAAGGAAGTTCGACTTGATGACCAAAGGCGAATTCTCTTTCAGTCGGCGAATGACACGCAACAACTTCAGTTCGCTCTCGGTGGTCAAACCGTAGCCGCTCTTGATTTCGATGGCACCCGTGCCCATGCGCATCACCTCATCGAGACGCTGCTGAGCCATGTCATAGAGCTCGTCTTCAGAAGCCGCAGCCGTCGCCTTGGCCGAGTTCAGGATGCCCCCTCCCCGCTTGGCGATTTCCTCATAGCTGAGGCCACGAATCTTGTCGACAAACTCCAATTCACGCGAGTTGGCGTAGACCAAATGCGTGTGCGAATCGCAGAATGCCGGCATGACCACGCTGCCTTTCACATCATAAACGCAATGATTCTCAGCAAGATATTTCCGACATGCCTCAGAATCCATTGGACCATAGTCTTCTATTTTCTTACCTTTTATATATAAGAAAGCATCCTTGATTCTTCCTGTTTCGGCCATCTCGGCACCGCGTTTCAGAAGGCGGCCTTGTTCCTCGATGCCGACCAGTTCCTTGATGTTAACAATCAACATACTTTTTGACAATTTTGCTGCAAAATTAAAGAAAAAACCGCCATTAGCACGATTTTTGTTATTTTTGTCCCCGAAAAATCAAGCATCATGAAAAAATCCATCCTCATCGCCATGGCCATCATTGCTGCCAGCATCACGGCCTGCGCACAAGAAAAGCAAGAAGAATCGAAAGTCAAACAATTGACTTACAAAGAGTTTATCAGTAAGGTCTGGAACTTTGAGAAAGACCCAAATACCTTTAATTACAAGGGAAAGTTGCCTGCCGTGATTGATTTTTACGCCGACTGGTGTGGTCCGTGCCGCCGTGTGGCTCCCATCATGGAACGCATGGCCGAGGAATATGACGGCAAACTGTTGGTTTACAAAGTCAACGTGGACCAAGAGAAGCAACTCGCCAGTGTGTTCCAAGTAAAAAGCATCCCGATGGTGCTCTTCATCCCCATGGAAGGTCAACCGATGATGCAGGTCGGAGCAATGCAAGAGCAAGAATACAAACAAATCATTGAAAACCAACTAATTAAGTAAAAACATTTTAGTCATGACTCATAGAGTCATTTTCTCCATTTTGCTCCTTTTGATAGGTGTGACTTCCTGTTCCTTAAAACAAGACTCAAAAGTCCAACACCTTACTTACCAAAGCTTTACCGAGAAAATTTGGGACATTGACAAACAGCCCGGCAGTTTTGCTTTCAAGGGAAACACAGCCGTCATCGTTGACTTTTACGCCAAATGGTGCGGCCCGTGTGTACAGCTGCTGCCCATCATGGAGAAGATGGCTAATGAATACGAAGGAGACCTCACGATTTACAAGGTCGATGTGGATAAAGAGAAAGATTTAGCCTCTATTTTCAAGATACAAGGCTTGCCTGCCATGCTCTGCATTTCCTCAACAGGCAGCCGCGTGAGAAGGTATAACGGCCTCCCGAGTGAAGCGGATTTGAGGACGATCATCGAAGAAGAGCTTCTCGACAAGCCAACACAACCATGACGGCACTCTTCACCACAGCCTATTTCCCAAGCATCAGCTTCATGACGCGTTTTCTCGCTGAAAAGGAGCCCATTATTGAGATTTGGGAAACCTACCACAAACAAACCTACCGTAACCGTTGCCGCGTGATGACGGCCAACGGCGTGGAAAGCTTAAGTGTACCCGTAGTAAAAACCAACGGCAACCATACCATGACCAAGGATGTGATTATCAGCCCAATAGAGCCATGGCAGCACATCCACAGCCGCTGCTTGGAGTCGGCTTACAAGGCTTCACCTTATTTCGACCATTATTACGACTATTTGAAACCTATTTTTGAAGACCATTTTGAACGGCTCATCGACCTGAACGATGCGACTTTAATGGCAGTGTTGAAAATACTGAAAGTCAAGAAGGACATTGTACACACGACGGACTATGTCCACAAGACGGAAAACGACTTCCGAGAGGTTTTCAGCCCCAAAAACATCCCTAAAAGCAGTTCATTCCCAGCGTATTACCAAGTTTTCAACACTAAATTCCCATTCACTCCTGACTTGAGCGTTTTGGACTTGATTTTCAATGAAGGGCCAGAGGCGGTGGATTACTTCACCCGAATCTCAAAACCCGACCAATCCGTGTTCTCCGTCAGCAAATCATAGTAATAGCAGATATTCTCCTCTGTGATTTCTTCTCCATTCACTGACACAATCCTGTCGCCGACTTTGAAGACCTCTTTCCCATCCAGGAGACGCGACGAGATTTTCAATTTTCCATCGGCAACAATGAGTTTGTATCGGGGGAAGTCAAAAGGCTCAACCTCATCGGTGACATTAGGCCTTACATACACTTTTGGAACATAAGCCGAAGCCGAAACAATCCAGTCAAACTGCGAGATGGCCTTGAGACCCATGTTGTTGAACGGCAAATCCTTTACGTATGTGATGTCAACACTCTTATCGGCATTCCCAAGACTAAATGTTCTTTGAGGGGCACGAACAAATCGCTGTCTTTTCACTTGACCTCCAATAGAATTTCCGTACGACCCCTCATAAACATAATCGTTCACTTGGGGATTTTTAACCCGTTGTTCATCTTTCAGCAAAAACCCTGCGTTACCATTACCCGTATCAAAAATGCATTCATATTCCACGCCGTCGATTTGAGGATAGACCCACAAGGCGTTCCTTTTAACCGCGCACTTGATGGGAACAAACCCTGTAGTGTCAATTGACTCTGAATATTTGATGAATCTTATTTCACGATGAGTAAAGTCCATCATATAATGGCCGATGTTGAAGCTTTCTGAACCTAATAAATGGTGTTTGGATATAGGATATTTTTCACATATGGACGGTTCGGGATTCAAGACAGCAAAGCCTATTCCCGTGTTGTTTATCATACTCGTCCCAATATTGACAGGCAACGTCGTCGACTTGATACTTGACTTTTTGTCGGCTCCCGTCACCCGATGACGGTAAAACTTCATCCCTTCAGGTCGCGTACTCGGGGTATACATCATCACCATCAACGAATTAACCCCAGAATCATAAATTAATGTATCTGGCTCTCCATTCACCTCGGCTTTGAAAACCATGTGCCTCCCGTTGAACACAAAATGGATGGTGTCATCCAATCGGACTTCAGTGCGATACTCTGGCCCTAAGAACAGCGTATGGACAACCAATCTCACAGGAAGGAAGTAGAAAACAGCAGCGACCAATATCGCAAGAACGGCTAAAATGATGAATAATATCTTCTTCCTTTTCTTTCTCATAGGTTGTTTTTGTGTGCTTTATTTCTCCGGGTAAGCAATCCTGACATGATAGATATTCATCAGCTTCTTTTTCAGCACTTTGCGACAGGTTTCGATGTCGTGAAGGGTTAAGTCCGTGTTGAGGAACTGACCTGCCTCCATCTGCTTGTTGATAATGTTGTCCACCAAGTCGCTGATTTTCTTTTCGTCGGGGTCTTTGAGGCTGTGCGAGGCAGCCTCGATGCTGTCGGCCATCATCAGCACGGCGGTCTCGCGCGAGAAGGGCGCCGGACCGTGGTAGGTGAACGGTGTCGGGTCAATTTCTTCACCAGGATGCTCCTTCTGCTCATTGATATAGAAATAATCCGTCCGGCGTGTGCCGTGATGAGTACGAATAAAGTCGATGATGCGCTCCGGCACGTGCGCCTTGTGTGCCAACTCAATGCCATCGGTCACGTGCGAGATGATGATTTCCGCGCTCTCAACATTGGAGAGGTCGTTGTGCGGGCTATATGCTCCATGCTGGTTCTCAGTGAAATACATCGGATTGTTGATTTTCCCGACATCATGATACAAAGCACCTGTGCGAGCCAAGAGTGTGTCGCCTCCGATTTCGTAAATCACTTCCTCGCAAAGATTTGCCACCTGAATGGAATGCTGGAAAGTACCAGGAGCGGTGGTGGCCAATTGCCGCAGCAAGGGACTGTTGGTATTGCTCAAATCCAAAAGCGATAAGGAGGTTGTTACGCCAAAAATACGCTCAAACATCATGATGATGGGCTGAGCCAGCAAGGTGAACAGCGCGTTCAGCAAGAGCAGGAGCAAATCCGACCAGTTGACTTCCGAGGTGGACATGAACGTAAAGGCGAGATAAACGACAAAATAGCCAATGAAGACGAATAGTGCCGCCTGGATGAAACGGTGGTGCACCCGCTTGTTCGACATGCTGAAAGTGACCAACACAGTAGCCACCAACTGCATGAAAATGAACTGGAAAGGATTAGGCACCGCCAGCGAAACCAGCATGACCGCAAACACCTGCACCGCGAAGGCAAGGCGCATGTTGAAAAACACGCCAATCATAATGGCAAGTAGGCTTATCGGCATGACCAATACCAACGAAGGATGCAACTTGACAATCCAATATGACGGGATAACAATCAGCAGTACCAATAGCAACAGTAGGATGATATTCTTCAGTTCCGCGAAAACCTTCTTGTGCAGCATGTGGACATACAAGCCCATCAGCGCGAAGACGAGTGCAACAAGCACCAACTGACTCAAGAAGATGCGCAAGGTCTCGTCGCGCGACAGCGAGCGTGTCGTATATTCGCGTTGCAAAGAGTTTAATATATTATAGGTGTGTTCATCCACCAATTCCCCTTCCGAAACGATGATTTCATCCTTCTGCACCAAGCCATAAGTCATCGAAACTGCTGAAACTGCATTATCCATGGCCTGTTTGGTAAGCTCGGCATTATAGAATACGTTTTGACGAAGGGCATCGTTGAGAAGTTCAGACAAAAGCTTTACATCCACTTTTAAATCAGCATTTTGCAAGGCAAACGAAACCGCTTCGGCAGCCGCACTCATGCTGTAAAAGTCACCGTAACGGGCCGTGCGCATAACCTTGTCGCGGATAATGCTCACTTCCATCTCGGGAGTCAAATCGGAAGTAGCGTTGTCGTAAGCCACGATACCACTTTCCTCGATGGAATCATAGACATTGAACAGATAGTCGAGACTCAAATCCTTGTCAAACGCCGTCTTTTCCGGCCATCTCGATTCAAAGTTGACAAACAAAGCGTTACGTGAGGCCATCATCTCTTCATCGTTGAAAACGAACACTGGCCGCACCTTGTTCGAGGCCGCCTCGTTTTCAGCCCAAAGGGTCGCTTCATCCTTGTAAATCGGGAAATCGAAAGGCGCGTACAAGGTCTCATGCTGCCATGGTTTTGATAGCTGGTATTCATATTTGAACTTGCCCGCCCTCGGCATCTGCCAACAGACCAGCAACGCAGCAATGATGAACGCGAAAACCTTGGCAATACCGTAAAAATTGTGGCGTATCTTGTTGATGATGTTATTTATTACATTCATAACCAATGAATTAAAGCTTTACACTTCGGTTCAAAATCTTGGCTAAATTAGGAAATAAACTCCAACCGCAAAAAAAGAATCGAAAAATGTATTATTTTAGCGGTCTGAAAAACTCAAAAAAATGACTTACGGCATCTGCAACTTATCCGCCATCGCCATGCGCAAGGAAGCTCGTCACGGCTCAGAGATGGTGAGCCAACTGCTTTATAATGAGACTTATCGCGTTTTGGAAAAAACCAAAGAATGGGTGCTTGTCAGGACGGGGCACGGCCTTTCGCCCCTACAGGCAGAAGACCCTTCGACGGGTTCAGAAGCCTATCCTTATGACGGCTGGATTCAGGCAAAGCAATTCTGTGAAATCAGCGAGGAAAACTACAACGCCTTGAAAGGCAAAAAGGCATACCTTATTAACAAGGCCGTTGCGGAATACAAAGGCAAGTTGCTGACATTGGGCACCCCGATTTATGAGCCTCATCCCAATACCATTGAAATGCTCGCCGAGTTTCATCCCGAGATGATGGTGGGTTACGCCAAAATGCTACTCAGTGCGCCTTATCTTTGGGGTGGCCGCACCGCGATGGGCATCGACTGCTCAGGCTTAATCCAAGTTTGTGCCCGTTTATGTGGACTTCTTCTTCCCCGCGATTCATCGCAACAAGTCAAAGAAGGCGAGTTGGTGTATTTCCTACAAGAGACTCAGCCCGGCGACTTGGCCTTTTTCGGCGACGAGGACGGCCACATCACCCATGTGGGCATCGTTATGGGCGATGAACAGATCATCCATTGTTCGGGTCAAGTCCGCATTGACTATTTGGACCAGACGGGTATATTTAATAAGGAGAAGAATGAACACACGCATCGATTGCAGGTCATCAAAAGGATGAAATAAAGGAATGATTCAACAAAACATTTTGTCATCAAAATAAGTTTGTTTTTTCTTCGTTACAATCAAAACCTTATATTTGCACCGCGTTTCAGAAACTAAAAGCGACAGGAAAATGAAGAAATCATTGTTTTTTGCATTGGCACTGGCGGCAATTTGCATTATGCCGTCGTGCGTAAAAGACCTTACACAAACCAAAATCGTTTTTGGCAACAATAATGGAATGTCCGTAATTTCATACGAGGGTATTCCGTTAGTAGAACAATATGGTCATAATTCTTGGGGTTACACCATTGACCTCAACGGCGACGGACAACATGACGTTCAGTTCCATTCAACGAGTGAAATCGCGGAAGGTGGCATCCTCACGGAACTTTATTGCCATGAAAACATCGCACTTTTGGGCAACCTCGTCCATCAGGAATTCTCGCTTTTGGCCAATAACGCCAACGACAGCTTCGGTAATGAAGACTCTTTCATGAGCACCGATGTCACACTACTTAGAAGCGATAACGAGTATTTTCCGATGAACGAAGCGAAATACATTGGTTTCAAACTCACTGAAAATGATAAAAACCGTCTCGGCTGGATGAAAGTCATCCTTCACCACGATTATGTTGAACTTTTGGAAATTGCTATTCAGAAATAATTTTAAATCTTAAATCTTTAAATCTTAAATACCAAACATGAACAACGCACTGATTACATTTGCGAAGCCGGACAACGAGCCTGTAAAAGCTTACAGACCAGGCTCTCCGGAGAGAATCGAACTCCAGAAGGAACTCGAAAGACAATCCAACGAAATCGTTGAAATCCCCGCCATCATCAACGGCCAAGAAGTCCGCACGGGCGACATGGGCGAAGTGGTGATGCCTCACGACCACAAGCACGTCATCGCTCGCTACCATAAGGTAGGCGAAAAGGAAGTCCGCATGGCCATCGACGCCGCCCAAGCCGCCAAGCACGACTGGGAGAACACGCCTTGGGACGAACGCGCCGCCATCATGGCACGCATCGCCGAGATGCTGGCCACCAAGTACCGCGCCCGCATCAACGCCGCCACCATGCTCGGCCAGTCGAAGAACTGCTTCCAGGCTGAGATCGACAGCGCCTGCGAGACCATCGACTTCTTCCGCTACAACAACCACTACGCCAGCAAGCTCTATGCCGAGCAGCCCGCTTCGGCCAACGACCAGCTGAACCGTACCGAATACCGTCCCTTGGAAGGCTTCGTGTTCGCCATCACACCTTTCAACTTCACCTCCATCGCCTCCAACCTGAACATGACTCCTGCCTTGATGGGTAACACCACCATCTGGAAACCCTCGACGACCGCCCTGCTGTCGAACTACACCGACATGCGCATCTTCATGGAAGCCGGCCTTCCCGCTGGCGTCTTCAACTTCCTGCCTGGCAAGGGCAGCGTGATCAGCGGCGTAGCCCTGAAGGACAAGAACTTCAACGCCATCCACTACACCGGCAGCACCGCCACCTTCAAGAGCCTGTGGAAGACCACTGGCCAGAACCTCGACATGTACAAGGCCTATCCTCGTCTCGTGGGTGAGACCGGTGGCAAGGACTTCATCTTCGTCCACCACAGCGCCGACCCGCAAGAGGTGGCCGTGGCCATCGTGCGTGGTGCCTTCGAATACC
>JAEEGL011657261.1_pt1 | contig 12622 bp, 6 predicted proteins | sample 9134231 | NCBI WGS metagenome assembly JAEEGL01 (sample SAMN16246548, study PRJNA631951) | gut metagenome | biome: gut microbiome; feature: rumen; material: fiber-attached | host: Bos | place: Iran: Karaj | collected 2018-10
CGATCATGCGCGCAGAGGAATGCTCTATTTCTACAACCATGTGATGTCAGACGGTAAGTGGGATGGAATACTTACTCCCGAAGATTTTCCGCCACCGAGGACAGCGATGTATCCAGCATGCAAACCTCCGCTTGAAAAGGCTTCCGATCATCTAATTGTGACATGTCAGAATGAGGATACTTCCATCACATTTGTGAAGCCTGTTGAGAAATGGTTTGAGATCGCGAATGCCGGCGAGAACGAGATTGTAGTTACTCTGGATCTGCCCAGATGGCTGAGAGTTGCTGAGGACAGTATCGTAGGCTTTGAGGGACACGGAGATATAAGGGTTCAGGGTGAGGAGAGAATTCTCCTGGAGGTTGACTGGGAATCTGTTCCTGAAATGATCACACAGCTAAGTGATAGCGGTGAGATCAAGCCGGAGGACAAGATTGTCAGCATCAAGGATGAGATACATATTATGGCGCTCATGACAGGTGAGAGTCATGTAATACCGGTAGAGATCAAGCTCTTCAGAGGTATAACGCTTCTGGGACAGAACAATATAATTTTCCCGCCGCATATGGAGGATGACGGAATGCTCCGAATTGAGGCGGATATGGTAAGAGATCTGTCCGGAGCATGGATCAGGATACCTAATCTCGGTCGTAACAGAGGTTCACTCGTTGAAGCAAGAACGGAGAGAGCAACACTCACATATGAGGTTACTGTAACCAGTGAAGGTGCATTTTTGCTGGAGCTTCACAGATTCCCGTCGCTTAATGCCGTAGGAAGGATAAGGATCGGAGTCTCGGTTGATGAGAACCCCGCTGAGATGATAGAGTCCGAATCCATTGATGAATACAAGGGCGACTGGAAGACAAATGTCAGAAACAACGTGGATAAGCTTTACCTGCGACTTCCGAATATTAAACCCGGATCACACAGGATCATATTCCATGCTGTAGATAAGTATTTCTCTTTCTCAAGGTTTGTTATTTACACCAGGGAGAGAAGAGAGAACACGCTGGGCATCAGAGGCGGAGATTTGAGGCTCCCTCTCAGTTTCGATGCAGCCGGATTCTCATGGGATTTCTATGGAAAGGAAGCCTATGAACTGCCTCCGAGACCTGTCTATTACGCACTTAGGAAACAGAAGGGCGACGGTATCGGAGAGCATATGGAATTCCTGTCTCAGTATGGCACACCTATTCCGGCATCCGAGATACTGGCTCAGGGACTTCACCCTGTTCAGGAAAAAGACGGACGAATTTTCATCGAGGCAGCGTCTGCTCTCGGTGAATCAAGAGCAGCATTCACGGAAGGCAGAAAATGGGATTACTGCAATGCGCCCTCACATGGAGAGACTGGTCTGGCTATGTACCTGAGGGATGAGTCAGCACTTGAGGCCTTCAAGAAGATGAGCTGGGGCGGAACAAGTGCTATCAAAAAGGCGCCTTCTCTTCATTATGTATTTGAGACACGTGGAGGAATATATCGTATATGGGCTAAAATCCTTATGTGGGATGCGGACAAGGCACATTTCACCATAGGAATGGATGACAAGATATACTCTGAACAGGACCTCTACGGTGGTCAGGGAATATGGAGATTTTCAGCAGAAAATATCTGGCGATGGGTACCTCTTGTTGATATCAAGCTCAGAAATGGCAGACATACTTTAAGATATTATGCGATGTCAGCCGGAATAAGAGTAGAGCAGTTCTACATCACTTCCACAGATGAGTTGCCGCCTGCAATGGCCTGATAAATTCAAAAAAATACCCACCTTTTGGTTGCGGTGCTGACCGCAGCGGAAGGTGGGTAAATTAGTGGTTTATTTTGTATTTTAGGTTGATACTGATCTCAGATGATATTAGAGAACAAAACTCTGGTTGCCTCCAAAGAGGTGCTCTTTGAAAGGAATCAGCATTGAGATGAGTATTGAACCAAGGATAACGCATGAGATCACTTCTCCGGCACCTACAGTAAGCATGAAGAACGGGATTCCGCCGGGAATATGATATGCATAGGTAAGTACAAACGGGATGATGACTGCGTTTGAAACTACAGGCGGGATAGTGCAAAGGTATCTGTTTTTCTTAAGAAGATGGGTACCAACTGCTCCGATCAGTGTTGCAAGTGTTCCGAAGATGATATCGGGAAGAGCACAGCCTGTAACGATATTACTTATAAAACAACCGATTACTACACCGGGTATAGCGGCGGGTGTGAAATAAGGGAGAACACAAAGTGCCGCTGAGAATCTGACCTGAATTGCTCCGCTTGCGAGATTGAAGCCTGCGGCAATTACAGTGAGAACGACATAAAGAGCAGCGATCACAGCTGCCTGTGTGATTAATAATACTTTCTTGTTTTGCATTTTTTATCTCCTTTAGTTTTGGTGACGAGTGGGAAGGAAGGACGGAAGTCCATAAACACTCGATTTTTAAACAGCGTGAGTAATTCTAGCACTAATGCACACCTTTGACAAGCCCTAATTAAAAAGTAGCAGTGAACAGCTGTTACGAGGTAGAATGAATATTATGAAACTAAGCGATGTAATGAAAGAATCCAAAATAAAAATACATGCGAGTATCAACGGGCATGGCATAATTCTCATCACCAAGGCTGCCATTGGAGTACGTGACGGTCTATTGGTTGAGTCGTTGACTTATTTCGATGAGGATCTGACCTTCAGAGAGCCGACCAAAGTAATCGCTGTCAACAAGCGCGATGGCAGAACCTATGAGTTTGAATCTCAGAGTATTGGCCCTGTTGAAACCCGCTATGGCAAGTTCCATCTAATAAGATGTCCTGATGACGGCAAGGTTATAAACCGCAGACAGGCTGAGAGATACGATATCGACAGACTTGGGGTTATCAGGATCAACCGAGGTGGCGATATCAGAAATGCTCTTGTCTACGATATTTCCATGAGAGGAATAGCTTTTATATTGGACAGCGATGCGGTGTGCAAGGTGGGAGATCATATCACAGCGTCGTTCAGATATGATCCCAACTATTTCCATTTCTATGCATGTGAGGCTACGGTCGTACGTATTTTTACAATAGATAATCAGATTGCAGCGGGATGTTCCATTGATTCCATGGGTGCCGACATGATCACGCTGATCAGTAATAAAAAGAAGGAAAAGCTCGGTATCGGCGTGGATGATATGCTTGGAATATCGGATTCGACCGATGAAAACATAGCGTCGGGGGACAAGATTCCCGTCAATTATGTGCCTCCTAAGAATAATGATCAGGGGTACTCTAAGGATAAAGATCCATCGAGATTTGAATTGCATCTAAGTCCTGAGGAGGCTGCAAAAGCCATTCCCGAGGGAAGAAGAGAGAGACTGGAGATTCCTGAAAGGGAGAACATCAGAGAAGTCATTCCGGAGATTAAGCCAAAGCCGCAGGTGGAGCCTGTAGCTATCGGCGATGAGGACATGGAACAGTTCCTGTCACCTGATGAGGCAGCAGACCTCATACCTGAGAGATCGGCCTCGGAGATTATGGAGAGGCGCGCTATCAGAGTAGCTGATATTGATGAGGATATTCCGATCAGGGAGAAACCGTCCAGACCTGTGCGGGACGAATTCTACGACGTAGAGGTGCAGAGAGCGTATGATCCTGCAAAATCCCTTGCAAATGCAGCTAATTCTGCTAAGAATAGTATCCATCTGCCGGGGAAGAGAAGAGAGCTGGAACAGAAGAAGCCTGAGGCAAATAAGCCGGAACCTAAACGTGCTCCTGCAAAGCCCCTTTCAACAAGTAAATCGGAGTTCAGGGGAAAGTTTGGAAATAATATAGATGAAAGTCTGTTTGAGGGTAACAAGAATGACGGGTTCCTTACACCTGAACAGATAGCTGATATTATTGAACTTGAAAGAATAAATAAAAGAGATTTCTAAAATAAAGTTCCGGGATGCCACATTTATGGTATCCCGGATTTTTTAATTAGTCATTTTCGATTTAGAGTATGGTCTGCGTGTCATGTTGAAGTAGCCGACTCATAATCGACTGTTGAGAGGTCATATTACAGATGTCGCTTCTATGCCACGACTTTTGTGCGCCGCAAAATCTATCTGATGAACGGTTCCCACATCACCTGTGGATTCATGTAGGAAAACTCCGCTCGCTCTGAATTTGGCATTTACTGCAAAATCACTACCCTGGGAGGTAAATTCGGTGTCGGCACGTCCCAGGAAAATTGCACCTACATCCCCTTCCTTCAGGGTCATCAAGGTATCTTTTCCATCATCACCTCTGCACCATACGCGGAGTTTTTCAAAAATCTCATCGTTCTCATCAATCCATCCGTTGCCGTCCCGGTCAAAGGCAGCGAGCTCTGAAAAGCCGTCACCGGATCTTGCACCAAATAGTTCGCTTCCGTTATTTATGATGCCGTCTCCGTTTCTGTCATAGGCGAGGAATCCGGAGCCGGGTGAAAGCATGTTTATTTCCTCCTCTTTGCCATCTGCGTCGAGATCGAAGGTGAAGGTCTGATCTGATATTTCGGTTACCTCTGCTCCTACATTTATAACCAGTGGATCGATCAGGTTCACGGGCTGCATGTGAGTGGCGTGAATCTCTTCCGTAAATTTGCGGGACATATTGAGGTTCACATTGAAACCTATTTCCCGTCCGTCCTCAGTTTTGGCATAGCCTTTTACCGTGAATGCAGTCTGTTCCTCCTCTACATGAATATAGGAGGCGGTTGATACGGACATCCATTGATAAGAACCTGCGTACATCTGGCTGCTGAGACTGCGCATGAAATGCTGCATCTTGCTGCCACCTCTTCCTGACGCAGCACCTCCGTAGATGAGCTGCATCAGATTAAGGATGCGTTCCATCAGCTGCATCCTGATATTTTCAATCTCGGAGATCTTGGAATAAGCGGGATCCCCCGACCGGATGGCATAACCGCCACCTGCGTTGTAATTGGTGAAGAGAGTCTCCCCACCATCTGAGATGTTCTGATCCCCCGCTGCGTCTTTCAGAACATCATCGAAGCCAGGCGTTTTGCCCTGGCCTGTCTGGACCAGCATCTGTCCCTTAGTCATGATCATCTGTGACCTTGATGAATACATTCTCTGGGATGTCAGGTCCACGTTGCTGTTTGCAATCCTCATAAGCACATTCCTCCAGAAGTTTGCGCTCTCGCGACATTGCGAGGCAATACAACATTACTGTAAGCTGTGCACAAAAAAAGAGCACAGCTTCGAAGAAGCTCTGCCCAGCTTTATAAATCATATTTCGGACGGGGGTGTTTTTTTCTTAACCTCATGTAAGAAAAATTAGAGATATTGTTCCTAGAGCGCCAAAATCATAGTATAATTTACAATATATATACATTAGTTGGGGGAAAAGTTTTATGGGGATAAATCATAAGATCCATATCGGATTTAATTTCCATGTAGATTTTTATCATTCAGACAGAGGAGATACCAACGATGCTGTCGGCTTCGGCAGAGATCTCATCATGGTCAGAAATATTCTCGAGATACTGGGAAATGCCAATAATGAAGGACAGCCTGTGAAGGCAGCCTGGGATTTTGAGAGAGAGTATACCCTGGGCAGAATTCTGCCATCCCTTGGCCCTGATGTTATAGAAGGAGTTAAGACCAGGCTTCGCGAGAGAGGAGACGAACTGCTCTTTTCAGGAAGTCATGCGGATATGTTTGCGGCGATGTCCGGAAGTGAAGTAAGAGCTGCTGTCAGAAAGGCACTTACCGGAAGAGTGGATGTGCTGTCAGATGATCCTGCGGCACCTGTCAAACCTGACAAAATCGTGAACGCGCTGGGTGAACCGTCCATGGTTCTTTGCCCGGATGCTTTTGTTTTCTCACCTTCAATAATCGAAGATCTGACTAAATCCGGTGTATCGGCAGTGATCCTTGGAAACAGCTGCGTGGGTCCTGATGCAATGACCACCGTTGCGGGGGAGCTCAGGAAATCACCTTATGTTTCATATAATCCTGTAACCTACAGACATGCCAGTGCTTCCATGACGCTTATTCCTTCTTATTCTCCGGGAGAGTTTATGGATGCGGGCAATCTCACAATTTTCCTGAATGATCTCAGGGAGAAGCAGATATCGGGTGACATCGAGGGAGATATTTTCATACTTATTAGCGCCGATGCAAGAAGTGCATGGTGGGATTCCATGGGCGTCAAAGGCTTCCTGTCAGTCGTTCCCGGAACGGAGGGACTCGCGGGATTTCTGAAGGAACTCAGAAAGCTTGATTACATCGCGTACAACACGCCCAGCGGATATCTTAGAGACCATGCGCCTGTATCTGAGGTCAGCTTTGCAGGAGATGTGGCAGCGGGTAAATTCAGCGATCTCTCCACCTGGGGTGAGACACCGGCAGGCAGAATGATCTGGACCAGACTTGAGAGAGCCAGGATAGGCAGCAGGGTTTATTCCAAAGAGAGACTGTCTGATTCACTGACTAAAAGGGTGGAGCTGATTAGTGCAAGAAATTTTGGAGAGGCACTTCCTGCTCCGACTAAGGACAGACTCGCTCAGATGAACCAGCTTTCAGCTGATATTCAGAAAATTGAGAGAAAAGCCATAAACGAGAAAGAAATGTCTATGCGCACAAGCGGGCGTCAGAGACTTAATAACAGTGCTATCGGAAAACATCTGTACTCAAGAAGAAAGGATGATGAGGAGCGCAACTCTTTCATTATTATGAATCCGAAGGGACAGCGGACAGTGTCCTATCAGTTGGAGATAGAGAGCGGACAGTGCCCTAAGATCAGTACCCTTGTGCTCGAATGTGATGAATGTCAGATAGACAGCTACACCGCTTTTGAGTCCATGTCGGATGGTAAGTTTGTAACGGGAGTATTCGTGCTGATGCGTTTTGCGGAGGCTCAGAATACCTATAAGATATATTATCATTTTGACAGATCGGATATACCGAAGGAACCTCACAAGCCTATCATAGAGGTAAAGCCTGAGGATATTCCTGTTTTTCATGCTGAAGGTGCTATGAAGAGGCTTCTTGAAGCACAGGGTAAACTCCAAAAGCCTGTGGAGGAGAAAAAGGACGATACCAATCCTGCGGTCGCTGAGAGGATTGCGGCAATGAATACCGCAGCAGGTCAGGGTAAAGGTGCAGATCCGGTTAAAACAGAGAAGGAGACCTATGTCATTGAGAGCGCCGGCAGAAAGCTTAGACTGATCGTCACTGGAACAGGTGCCGGAAAAGGCAAAATACGTGAAGTTTTCTACGGAGATGAGAGGATTGGTGATGACCAGTTCCTCATGTCATACGTGAAGGCAGGAGGCAAGGTCTCTGAGTTTGAGTGCACAGCTGTGGAAGCGGTTCAGGTGGCAGGATCAGGTGAAGGGGTCAGAATCTCCGGAGAGATACATGCCAAGGGAGAGAGCGTTCCCGGAAAATACTCTTTGTCCATAATAGCAACCAATGCTCTGAAGGGAGCAGATGGAGTACTTATATATTCAGATGTTCAGTACCCTGAGATACATGCAGGAGCAGATAATGAACTTGAGGAAGTGGCACCTTTACAGATATCACCGCTTTACAGAGCTGGTGTCGGCGTTATCAGAAGAGCATTCACCGGAGATGTGAGCGACTATCCTGTATCCTGTTTTGGAAAAGCTGTCAGGGAAAATGCAAATATCAGTTCATTTAATCACCAGCTTACTGCAGGCGTAGTCGGAGTCAAAGGGGCGCTGTCAGGAATAGTTATAGCTCATTCACGTCAGATGCTTGGTGCGATAGCAGGGTGTCCGGGACGACTTCTCACAGATGGTGAGGGTCAGCATCTGAGCCTGAATCCCTTCGGAAGTTATGGCGGAGGACACAGAGAATATCCGACAGTTAGTGAAGGACTCATTCAGAGATACAGTGATATTGCTGTAACAGGACCAAAGCAGTGTGTTGCTTCCGCATACAACGGTGTTCATGAGAAATTCTGTCTGGTTATCTCTTGTTTTGCCGGTGCCAGTATGAATGAAAATCAGCTCAGCGAATTAACCGCATTCAGTGACGGAGCTGTTATCTGCGGAGATGAGACGGGAGTAATCCATCCCTTTGAAAAGGACAATACAGTCCTTCCCAGATATCAGATGGAAGCCGCTCCGGGATCGGACTTTGCGCCGGATCCGGTTGAAATTAAAACTATCAGGAGTGAGATTTCCAAATATATTAAGGGCAAGAAATAAAATTAATTTTGTAATAAAAGTAGTAAAGATTTAATCGGATGAAAAAAAGCGAATTCAAAAAAGAGGCCGTTTTATACGGCCTCGCAACCTTTATGGTACCTGCGCTGATGTTTGTAATCGTCTGTGCGGTACTGAGGATCACCCCTTTTGGTGACAAAACATTTTTATATGAGGACATGAAACAACAGTATGTTGATTTTTTTGCCTACTACAAAGCCGTCTTTCATGGTCAGGACGGCTTTTTGACGTCTGAAAACTGCGGACTTGGTTCTAACATGCTGGGAATATGGACCTACTATCTGACAAGTCCGTTTTTGCTGCCATTCATATGGATACCTGAGAAGATGCTGCCTGTAGCGGTGACTGTTCTCATCGGCACCAAGCTGTCTGCAGCAGGGCTTACCATGGGATGCTTTTTAAGGTCAGTCACAGATAGGAAGGATACAGTAATTGTCTTTTCAACTGCCTATGCTTTCAGTGCATGGCTGGTTGCGAACATGACCAACACCATGTGGATAGACGGCGCGATAATGCTTCCTATCATGGCTTATACATATCGAAAATTGCTAAGGCGCGAAAAAAACAGCATGCTGCTTTATGTGCTGTCGGTTGCGGTGGCGATCTACGTCAACTACTATATCGCAGCCATGATGCTTATATTCCTGCTGGTGTTCTCTCTATTGGGACTTGCGCTCAGAGAGTTGGATTTAAAGGCGTGCTGGAGATTCGGACTGGGAAGTATCCTTAGCGTGATCGCAGATCTGTGGGTGCTGATCCCGGTGGTATGCTCTCTACGAGGCAGTAATAAGGACCACACCGGTGATGTTGCGAGGGCGTTCAGCAGTTACCTGCCTTCCTCAGAGGCAGTGGCAAGGAATATATCACCCGTTGATGTAATATCCAAACTTTTCTGTATAAGCTATGACAGCATCGAGATAATGGAGGGATTTCCAAATATCTATTTCGGTACGGTCCTCGTGCTGCCAATGCTCCTGTTTTTTCTGAATAAAAAAATAAATAAAAAACACAGGATTATGGCCTTTATATATCTGGCGGTCCTGATGGCATTTTTCTGTATTAGCGAACTCGATAAGCTGGCACATGGGGAAACACGTGCTTATGGGTATCTCTACAGGTATTCATTTGTGTTTTCATTTGTGTGTCTGATCATGGGGTGCGTTTGCCTGTCAAAAATCGAAGGTTTAACTGTTAAAAATGTTGTATTTGGCGGAGTTTTCGAGGAATTTCTTCTTGCGATAGCGTACCTTAGTAGGGTAAGATTTTTGAGTGCAAAGATGCTGCTGATCAACACAGCTCTTGTGATGGTTGCCACGGTGCTGATGGCTGCAGGAGTATATGCGACGCGCAAAACGCAAAGCAATATTGTTAGTGTTGGGAATGATCCTGAAAAAGGAACTGGCGGTGCCGATACTGAGAATGGAGCTGGCAGCAGTTTACTCAGGATGGTTAGATGGGCAGCAATACTGGTACTTGCAGCTGAGCTCATGCTCAACTTCCTGTGGATATACAGAAGCCAGGCTATGAATGCAACATATGTCAGCGAGTATTCTCAGAAGGTTGCAAGTATTGAGACGGCGCTGGATTCTATATATAATTCGGCTGGAGAAGAAGGAAGAGAAGGGGACCGGTTCAGAATAGAGAACTACAACCGAAGAACTCCGAATGACGGACTTCATTTTGGCTACAGAAATGTATCCACCTACAACAGTCTCCTAAAGGTTGAGGACCGAGAGCTTCTATACCGAATGGGCTTTAACGACAATGGATTGTATGCAGAGTATGGTCCCGGTAATACTCGAACAGCCGATGCACTGCTTGGAATCAGATACCTCATCACGGATGAGGAGTATGTGCCGCTGGAAGGTCAGAAAAAGGTGGCAGGCGATGTGATTGAAAATGAAGTCGCATTGGATCACGAAACCTATATTAAAGGTGAGGATACGAAAGAACTTCTGTCATATATTGATACAAAGGACGGAGTCACAGATTCGCCCTTTGATGTACAGGAAGCCCTATGGGAGAAACTGACAGGTAACAGCGATGAGATATTTGTAAATGCAGAGGTGTCGGTGATCGATAAGGAACATAGAGATAACGGAGATGATCAGGATGCTTTGAATTACGGGGATGATATCTTTGAAGAAATAGCCGACCATATTATTTTTTATAAAGCTGTAGCAAAGAGCGACGGCGAGATGTATTTTTATATGAATAAGCAGAGCGGCGTCGAGAGGAATCTGACTGTTTATATAGACGGCGAATTTGCGGGTGGCTATGGAAATGCATCCAGCCAGAAGGTGCTTCATGTTGGTTATTTCCACGTTGGAGAGAGTGTAGAAATCGGTATCTTACCGGATGAGATAAATGAGCTTCCATCGGAACCCATGATAGTAACCGAGAGATTTGATTTCTTAAAATGAGTCAGGAAATCCGTTTATTAGCGGAGTTTTACATAAATAGAAAACATAAACGTACAGTAAAGTATTATTCATACAGACAGGAGGAAAGTATGGGCAAACTTACAAAAGAAGATATATTCAGGATTGTAGATGAAGAGGATGTTGCTTTTATCAGACTTCAGTTCTGTGATATTTTCGGAACTCCCAAGAATATCGCCATAACTGAGAGACAGCTTAAGGACGCTCTTGAGAACAATTGCATGTTCGACGGATCAGCAATCGAGGGATTCGGAAGATCGGCTGAGAGTGATATGTATCTGTATCCCGATATCGACAGCTTCCAGATTTATCCCTGGAGACCGCAGAGCGGCAAGGTTGCCAGGATGTTCTGTGATGTGTACACATCCGACAGGAAACCTTTTGTGAGCGATTCCAGAAGCGTGCTTAAAAAGGTTCTCGAGCAGGCTCAGGAGATGGGACTTACCTTCAAGGCTGATCCCGAGCTGGAGTTTTTCCTCTTTGAGCTTGATGATGAAGGACAGCCTACAACGAAGACTCATGAGACAGCAGGATATTTTGACCTTGCTCCGGCTGATCAGGGTGAGAATGTACGCCGTGACATAATCATGAATCTGGAGGATCTGGATTTCAATATCACATCCTCTCATCATGAGATTTCTCCTGCGCAGCATGAGATCGATTTTACAGAGGATGATGCTGCCAGAATGGCAGATATGATAATGACCTTCAAGATGGCGGTTAAGACCATTGCCAAGAGACACGGTCTCTATGCCACATTCATGCCTAAGCCAAAGGAAGGAATGAATGGATCCGGAATGCACGTAAAGATTCTGTGTGAGGATGCTGAGGGCAGAGATGTATTCAGAAACTCTGATGGAGAAGGGTTGTCTGAGACGGCAAAGCAGTTCATCGCAGGACTTCTTATGCACGTAAAGGGGATGACACTTGTGACTAATCCTCTTGTCAATTCATATAAGAGACTGGTTCCGGGATACGATGCACCTGTTAATCTGACCTGGTCAACTGAGTCCACAAATCACAGCTCTCTCATAAGAATTCCGTCACCCGGAACATCAGGTTATGCTATAGAGCTCAGGAATCCGGATGCTACATGTAATCCATATCTGACACTTGCGCTTATTTTGGCAGCAGGAATGGATGGTATAAAGAGAGGGCTCACACCTCCGGACAGCCTGGGTGAGAATCTCAAGAATAAGACAGATGAAGAGATCAGAGATGCTAAGTTCGAAGTGCTTCCCAAGACATTGGGCGATGCCATAGAGGCATATCTGGCAGACGATTTTATAAAAGAAGTGCTGGGAGAGACTATTTATGTACAGTATCTCGAAGCAAAGCGCAGAGAGTGGAAGGAATTCTGCAACTGTGTAACCCAGTGGGAACTTAGAGCATATCTCAACAATCAGTGATCTTTAAGGAATAGAAGAATTTGTCGAACATTATCGTAGCGTTTGCAAAGCAGGCAGATGCGCAGAACTTTAAAAGCATATTGATGAGGGGAGGCTTTGAGCCTGCCTATGTATGCACCACCGGTGCCCAGGTATTGTCAGCAATGGAGAACCTGGGCAGTGGTGTGGTTGTGTGCGGCTATCGTCTGGGCGACATGCTGTTCTCAGAGCTGCTTTCGGACATGCCTGCTTTTTTCCAGATGCTACTGATTGCGTCCCCCGCCAGAGTGGAGGACATCGGCATATATGACTCCGGTTCTATAGTCTTCCTGCCGACTCCGCTAAAGAAGGACGATTTTTATTCGACATTGACCCTGATGCTGGAAGGTGTTCAGAGGAGACGTAAGAAAATCAAGGATCAGAACCGTCACAGAAGTGATGAGGACAGAAAAGTCATAGACAAGGCGAAGCTCCTTCTTATGGAACGTAACCACATGACGGAGCCCGAGGCACACAAGTATCTGCAAAAGTGCTCCATGGATTCGGGGACATCACTGCTTGAGACGGCTGAGATGGTAATCTCA
>JAEEGL012577529.1_pt1 | contig 12622 bp, 9 predicted proteins | sample 9134231 | NCBI WGS metagenome assembly JAEEGL01 (sample SAMN16246548, study PRJNA631951) | gut metagenome | biome: gut microbiome; feature: rumen; material: fiber-attached | host: Bos | place: Iran: Karaj | collected 2018-10
ACTGCATCTTGGCGCGCAGATCCACTCGCAGACAATAGGCTCCCGTCTCATCGCTGGTTGTGCCTATCTTGGTACCGCGAAAATGGATGTTCACGTTCGGTATCGGTTCGCCCGTCGTCTCGTTGACTATCTCGCCGATAATGATCGTCTCTGCCGCTTGCGCCATAGGAGCAAACAGCAGGGCCAACACCATCCACAGCCATATATTCCGTAGTTCTTTCAACTTTAAACTTTCCACTTTCAACCCTTATTCGCCGGATGATACTGCAGCACGGCCTTGCGCAGGTCTTGTACATCCAGGTGCGTATAGATTTCTGTGGTTGCCAGATCCTCGTGACCGAGCAACTGTTGTATGACGCGCAGGTCGGCTCCGTTCTGCAGCAGATGGGTTGCAAACGAATGGCGCAGCGTGTGCGGCGACACCGTCTTGGTTATACCTGCCTCTGCGCACAGACGACGCACGATGGTGAACACCATGGCTCGCGTGAGCGGACGACCGTAGCGGTTCACAAAAGCTATATCTTTCGACTCCGGCTTCAGCGGCCATGTGGCGCGCTCTTGCATCCAATAGCCGAACCACTCTTCCGCCACGGGCGACAGCGGCACCAGACGCTGTTTGCTGCCCTTGCCCTCTATCAGCATATAGTGCTCATCCGGATAGATATGACTGAGTTTCAGGTCCACCAGTTCGCTCACGCGCAGACCGCTACCATAGAGCATCTCCATCATGGCACGATTGCGATGCCCCTCGTTGCTGCTCAGGTCTATCGATGCCATCATCCTGTTCACTTCGTCCAGCGACAGCACCGTCGGCAGATGTTTCTCTTTCTTGGGTCCCTCCAGCAGTTCCGACGGATCCTGCTCTATATAGTCCTTGTATAGCAGAAAGCGGTACCACGAGTGTATGCCGGCCAGTACGCGTGCTTGCGTGGCCGGAGATGATACGGTCTTGAAGATGTCGAATACGAATGCCTGCAGGTCGTCATACGAAGCACGGACCGGATCCACGCCGTGTTCATCCATGTACGAACGCAGTTTGGCCAGATCCATCTCATACCCTTCGATGGTGTGTGCCGAATAGCCTCTCTCCAGACGGAGATAGGTGTGATACTGCTGATAGATATCTATTTCCTGGGTCGCTTTTGCCATGGTATGAGTGCGCCTTGGTAATGGGTCTCGTAGGTAGCCGTGTTGCCATACACATTCCGGAAATAGAATGTCATACGCATGTCCTTCAGATTGTCGGTTGTGTCGCTCACCACTATCGTTCCGCTGTCCAGCAGCTGGATGCTCAGCAGTTGGTTGTCAGCCACATAGAGCAGATACATTCCCGTCGGTATATCGTCAAACGCCTTGCCCGGCAGAAAAGTGAATCGCTCTGCCGTGGTGTCGCTGCGGTACGTGCCGCATACCAGTTGCGAATCCTCCACGAAGATATCGGATATATACAGATTGTAGCCCGTTCCCTTCATGCAGTGGTTCTCGTCCAGCGTCAGTCCGTCCGAATAGAGATCCAGCGCCACCACACCTTGGTTGATCGAGTCGTAGCATTGGCCGTATATCTCCAGCCATCCCTCGGTGAACTCCGAAGGTATACCCTTGCGCACATCCGTCGGGTACTTCGTACATGCTGCCGCCATCCATGCCGCAACACCTGTCACTATATATATCCACTTTCTCTTCATTCCTTCCAATTCTCACCTTTCAATTTTCAATTTCCTCGTCGGGTACCACGCTGCCACCAGTCCCAGCGCCAGCACTATCGCTGCCACCAGCACTATATCTGCCGCTTGCACCTCCACCGGATAAGCCGAAATCACATAGTCGGTACCGTCACCCAGTTTGAGCCAACCGAAATGCTGTTGACCCAGACACACCAGCACACCTATTATCAGTCCGCCTATGGCGCCGAGCGACGAGATCATCCATCCTTCCCAACGGAACAGACGGCGTATGGTCTCTTCATCCGCACCCAGGTGCGACAATATACGTATATCTTCGCTCTTGTCGATGATTAGCATACTCAGCGAACCGATGATGTTGAAGCTGGCTATCAGCAGAATAAAGACCATCAGCAGCATGGTCAGCAGTTTCTCTATACGCAGTATGCGGAAGAAATCGGCCTGCTGTTCGTAGCGGTCCTGCACACGATATCCTTTGCCCAAAATCTTGATTATCTGTGCCTTAATGCGCTTAGTCTTCATTCCTTCCGCAGGCTGTATACGTAGCGCACTCACCGTACAACTGTCGTAGTCGAACAGTCGGCGTGCCAGCGGCAGCGAGACCAGCATCAGTTGGTCGTCATACTCCAGCTGGTTCACCGCAAAAGTACCGGCTATGAATGCATGTTCGTGCCGCAGCGACAGATCGGGACGAAGCATGTTGATACGTCCCGTACGCTCGGGCGCGTACAGATGCAGCGCACCCGTGAAGTGCGCATTGATACCTATCTGCGATGCCAGACCGCGACCTAAAACGCAGCGGTCGAACGCACCGTCCCAGACGCTGTAGTAGCCGTCCGAGATGATCGAGTCGATATGTGCAGTAGCGGTAAAAAGCGAATCCACGCCCATCACGCGCGCGGGCAACTGGTGCTCCTTGTAGCGAATGAGCGCCGTCTGCTCCAGCTGTTCGGATACGGTTGCTATGCCGTCCAACCGGTAGAGCTGCTGCACGGGCAATGTGTCGGTTCGGAATGTCTGTCCTTCGGCGCATGTGACCATCAGCACCGGATCGAACTCGGAGAACATCTGTTCCACGAGCGAACCGAAGCCGTTCATCACGCTGAGCACACACACCATAGCCGCAGTCACCACCGCCACCGCAGCGGCACTAACGCCCGATACGATGTTGATGGCGTTGTGCCCTTTCTTCGAGAAAAGGTACCGCCAGGCTATATGTTGCTCAAACGAAGCCATCCGCCCTTAGCGTTTCAGCAGTTCGTCTATATGCTCCATGCGGTCGATGGTCTCGTCCAGATGGAAGCGTATCTCGGGGATGACGCGCAACTGGTGACGCTCCAGCGTACCTATCTCGCCGCGCAGATGCGGCGTGTTCTCCTCTATGGCCTGCATGGTCTCGGCCACGCGGTCTTGCGGAAAAATGGACAGATAGATATGAGCTATGCTCAGGTCGCTCGACACACGCACTTCGCTCACAGAGATCAGCACTCCGTGCAGCGTGCGCGCGTAGCGCAACAGGATGTCGCTCATGTCTTTTTGGATGAGTCGGGCAATCTTATGTTGTCGGGTTGATTCCATTGTACATAATAATTTAGCAAAACAAGGGAAAGGAGGCTATGCTCTTTTCCCTGTATTTGCGGTGTAGTTTTGGCGTACGCCTCTAATTAAAACTTGTGGCGACCTTCGTCTGCTACGGTCAGTTTCTTACGACCTTTAGCGCGGCGTGCTGCCAGCACGCGACGACCGTTAGCGGTAGCCATTCTCTCCAAGAAACCGTGTTTGTTACGGCGCTTGCGTTGCGATGGTTGGAATGTACGTTTCATTGTCTTATATTGGTTTAAATTTTTTTCTTACTTATTCGGGTTCACGTAAATACACCCACCTCCCAATGAGCATACCACGCGAAAAAGCGTGCAAAGGTACTGCTTTTTTTTGACATACGCAAAAAAAAACCGATTTTTTGCTACTTTTTTGTGTTTTTAGGGCTATTTGCGGCCCTGTTTCGGATGTTTATTGCAATAATTCCTCGGCAAAAGCCTTCACATTGACTCCGTCGAATGTACCGCTGGACATCATCAGCAGCGCTACTCCCTTATGCTCGGCGGAAGCCAACTGACGGCTGACTGTCTCGCGCAGAGCTTGTTGTAGAGCCTGGCTGTCTGTGAAAACCTGCACATTGGCTGATCCGAACGCCTCACGCACTTCGTCGGCCGTGATCGGCGTCAGACGCTTGTGCTCTATCACCTTCGGATTGAAATAGACATAGGCTATATCCGCCTCGGCCATGCAGCCCTTGTACTGCGGCAGAAAATCCGCCATCAGCGACGAGAACGTGTGCAGCTCCATCGCTGCCACCAGCGTCTTCTCCGGATAGCGCTCGCGCACAGCATTGACGGTTGCCTTCAGCTTGCTCGGCGAATGGGCAAAATCCTTGTATGCCACGCTGTCTGTCGTGGCGCATATCTTCTCCAGACGGTTGCTTGCGCCGGAGAAAGTGCTGATCTCGCGGTAGAAATCCTCCGACTTCACACCTATACTGCGGCACGCAAACATAGCGGCCTGCAGGTTTTGCATATTGTGGCGACCGAACACTTGCATCTCAACATCGCCTTCATAGGCATTGTACGGCACACATTGTATATCTTTGCGCGCGTGCTCTGCTATTTGACGCAGATTCTCATCGCCTTCGTAGTAAATAAATGTGCCGTTTGGTTCAAAACTGTCCACAAACCTACGGAAGGTATCCACATATTGCGGGAAAGTAGGGAACACATTGATATGGTCCCACGCTATACCCGTCAGAATAGCTACGTGCGGGTGGTACCAGAGGAATTTGCTACGCAGATCCAGCGGGCTGGTCAGATACTCATCGCCCTCAAAGACCGCATATTTGGCTGTGTCGCTCAGTCGCACCATTCGCTCAAATCCCTCTATCTGTGCACCCACCATATAGTCGGCTTCGATACCGAGTCGGTTGAGCACATAGAGTATCATCGAGGTGGTAGTGGTCTTGCCGTGACTGCCGCCGACAACGATACGTATCTTGTCTTTGGTCTGCTCGTACAGATACTCCGGGAACGAATATATCTTCAGTCCCAGTTGGCGCGCACGCACCAGTTCGGGATTATCCTCGCGCGCGTGCATTCCTAATATAATAGCGTCTATATCAGGAGTGATACGTTCGGGATGCCACCCCATCTCGTCAGGTAGCAGGCCGGCTTCGCGCAGGTGAGTCAGAGCCGGATCGAAGATCTCGTCGTCCGAACCCGTCACCCGGTATCCCGCCTTAGCAGCGACGGCCAATGCCAGATTGTGCATTGCCGCGCCACCAATAGCTATGAAATGTATATGTGTCATATTGTTAGACCACTTCGTTTATGGACCGTCCTTCAGCGAACACCGTGAGCGGTCCGCGTAAGCCGTGCTCAGGCGAACAACTTGCCAAACTCTTCGTGCGAGATAGCCTTCTTCTCGATCTTAGCCACGCCCTTCAGCGCGTCATAGATCTTGTTCTCGGCTACGCGCTCTACGATGCCGCGCAGTTGGTTCTCCTGCTTCAGGATATCCTGAGCGTACTGAGCCAGATACTGGTCGTCCACGTGCATCAGACCGTACTGCATGAACTGCATCTTGGCGATCTCTTTGGCGTAAGCCTCAACATCCTCTTTCTGCACGTCCACCTTGTACTCCTTCATCAGTTGGTCTTTAGCCAGGTGCCATTTCAGTTCCTCCAGCATCTTCGGGAAATCTTTGTCGAGTTCCTCCTGGGTCATTTTGTCGTTGGTAGCGAGTACCCAGCGTTTGAGGAAATCCTCCGGGAACGCCAGTTTCTCCATCTTCTTCATGATGGCCTCTTTAGCGTCCAGTCCGAATTTGTATTTGCTGTCCTCAGCCATGTTAGCCTCGATCTCTGCTTTTACTTTTGCGCGGAAAGCAGCCTCATCCTTAGGAGCGTCAGCGCCGAACACCTTGGTGAACAGCTCTTTGTCGATCTTGGCAGCTGTGTGGCGGGTGATCTCCTGGATTTCGAATGTAAAGTCATTCTTCAGGTCCTTCACCTGCTCTTTGTTGATACCCAGCATCGAGCTGATCTCGGTCTCGTTCTCATATGCCTTAGCCGGATTGAAGGTTACGGTCTCGCCTTTCTTGGCGCCGTAGAACTTCTTCTGCTGTGTCTTCTGCTTCATGTATGCCGGATTGAGGATAGCGCCTTCTTTGACGATCTCGCCGCCAACCTCTTTGCACAGACCTTTGACGATGTCGCCCTCAGCCACTTCCTCGGCTTGCTCATACTCGCCGAAGCGCTCGCTGTAGCTCTTCACCTGGTTGTCCACCATCTCGTCGGTTACCTCGATAGCGTACTCGGTCAGTTTGTCTTTGGCGCTCAGTTTGGCGTCAAACTCCGGAGCCACTGCGATGTCGAATGCGAAGGTGAAGGTGTCCTGGGTATCCATATCGATAGCCGGTGTCAGTTCGTCGTTAGGCAGTGGATCGCCGAGGATCTGCAGTTTGTTGTCCTCAATGTGCTTCTGCAGGTTCTCACCTACCAGTTTATTCAGCGCGTCTGCCAGGATTCCCTTGCCGTACATTTTCTTAACGAGGCCGGCAGGTACCATACCCGGACGGAATCCCGGGATCTGTGCTTTCTGACGCACTTGCTTCAGTTGCTTGTTTACTTCTTCCTGATAATCGGCAGGCTCCAACGTGAGCGTAATCACCGCCTTCAGGTCTTTGATTTCTGTTTGATTGATTTGCATATTAAAATTATTTACGATTATTTCATTTACTATTTGATCATTATTTCTTTGCTTGCGCACGATTATTTTGCAAGCAAAATTTTGTTCATTGAATCATTTAATTAACTATGTTTCAAATGACTAAATAGCCAAATGGTACATAAATGGTAAATGGTAAATGACCCAATGGTAAATGATCACACTCTTCCTGCGCGTTTGCGCTCCAGTTCGTCCAAGATGATCTTGCGGATACGCATAGCGTGCGGAGTAACCTCTACGTACTCATCTTCCTTGATGTACTCCAGCGCTTCCTCCAGGCTCATGCGTACCGGCGGAGCCAATACTGCCTTGTCGTCTGCGCTCTTCGAACGCATATTGGTCAGTTTCTTGCTCTTAGTCACGTTGATGACGATGTCGCCTTCTTTGGCGTTCTCGCCTACTACCTGACCGGCATACACTTCCTCTTGCGGATCGATGAAGAACTTACCGCGGGCTTGCAGTTTATCCAACGCATAGGCATAAGCTGTACCGGTCTCCATAGCGATGAGCGAACCGTTATTACGTTTCACTATCTCGCCCTTCCACGGCTGATACTCCAGGAAGCGGTGTGCCATGATAGCCTCACCGGCGCTGACGTTCATCACGTAAGTACGCATACCCATGATACCGCGGCTCGGAATAGTGAATTCCAGGTGTACTCGGTCATTCACCATCTCCATCTTGGTCATCTCGCCCTTGTGGGTCGAAACGAACTCGATGATCTTACCCGAGCACTCTTCCGGCGTGTTCACCGTCAGGCTCTCTACCGGCTCGCACTTGACGCCGTCAATCTCCTTGACGATCACTTGCGGCTGACCCACTTGCAACTCGTATCCCTCGCGACGCATGGTCTCGATCAGCACGCTCAAGTGCAGCACACCACGGCCGAACACACGCCAACTGCTCTCCTCTGCACCTTTCTCCACGCGCAGCGCCAGGTTCTTTTCCAGCTCTTTGTTCAGTCGGTCTTGGATGTGACGGCTGGTCACGAACTTACCATCTTGACCGAAGAACGGGCTGTCGTTGATGCAGAAGGTCATACTCATCGTCGGCTCGTCGATAGCAATCGGCTTCAGTGCCTCCGGGTTCTCTGCGTCGCAGATCGTATCGCCGATCTCAAATCCGTCAATACCGATCATCGCGCATATATCTCCGTTCTTCACCACGTCGGTCTTCACATGACCCATTCCGTTGAAGGTGTGCAGCTCTTTGATTTTGGTTTTCACCATCGTGCCGTCTTTCTTAGCCAGCGTTACGGCCTGTCCGTCCTTGAACTCGCCGCGATGAACGCGACCGATACAGATACGGCCCACATAACTGTTGTAGTCCAGACTGGTAATCAACATCTGCGGTGTACCCGGGTTCTCCTTTGGAGCAGGGATATACTCGATGATGGCGTCCATCAGGTCAGTCAGGTTGTCGGTCGGTTTCTTCCAATCGCGACTCATCCAGCCGTTCTTTGCACTACCGTACAGCGTTTGAAAATCCAACTGCTCTTCGGTTGCATTCAGGTTGCACATCAGATCGAATACTTCTTCTTGCACCTCGTCCGGACGGCAGTTCAGTTTGTCCACCTTGTTGATCACTACGATTGGTTTCAATCCGATCTCCAGTGCCTTCTGCAGCACAAAGCGTGTCTGAGGCATCGGGCCTTCGAAGGCATCTACCAACAGCAGTACGCCGTCGGCCATGTTCAGCACACGCTCTACCTCACCGCCGAAGTCTGCGTGCCCCGGAGTGTCGATGATGTTGATCTTAACGCCCTTGTACTCGATAGCGACATTCTTCGCCAGAATGGTTATACCACGCTCACGCTCCAGATCGTTGTTGTCAAGGATTAGTTCACCTTTGTTCTCGTTGTCACGGAACAAGTGCGCCGTGTACAGCATCTTATCGACCAGGGTCGTTTTGCCGTGGTCCACGTGCGCAATAATTGCTATATTTCTAATGTTCTGCATAATCTATGATTATATGGCCATAGTCAGCCAAATTTAAAAACGGGCGCAAAGGTACTACAAATTTTTGGAATGTGCAAGATTTTGGGACTAAAAAAACGATTATGCTTGCATAATTGGTTGATTAGGACTAAAAACTTGTCGTTCGCACAACAATGCGAACGTAGCTTCGGGGGAATTGCGAAGCAAGGCGGAGTCCGAAGGTACTATCGAAAAAAAATGACATACACAATAGTGTATGCCACTTTTCTCTATTTTGTAAGATGGTTCTTGCAAATCGTTGCCGCCCTGTGACTTACTTGGCGCGTTGTCCGGTGATGGTGTACAGGCCGTCGGCGGTCTGTATGTACAGCGTGCTGCCAATCAGCACTTTGCGCGCTGCTCCACCCTTCACTGGCGCTTCCTCTATCTCCGTTGTCGTCTGGCACGAAGTGATATAGCGGCTGTATGCGGTTGTCAAGCCTGCGCCGTTTGTCGTTACGGCCACGCTTGCAATACGACGATTGCCACTGGTACCACCTACGGTGAAGATCACAGCGTTAGCCGAACCGGTCCATGTGTCCGTACTGAATGTTCCTACGTTGGTTGAGATCGGGTTCGAACCATCGTTCGAGCCGTATGTCAGAACGATGCCTGTTATGTTGTTGGCTGTAACGGTCATGGAGTTGCTACCATACAGACGTACTGCATTTCCGTTCGTGAAGTACTTAGGCTTATTATTGTTGGTTCCTCCGTCAAAGGTCAGTGTTACCTTGCTTCCGCTTACACTTGTCACCTCTTGCTTGTCGGCAAATCCTGTGGATAGGTCTATCGTTTCTGTGCTTTCTACTTGACTGCTTTGTGTGGTCGTTTGCTTAGCGAAGACAGCGTAGTAGGTCACGTCGGCTGTTACTGCAGGCATCTGATTAGCAGTCTTGTAGAGCACAGCCGGAGCGTCATCCGATGTACCGCTGATTGGTGCGGTGGTCCATCCTACGAACACATTGCTTTCGGTCGAACATGATGTCGGTTCGTCCGGCAGCGCAGTCACTTTGTTATTCTCCTTGATCGAATCCACTTGCAGCTCTTCGCCGTTCACCATCCAGTTCACACCGTGCTTGATAGTCGGCGTTGGAGGCGTCGGAGGAACCGTATCTCCGCTATAGGCGGAAACCAATGTTGCCAAGTCAACACTTTGGCCTTGCTTGTTACCCCAGAGATACTCCGCCAATTGCGGATAATCGATGAAGGGATTGCGGTTACCTTGCTTGTAATCACTTTTATTGTAAGTCGTATTGCCGTAGATAACCTCATTGCGAATCAACTCTTTTTTCGAAACAGGGTCTTGACGGTGCCATTTCATGAGCAGGTCGATGGAATATTGGGTGAAGTATGCCGTTCCGTTGGTGTATTCGAACATCTTCACGCCTCCGTCGGCATAATTAAACTGCTGAGTCATGTAGCATGTAACCATATAGAAGTACGTACGTGCCAAATCGCCTTTGTATTCATTGTCCGGCTCGAAAACAGTACCTACCGAAGAATAATTCGTTCCGTTGTCGGAAACAAACGTACTCAATCCTCTGCGTCCCTTTGCCTGCACGCCGTTGGTGGTGCATTTTTCTCCGTCTGCACATTCGCCGTAAGCATAGTTTCCGCGATTACTATTCACGTAGCAGTTGGTCGGATAGAGATGAAAAGCATCGCTATAGAGAGGTGTTGCCTCATTAAACCAAGATTTGGGGACGGAGTGTTCGCGGTTGTAGCCGCATGTACCATCACAAAAATCGGTGGTGTACGCGGGGTCGCAATAGGAATAGATATCCTCGATCACAGTTCCTTTAGCGTCATAAGTATCGGAGTACTGATAGATATAACGCAGATTGTCATAACTAATCGTTGTGTGCGGTCGGATTTTGCTATTCAACGCAGAACGGATATCCTCGCCGGACTTACCATTGATCGTTTCGTAGTAAGTGGTCAGTGTAGTGGACGGAACGACACTTGTTTCTGCCCAACTGATATGCGCGCAAAGGAGCGCAGCGAAAAAGAAGAATTTCTTCATGACTTAATTAGTAATTAATGAATCTCGGTAGTTAAACACCTTTCACGAGAAAGGGCTGCAAAGGTAGCACAAAATATTGGAATGTGCAAAGAATTGCCGGTAAAAAGCAAATTTATTTGATTTTTTAGCGGATTCGACGCAAAAAACGCCCCGAAGGGCGCTTTTTCAGAATAAGGTCCGTACGGATTCTATCAGGTTGTACCGGGGTCCCCGACAAATTTTAATTTGTGGGGTGAAGGCGTAGCGTAATACGTAGCACTTCACAAGGGCTGTGCCCGTAGTCGTGCGAGTATTAACGCAAGCAAAGCCCTTTGTTAATTGCTAATTGTTAATTGCTACAGTTTCTCTCGACCCTCGATCTTCTCTTCTATTGCCCGCAGTTCCAACTCTGTTTGTTCGGCCTCGGCTGCAGCGAGCGCCTTGCGATGTGCATTGAAGGCCTCATATATAGCATCCACATGCTCCTCCATCTCGCGGTTGCTGATGCTCCCTGCACCTTGCAATACTAATTTGCCTTGGAAATTCAGCAAGCCGTCCACCGTCTCGCGCCAATAACGCAGCGTCAGGTCTTTGCGTTCCTTCACACGCAGTTCTGCCGTGTCAAGGAACAAGGTTGTCAGCCTGTTCAGCGTATCTATCTCGTCTTGCTGCAAATAGTTCTTCGCCGTGTAAATATCGCCTTTGCGCACGATCGTGCCTTGCCACGAAGTCAATGCCATATTCGGCTTTGACGCGTCAGCACGCCCCACAATGATCTCTGCTGCCGTTTGTCCTGTCACGGCGTACAGCAATTTGTTCTGTGTCTCAGCAAAGAACATCTGCGTTGCCTTGTCGGTCTTGTCATAATCGCTGCTCAATGCTAACAGATCTCGTACTTTTTGATAGAATCGTTTTTCGGACGCGCGTATCTCGCGTACACGCTCTAACAACTCATCGAAATAATCCGGACGACCATCGGGATTCTTCAGTCGCTCATCATCCATCGTGAAGCCCTTGACCAGATACTCTTTCAAGTGCTGATTCGCCCAAATACGAAATTGCGTACCGCGCTTGCTCCTCACCCGAAATCCGATTGCCAGAATCATATCCAGCGAATAGAACGTCACCTCATATTTTTTGCCATCTGAGGCAGTAGTAAAGATTTTCTTTACAACTGAATCTGCATCTAATTCTCTATCGTTCAGTATGTTAGCAATGTGCTGACCTATACCTTGCTTAGAGGTGTCAAAAAGTTCTGCCAGTTGATTTTGATTCATCCACACGCTTCCGTCATGGGCATAGAGGACCACACTTGCCTTGCCGTCAATCGTGTTGTAGATGATAATATTGCTTTCGTTATTTGTCATTTGCTATTTTATTTGCAAGTGCAAAGGTACTACAAAAAAATGACATGCGCAAGCGCGCACGCCATTTTTTACAATTTACAATTTACAATGAACAATGAACAAAGCGTTCTGGTGGCTCAGATATGGTATTTTAAGGTCCGTACGGATTCTATCAGGTTGTACCAAACTCCGTAAGCCCTTTGTCAATTATAAATTATTAATTGCTAATTGCTAGAGTCCTTTCTTGCTTGCGTCATAAGACTCTATCGTCCTCGTTTGTATCACGCAGGACGTGTCGCCCTTCTGCCAGTACTCAGACTTGGTGGTGATGGTTCGCGTCGCGTTGCAGCTCTGTAGAATACAGAGTACAGAGCACAGAATACAGACCGATAATGCGGTCAATGTCAATTGCTTTTTCATATTCGTTTTCCTTTCTAAATAAGCCCCCTCCAGCTACCCCCAAGGGGGAGAGAGGAAGCGAGTGTGAATGTTACTCGCGGGGTTAGCCGCGAGAGGTGGACAAGTAGCCCCCTCCAACTCGCCCCAAAGGGGGAGAGAAGAAGCGAGTGTTGGGTTACTCGCTCACGGAGGGAGCGAGCACAGAACACCGTGGATGGTTAAATGGAGGTTGTTCCTTTTGATGCACGGAAAGGAACAAGCTAAAAAAAGGACCAGGCTTCGCGTTCGACAATCGGTCGCTCGGACTGAAGCACAGCTTCATTAAGGCTCCCGATGCCTCCGCTCTCCCCAAAAATTAAAATTTTTCGGGGACCCCAAGCACTCTCCCCTGAGGGGAGAGTTGGAGAGAGGTTGTTGGGTTTTTAGCCTCCGATTTCGGAAG
>JAEEGL012827798.1_pt1 | contig 12622 bp, 8 predicted proteins | sample 9134231 | NCBI WGS metagenome assembly JAEEGL01 (sample SAMN16246548, study PRJNA631951) | gut metagenome | biome: gut microbiome; feature: rumen; material: fiber-attached | host: Bos | place: Iran: Karaj | collected 2018-10
AAGCGCCTCACCTGCGTTTTCGTGGACCACGGTCTCCTGCGCAAGGGCGAAAGCGACCAGGTCTGCCACGTATTCAGCCACCTGTTCCCGGTCCGCTTCATCCGCTCCGATGCCTCCGACCGCTTCTTTGCGGATCTGAAGGGCGTCACCGAGCCGGAGGAAAAGCGCCACATCATCGGCCGGGATTTCATTGAAGTCTTCAAGAAGGAAGCGGCTGCGCTGGGCAAGCTGGACTACTTTGCCCAGGGCACCATCTATCCGGACGTGATCGAAAGCGGTCAGGGCACCAACGCCGCCGTCATCAAGAGCCACCACAACGTGGGCGGCCTGCCGAAGGAACTGGGCTTCACGGAGCTCATCGAGCCCCTGCGCATGCTCTTCAAGGATGAAGTCCGTGCCCTGGGCGAAACCCTGGGTCTGCCGAGAGAACTGGTCTGGCGCCAGCCCTTCCCGGGTCCCGGCCTGGCCATCCGCATCATCGGGGAAGTCACACCGGAGAAAGCGGAAATCGTCCGCGAAAGCGACGCCATCTTCCGGGAGGAAATCGCCGCCGCCGGCCTGGACCGGCATGTGAACCAGTACTTCACCGTGCTGACCGGCATCCAGAGCGTCGGCGTCATGGGCGACGAACGCACCTATGACTACACCATCGCCCTGCGTGCCGTCACCACGGACGACTTTATGACCGCCGACTGGGCGCGTCTCCCCTACGACCTCATTGCCCGGGTCTCCGCCCGCATCGTCAATGAGGTTCCGCACGCCAGCAGAGTGGTCTTCGACGTCACGACCAAACCACCGGCAAGTATAGAATGGGAGTAACGGCATTTTATTCCTGATTATTTCCAGTGTTATACAGTACCCTCAATTGCTTCATTTTGCAGGCATTCTACAGAGTGTCCTGCTTTTTTGTTATCACGTGATGCACAACAATTCCCATATATACCAAATAATGCTCTCATTGAATAGCATTCAAACAAATACACGCACATTCCTATATCGTGTCGAAATATTTGATTTTTTTCGACACATTATAAAATTGACATCCAACACAATCTTTGATATGATTTATATAAGACAAAGCTGCTATCAGCTGGCACTGATAGCAGCTTGGGAGGAAACCGGTGGTTCCCCCAGCGCTTTTCACAAGCATCTTTATGCTACTACTTCTTCAGCGTCTTGTCAATTTCCGCCGGGGAAAGGAAGTAGCGTACATGGCATTTTCTGATAGTGTTATCGCCGCCGCATGGCAACGCGCTGGTGGAAGGTGCGAATGCAGTCGTAATTCGTGTGGTCATGGTCCTTGGCGTTGCAATAAAACGCTTAATTGGAACGCTCGCGGCAATGACTATGCGGCCGGTGGTTGGGAGGCTCATCACAAGACGGCTGTTGCCTCTGGCGGAACCGACACATTATCCAATTGTGAGATTCTTTGCATCGCCTGTCATAAGAATACCCGTACTTATGGCAGGTAACATCTGCACGGGGAGCAGACTGGCATCTGCTCCCCTTACAACTCATTTATGCTTATGAGGTGAAGCAATATGTTTAATCCTCTAATTCCTTTTAATGATTTGCCTCCAATCTCGGCGCTTGAAGTATCACCTTCGCCATCTATAAACAAACTTGCTGAAAGCACTCGCGTCGTTATTGAAATATTGAACTACGCAGTGAAGACGTTGCCTGATCCCAATATTCTTTTGGACACGCTTGCGCTACAAGAAGCACGGGCAAGCAGCAATGTTGAGAATATCGTAACAACAAATGACGATCTGTATCGCGGCGTGGTTTTTGAAGACTATACGGCGGAAGCTAAAGAAGTTAGCAGATATAAAGAAGCTCTTTTCGCCGGTTACACTCGTATGCAGGAAAAAGGCCTGATCTCTATGAGCGATATTGAAGCAGTCAATCGTCCTGTCAATATGAAGCAGCCCGGTATAAGAACCAATCTCCCTAACTTTGGAGACTTGACACGAATTGCAAACAAAAAACCGACAGGCGAAACCGAGATTATATATACGCCGCCGCACGGCAAGGAGCTGCTTCAAGCGCTACTGATTGATATGCTTGATTTCATTTATAATGATGATACTTATGAACTCCATCCTCTCATAAAAATCGCATTGGCCCATTATCAATTCGAAAGCATTCATCCGTTCCGAGATGGAAACGGAAGAACCGGACGCATATTGAACATCCTGTTTCTTTGCCAGAAAAGTTATTTAAGCTATCCCATTCTGTATGCCAGTTCCTACATAATCAAGAATAAAAACGCCTATTACGACATACTCCGCACCACGAAAGAAACACAATCCTACAACGAGATCATAGAATACATGCTTCATTCTTTCAAAGAAACAGCAGAACGAACATTAAAGATTGTGGAAAACATTCGAGGCATGCTGACACAATACACCGATAAGGATTATCTGCTTTCCTTGAAAGGCCAATACGAACCGCTAAGAAATACGGTGAACGTAATCTTCAAAAAGGTGTATGTTCGGGTAGCGGATTTAGTAGATATTGGCATTCATCGTCAGACCGCGGCTGCTTACCTGGATCAGTTTGTAGATCAGGGATTGCTGAGCAAAGAAAAAGTTGGCCGGGATAACATCTACAAAAATGTCAGACTGCTGGAACTGTTTGATAACGATAGTGAGGAAGAACAATGAATAATAATGTGTTGACGGCTGATGTGAACAGCAAAGTAAATCTGGTAAAAAGCATCGCTAACAAAACTCGCGGGCCCTACACACCGGAAAAATACGGCAGCGTGATCATTCCCATGGCCATCATCCGCCGATTTGACTGTATTCTGGCCGATAAAAACAAGGCAATAGCCAAGATTATTGAAGCGGCTTCCAAGGTGAAAGGGATGACCGCTGATAAGATCGAGGAAATGGTGAAGCGTCAATGCGGCGTTCCTTTCTATAACGCTAAGTGCGTTTCTCTGGAGGATCTGGTTGGCGACAGCGACAATCTCAACTCCAATTTTCTGGAGTTTATCAAAGCATATTCCCCCAGTGTTCAATCCATTCTTCAGGGCTTGAAATTCCGTGAAGAAGTGGAATTTATGATCAAGAAGGGAATTCTCTTTGAGGTAGTTAAAGCATTCTCAGAGGTAGACTTCCATCCTTCCACTACCAGTCCTATAGCAATGGGCTATATCTTTGAAGAAATCATACGCGCATATAAATCCAATGCCGAAGCCGGTGATCACTATACTCCCCGCGAAGTGATCGAGCTTTGCATTGATCTGATGATCAGCGAAAATGTGGATAGCCTGACAAAAGAAGGGAAGATCATCCGCGTATATGACAGCTGCTGCGGAACGGGCGGCATGCTGACCACCATGAAGCGCAAGCTGACCGATCCCGAAGAAGGGCTCGGTATTCCCGCGAGCAACATCCGTCTGTATGGACAGGACGTAAATCCAGAAGCCTATGCAGTATGCTGCGCCGAGATGCTGATGCTGGACGAAAACCCGGCAAACATCCGTGAGGGCAACACGTTGACGGAAGACAGATTCCCGGGAGAAAAGTTTGATCTGCTGATTACCAATCCACCCTTTGGCGTGGAATGGAAAACCGAAAAGAGTACGGTTGAAAAGGAGCTAAAGCAGCCCAATAATCGCTTTGTGGCTGGTACGCCTCGTGTAAGTGATGGCCAATTGCTGTTCCTGCAGAACCTCTTGGCGAAGGCAGAGGACGACGCCCGCATTGCCATTATTCTGAATGGCTCTCCACTGTTTTCCGGCGATGCTGGCAGCGGCGAAAGCGATATCCGCGGCTATGTGCTGCGCAATCATTTACTGGAAGCCATTATCGCCCTGCCGGATCAGATGTTTTATAACACGGGCATTTATACCTATGTCTGGATTCTGAGCAAGAAGCCTAATCCCAAGCGGGAGCAAAAAATCCAGTTGATCGACGCTACGGCGTGTTATATGCCGCAAACGCCCAAATCCCTCGGTAACAAGCGAAAGTTCATTGATGACGCAAACCGCCGTCTGATCGTAGCGGAGTATAATGCTTTCCATCCATCCGACATCAGCAGAATATTTGATGCTGATGATTTCGGATACACCAAAGTGACGGTGGAGTGTCCGCAATATGATGAGGATGGAAAGGTCATTCTCAAACGAGGAATTGTTCAGGCCGATCCGAAACGCAGGGATACAGAAAATATCCCGTTGAAGCGAAACGTGGATGAGTATATTCAAACGGAAGTGCTGCCCTATGTGCCGGACGCTTATGCAGACCGCAGCAAGGATAAGATCGGATATGAAATTCCCTTCACCCGGTACTTCTATATGTACGTTCCGCCCCGCAAGAGTGATGTTATCCTTCAAGAAATCATGGAAAATGAAGAAGTTTTGCAACAGGCGCTAAAGGCGGTGCTGAAATGAGAACGATGAAGGATAGTGGGATCGAGTGGATCGGCGAGATTCCGCAGGAGTGGACAACAATTAGGACGAAATATATTGCTTCAATTACAAATGGTTCAGACCCTAAAACTGAAGGGGATACACCTGTATACGGAAGTGGAGAAAGCAGCTTTAAAACTTGTGGTGAGTATAAAACCGGTCCTGCTGTCTTGATTGGAAGAAAAGGTGCAACTCTACATATTCCGCATTATGTAGAAGGATATTATTGGAACGTAGATACTTCTTTTGATGTTAAGATAGCCTCGGATCAATTTAGTTTGATATATTATTACGCTCTGGCCATGTGTTTTGACTATAAGTACTACATTTCAACGACGACACTTCCGAGCATGACACAGACGAACTATGGAAACATGTATTTACCGTTCCCTTCCATAGACGAACAGAATCGAATCATTTCTTATCTCAACGACAAATGCGCTGAAATTGATGCACTGATTGCCACGAAAGAAAAAACCAATGCGTTACTGAAAGAGCAACGGCAGAGCATCATCTATGAGGCCGTCACAAAAGGGCTTGATCCGAATATTCCTTTGAAAGACAGCGGGATTGAGTGGCTTGGACAAATCCCTGAAAAATGGACAGTATGGAGAATGAAACATCTCGCCAAGGAACCGCTTCAGTACGGTGCAAATGCGACAGGAATAGAATTTGATGAAGGGCTTCCGCGTTATATACGAATAACCGATATTACATCAGAACGTAAATTAGCAGATGATGGAAAGCAATCGTTACCGATTGAAACAGCAAAAGACTACATGCTGGAAGATGGAGATATTCTGCTTGCCCGAAGCGGTGCGACAGCAGGAAAAAGCTACTACTATGAAAACAGCGATGGCGCTTGTTGCTTTGCGGGATACTTAATCCGTTTTCGTGCGAATAACGCAAAAGCAAACAGCAAATTCCTTTACTACTATACGTTGACGCAGCCTTACGAACAATGGACACAACAGATCTTTATTCAAGCAACCATCCAAAACATCAGTGCAGAAAAGTATAATAATCTGTGCTTTGCTATTCCGGACACGCTGGAGGAACAAAAAAGGATTGTAGAATACTTGGATGAAAAATGCGCTGAGATAGACAGTATTATAACGATCAACAATAAAACCATTCAACAGTTGAAGAAATACCATCAAAGCCTGATCTATGAGGTTGTGACAGGGAAAAAGGAGGTATAAAATGGATTGGGCATCAACACTAATTGGTGCAGCGATTGCATTCGTTTCCAGCATTGGGATAATCGTAGTTGAACGATTGTTTGATCGGTCTGGAAAACTGAAAATCTATGCAAAAGTCGTTTATCATCGAACCATTGAAAACAGGACGTGGGGTTTTCATAATGGTTCAGATGGCATGTTCTTTGGTGTTCCACTTTGGATTGAATTGGAAAACTCATCCAATACAACAAGAGTGATTCGCGATGTTAACCTTGTGCTTTATAAAGGTAAAACAAGAGTCGCTGAAATGATACAGATTAACAGAAGTGGAAAAAACGATAATGAGTATATCTATGCAAATGATGGCAGTTATTCATTTATGGCAGAACCCAAAAGCATTCGCCAGTATACTTGTTATTTCAGCCTAAAGCAAGAAAATGGAAAAGACCTATCTTTCGATAAGATTGTTTTGAGATACTTTAATGAACGGGATAATGAGAAGCTTCTTCTCTTAGCGGCGGTCGATGGTGATTGGAAACCCAAACAGTTTTCTCGTTCCGGAAAATGGATTCATCTGAAGAAAAAGTGTTGAGGAGGAGAAGGGGTTGAAGATCAATGTTTTCAAAATTGAAAATGACTCCGTTTCTGATTTGGCTGACGAGTTGCTGGAAAACGAATATAAAATCGTAGCAGAAAAAGAAGATGAGCATTGTCATCTTGTGCTGTATGTTAAGAAAAAGCATTCCGAAAATGAAGGATGGCTAAATTATTATAAGGATTTGGTATCAGAAGAAGATTTTTCCCGATTGACGTCTGGACTAATGAGTGAAGCACTATCGGGTGTGTTTTTAGTAGAAACAGATGAATACTCCTTTGCGATTGTGCATGGTCAGGCACATTTTATTGTTCGAAAACACTGCAACAAAGACTTCGGACTTGATTTGGCAGAGAGGATAGTTGATCCTAAAGGATTAAAGATGAAACATACTCAAACTTTTACTTCTGCCAGCAAAAAAGATATCACTTCATATACTCAACGAAGAAACATGGGAGACTCGCAGGAATATGGTGAGGCTTTTAGTTATGTTAAGTGTAAGACAATCAATAAAGACGAATGGGGAGAATCTGCGGATTTCGGCGAATCAGTACGTTTTTCGTTCGGAAAAGGCTTCTCACCGCGACCGGATGAATTATATAGGTTGACAGACCGTATACATAATGTAATGCTAACCAGTGTTAAAGTGCAATTGCCAAGGTATCATAAAGTAACAGATAAAGAAATAACAAAAGAATTGGATGCTGAGCTCAAGAAACACTTTAAAGATTATTTGACAGGTGTCAATGTGGACGATTATTGGCTGACAGGGGTTAGCTTTAATTTCTCAAATGATTATCATTATTCAATTCGATTCCTGCGCAGCGATCTATCAGAGATAATGGAATCAATAGATATAACGATGATTCGTAAAATAGTAATGGATAACATGGATACTATTGGTGAACACATTGAGTATCTGAAATTGGTCTTTTATGACGAAAACGACGAGTACTCTTTTGCAAAACCTCTGTTGGAATTCATACAAATAACACTGGAATATGATGAAAAGTACTATGTGCTATTTCATAATGAATGGGTAGAGTTTAGCGATTCTTATGTTACATATATAAAGGAGCAAGTAGATAGTATTTCTTTTGAAATAAAGAATGCAGGCAAGAAAACAGAAACGCAGCTAATTAGTTCCTTGGTCAAAACCGGAAAATACAAACAACTTCATAAACATAATGTATACTATAAAGGGTTCTGTATTGAAAAAGCTGATTTGATGGATAATGATAATGTTATTATGATTAAAGATCAACGTGGACAAGCTGACTTAGTGTATCTGATTAAACAAGCGACAACAGCGCTTAGATTGACTGATGCAGGTGAAATAGGCGAAAATATATTTAACGGGAGAAATGTATGTTTATGGATGCTTGTAAATCGAAAACAATTGAAAAAATTATCAGATTTCAAGTCTTTTCATTTATTAGATGCGTTAAATGACTTTAAACGAGAAGTAACAAATAAAAATCTTACACCCGTCGTATGGATTAGTTTGAAGAAATAATCTTGTGCATCCCATCTTCCACCATTGAGGGTGCCAGACCTCATTGGGAAAAGGAGGAATCAACATGGCAGAGAGTATCTTGCGCGAAAACCCATTCCGTGATGAAATCTACAATTATCTGCTTGCTCATCAATATGTAGAAGGGCAAAAAGCAGATTACGATTATCAGCATGCCCTGGACACGGGAAAACTGTTTGAGTTTCTGGAAGCAACCCAGGCGCAGGAACTCAAAAAGTTCAAGGAAACCTATGGAACGGGGTATAAAGCCCGGTATGTGGATTTGCTGTGCAAAAAAATTGAAAACCGGGGATTGCTGACAGCCCTCAATGAATGGGTGGAAGACTACGCCAGCAATACAAAATTCAGCCTTGCCTATTTTAGGACCGGGCTGGATGTCATGTCCGAAAACATCAGCCTGTATGAAAAGAATATCTTTTCCGTACGGCGGGAGTTTACCTTTGAGGATAAGCCCGATCCATACAGAGTGGATCTGGCGCTGTTTCTGAATGGTATTCCCCTTGTGATGATCGAACTGAAAAAGCAGACTGCCGGACAGAAAGCTGCCTTTGAGGGTACCAAGCAATTTCAGACAACCCGCAATCCTGACGAGCTGGTTTTCTCCTTTAATCGCCGCACATTGGTATACTTTGCAATGGATGAGATGGTGGCGTTCCTGACCACGCGGCTGGATCGGAAGGATACCCGCTTTTTACCCTTCAATCAAGGCTCCGAAGACGAGGGAGCCGGAAACCCCGTGACTGCAGGAAAGCACTGCACGTACTATGTGTGGGAAAATATCCTGCAAAAAGATATGCTGCTGCGTATCATCCGGGAATTCATGTTCATTGATGACGAGGGAAAAATGATCTTCCCGCGCTATCATCAGCTTCGCGCTGTCCTGCGCTGCGAAAAAGACGTGCAGGATAATGGCGTGGGCGAACGGTATCTGATCTGGCACAGCGCGGGTAGCGGCAAAACAAAAACGATAGCCTGGCTTGCCAAGCGGATGATCAATCAGCCCAATATCAATACTGTCATTGTTATCAGCGACAGAACGGTGATCGACGGTCAGCTTGGGCTGGAATTGATGAACGTGGACGGAAAGAAAGGCGTCGCTCAGCATATAGATACTACTTCCAAAGATTTGTTGAAAAAACTGAATGATGGCGGCTACATCATCGTTACGACGCTGCAGAAGTTCCATCCGATTCTGAATGAGATCAAACAGTATGAGGATCGGAATTATACTATCATTATAGACGAAGCCCATTCATCAACCGCCGGCAAATCCATGTCCAAAGCCTCGGAAACCTTGACGGGGAAATCCTTGAAAGAATCCGCCGAATTGGATGATGTATATGATGAACTGGAAGATAGTCAAAATCAGATTTTGAAAGAAAGCACCGCGATCCGCAACACCAGGAACGTGAGCTATTTTGCCTTTACCGCAACGCCTAAAAAAGAAACCATGGAGCTGTTTGGTACACGGAAAGAAATCGGCAAAACATATTTTGACAAATACTCCATGAAGCAGGCCATTGAGGAAAGGTTTATCCTGAATCCACTTCTCTGTTATACCAGTTATAAGGACTTTTATCGGATTGAGAAAAAGAAAAATGATGATACAGAGTATGACAGCGCGAAAGCACAAGCGGCCATTCTGAACTACGTAACTACTACCGATGAGGTCGTTCAAACCAAAACAGAAATCATGCTACATGATTTTATCGAACGGCGCAGCGGATGGCTGAATGGGAAAGCAAAAGCTATGATCATCACCCCATCACGAAAACACGCTGTCTGCTATAAAATAGCGATTGACGAATATCTAAAAAAGCATGGATGCAATTTCCGAGCCTGCGTTGCTTTCACAGGAACAATAGAATTAAATGGCTTAAAATTTACAGAAGAAGCAATGAACCGAGATTTCATCGAAAACGGTGTACCATACGATATTAAAGCGATTATTCACAATCATGAGGATTGCAGAATCATTATCGTGGCCGATAAGCTTCAAACCGGTTTTGATGAAGACAGCCTCAGTGTGATGTATATTGATAAGAAACTGGGCAGTGCGGTAAAAGCTGTTCAGACTATATCGCGATTGAACCGCCCGGCGAAAAACAAACGTACGTTTGTCCTGGATTTCATCAATAATCCCGAGGACATAAAGATTTACTTTACCCAATACTACGGCGGAGATCTTTATCTGCCAACAGAAAATGAAATAGATCCGAATATTCTGTTTTCTAAGCGAGATCATATCCTTGATTATGGTGTTGTTACGCTCCCTGATACACAAAAGATCTATAAACTGATCATATCTGAAGATGGAGAAGGGAGCGAACTAACCGCACTTCTTGCTGGTATTATTCGTAAGTATCAGGAGTTGAAAATAGAAAGCAAAAAGCTTTTTGTTGCGGAACTCAAGAAATTTGGTGCGCTTTTCTATTATATTTCTGCAGTATATAACTCCTGGAATCAAGAAATGGAACAATTAGCGATTGTTTTCAATGTTTTGTATAACGTCCTTTACGAGAAAGAAGAATCATCGGCAATTGATGCTTCAGAATTAGTTGATCTTGTTGAGTTCTCAACAAAAGCAATACAGGAAGAGTTCACCATTGAACTTCATGAAGAAAGCCAGTCATTTGATAGCGTTTCTGTCAATGCTGCTTCTGCGGATAAAACACTTTCCTTAATTGATGAAATCATTGAAAAGTTCAATCTGCGCTATGCCAATGCTAATGCCGAAATCAGCGGTATTATCAATGATTTGAGCAATGATAAAGATCTGCAGTCAAATGTACAAAACAGCAGTGAAAGTGCTTATGAAGCTGCAGTTGCCGAAAGAGTAGCTTCCCGCATTATGGATGGCGTTTTTGATGGGACAATGAGCGGTGATACAGATAAAGCAGAGTTTTATACAGACTTAAGTGAGAATAATTCTATCGTTATTCAAATTCGCAATACTATAATTCGAAGAATTAAGGATTTGTTGCTCGCAAGCTAACAATTCAATAGATGAAGGTTTGATCATGAATACATTATGTAATCAGTTATAGTCAATCAACAGTAGAATGCTCATGGGGGTGATTCTTTGAAAGAAAACAGGGATTATTCTGAAGCACATGAGAGAATATCTATGCTTGTTTATACGCAATCTTTTGTATGCGACAAAGATGCTTTTCTATATTTCAAAAATGCTAATCTTTTACAGCGTATTAGTATTTGCTACATGCCATTATTAGATAAGCATAAAATATCATTACCGATTGAAACAGGACACTATAAACATACATCTGAAGAAAATGCAATTCGCATATCTGTAGAGTTTTCTGTTTGTACGAGAGGAGTGTTTGTTTCTTCAAATACACCACAAAATAAAACGGAAGATGAGCTTAATGAAATTGCAGAAAAATGTATTCTCCATAATCGGTTCAATGATTTATTTGATTATATTGTCGCTTCAGATGCATGGTGTGAAGAACACGAAGAGTATGACAATATAATATCATACTCTGAAGCCCAGGATATTTTACGATTGTTCTTAATCCAAAAGAAAGATTTTGAGATTGTTAATAACTTTTATATTGATGAGTCCCTATATTATTTATATAGGCACAAAGAGTTGTTCCAGGAATATCAGAATTTTTGGAGTTCTATTCTAAAGAGCAAGAATAATGCGGATATTGATATTGCCAATGCATTGGGCAATCGGTTGCTTCTTTTTTCAATATGCATGGATAATGCAAGCATAGAAGCATATAAACCCCAGAATAATACCACGGCCATACATATAAAATATCATGTTTCATATCTTCTGTTACTTATCACAGGTTCCTTTGATAGTTTGGCTTGGCTTATCAATAATTTGTATGGCTTGGGCTTTGAAACAAAAAAACGCAACCAGATCGATTTGGTTAACAAAGATTTTCGTAAAGCAGTAGAACAAAAGTCATCTTTATTACATAGCATACTATCAGAATCAGGTTTTATAAATCAAGTTGATGCAATCCGTGAACTCCGGGACAGAATTGTCCATCGCGATTTTGTTGACACTGTATCGAACGGAGATGGAGCAAAAAGAAAAAACTATCTTTGGATTGATCAAATCGTAAGTAATAAATTGCTTAAGGCAGGATTTGATGAAAAATGGTATCTCATGAAAACAGGAGACCTTAATGCAATCGATATATTGAGCTTTCTGAAATACTTACAAAAAGTAACAGTCGCCATCGTGAATCGTTTTCTCAAAGAAATTTCTATGGAAATCTATCATAGCAATACTCAATATTCAATCAATAAGCTACTTCAACTTCCGAAACCATTTGTTTTATAATGAACGCAGTCATGATTTGACTCTGGGACAACAAACAAAAATGATTATCAGGAGGGCAAAGAACACCAGGAATCACAGAAATTAAACAAAATCAGTTTGGTGGCAATGAGTGGGAGTAACGGCATTCAATTTTGTCGCATACGGTGTATATCTTTGGTTTCTCTTTACAGTACTTAAAGACAAAAAAAGAAGAGGCGCGGTCTCTTCTTTTTTTTTACAGCCATATCGCTTCGCTTATCGCCTGGCGTACGTTATTGTCGTTTATGATCGTAAGTCTCGATAAATACCACGCTCTGTCTTTATCGGAAAGTGACGACAGATTCGTTTTTTTGTCAAACTTAAGATTGCAGCCGAGTTTGTCTATCTCATCCATCTTCGCTTCCGCAATCCAGATCTTTTCCTGCCACTCTTTCTTTTTTGCCGAAAGTATAAGGTCGATGTCTTCCTTATTGTATTTCCCTGAGAATATGATCCTGATCTCTTTTAAGGAAAAGCCCATATCGCGCCACTCAATGAGCGTTTCGACGTCCTTTACCTGATCGGCGCTGTAATATCTGTAGCCCGA
>JAEEGL013866782.1_pt1 | contig 12622 bp, 12 predicted proteins | sample 9134231 | NCBI WGS metagenome assembly JAEEGL01 (sample SAMN16246548, study PRJNA631951) | gut metagenome | biome: gut microbiome; feature: rumen; material: fiber-attached | host: Bos | place: Iran: Karaj | collected 2018-10
AAGAACACCTATGATGGCTGTAGGGATACAGGATACGATGATCATAACTCCCAGCTTTCTCACAGGACGTTCATCGAGTCTCAGACCTTTTCTTCCTATAAGGTCTTTAATGGTAAGTACGAGTTCCTTTAAGAGTTCCCAGATGTCTTTCCAGAATACAACGAATACGGCGATCAAGGTTCCGAAATGGAGCATTACTGCAAAAAACTGCATGTTCTCCTTGATACCAAAAAAGTTTTCAAGTATAGCAAGATGTCCCGATGATGAGATCGGCAAAAACTCAGCCAGTCCCTGTACTAAACCAAGTATGACAGCCTGTAAATAAGTCATTTAATTATTTCTCCTTTATATAACCCATTTTGTAAAGTGTTTCAGCGCCCAGAACTCCACCGCCTGCGGCACCTCTTAATGTATTGTGTGACAGACCGATGAACTTCCAGTCATAGATCTTGTCTTCTCTAAGTCTTCCGATGGAGATGCCCATGCCCTTGTCTCTGTCTACGTCAGCCTTTACCTGAGGGCGGTCATCTTCTTCGAAATACTTGATGAACTGTTTCGGAGCCATGGGAAGATCGTTATCCTGAGGGAATCCCTTGTAATCCTCAAGAGCCTTGATCAGTTCTTCCTTGGTGGCTTTCTTTCTGAATTTGACGAAGCAAGCTGCTGTGTGTCCATTGAGAACGGGAACTCTCAGACACTGACAAGTAATATTGATGCAGTCGCCTTTCACTATCTCGCCATTCTCAATATGTCCCCAGATCTTAAGTGGCTCGTCCTCAGACTTAGCTTCTTCTCCGCTGATATAAGGAATGAGGTTTTCTACCATTTCCGGCCATGAATTGAAATCCTTACCTGCTCCGGAAATCGCCTGATACGTGGTGATAACTGCTTCGTAAGGTTCCCAGGGCATCCAAGCCTCAAGTGCAGGAACATAAGACTGGATCGAGCAGTTGGGTTTCACTGCGATGAATCCGTTCTTTGTTCCCAGACGTTTCTTCTGATCGTCTATAACTTTATAGTGATCGCTGTTGATCTCAGGAATAACCATGGGTACGTCCGGAGTCCATCTGTGAGCAGAGTTATTGGATACCACCGGAGTCTCAGTCTTGGCATAAGCTTCCTCGATAGCTCTGATTTCTTCTTTCTTCATGTCAACAGCACTGAAGACGAAATCAACAGTTCCAGCTACCTTCTCAACGTCATTTACGTTCATTACCTTCATTCCCTTTACCTTTTCAGGGATGGGAACTTCCATCTTCCATCTGCCTTCAACTGCTTCTTCATAAGTAAGTCCCTCTGATCTGGGGCTTGCTGCCAGTGTTGTCAGCTCGAACCAGGGATGATCCGCTAATAAAGTAATGAATCTCTGTCCTACCATTCCTGTGGCGCCTAAAACGCCTGCTCTTAATTTCTTCATGTCGATCTTCCTTCCTTAGTATTTATGTAAAACTTCATTTTTTGCAAAAGTATAAGCAGTACGAGTTTATCGGACACTCATCACACTTAGGTTTCCTGGCATCGCAGATGTTCCTGCCATGGAATATAAGGCTGTGATGAGTCCTGGACCAGCGTTCCTCAGGTATCCTGTCCATAAGGGATAGTTCTGTCTTTAGGACGTCATCCTCGTGAACGAGACCGATCCTGTTGGACACTCTGAATACATGTGTATCTACTGCGATCCTCTGATGTCCGAAGCCAACTGAAAGAACAACGTTAGCTGTCTTCCTCCCTACTCCCGGTAAAGCCACCAGTTCATCGTAGTCCTCCGGTACCTGACCATTATACTTATCTCTGAGCTGAGCTGCAAGTTTGATTATGTTTGCAGATTTGGTCTTGTACATGCCTATCGTCCTGATGATCTCCATGACGTCGCTCTGCTGGGCTTCGGCCAAGTGTGCGGCGTCAGGATACTTTGCAAACAGCGCCGGAGTCACCTTATTCACGGAAACGTCAGTAGTCTGCGCGGATAAAACAACAGCCACCAGGAGCTGGAACACGTTCACGTGGTCCAGCGCGCATTCAGCATCCGGATATGTTTCTTCCAAAATATCCAGAACCTTGAGTATATCAGTTTTGCTGATTGTATTTTTGCTCATAAAATGTTAAAATTGTATACGATTTTTAATTATATTGTTTATAAGGAGCCTGTTATGTTAAAACTCGACTTTCTTGATAATGATTACGTTGACAGCCGCACTCCCCAGGAAAAGGCCAAGGAACAGATCAAGATAGAGATCCTGAACCGTGAGTTGAAGCCCAATCAGAGGCTTGGCGAATCCAGACTTTGTGACAGATTCAATTTATCACGTCCTCCCGTAAGGGAGATCATCAACCAGCTGGCAGCTGAAGGCTACGTTGAGCTCATACCCAACCGCGGTGCATTCGTAAGAGAATTCGATTCCAGGATGCTGGATGACATTCTTTACATGAAGAATCTGCTTTACCCACAGGCCGTTCGCTGGGCCATCGAACGCATCACAGTGGACGAATTCGACGTCATGCTTGAGACTTTCGGTTTCATACAGTTCTATACTCCTACGGGAGATATCCCCAAGCTTGAGAAATTCACCAGAGGATTTGACGCTATAATCTACGATGCGGCAAAGAACCGCGAACTGGAGCAGACACTTCTTAAGTATGATTTTATTATAGACCACACTGTCAAGCCTGCCAGATATCCGGTAAATTACGCAGATGATCTACTTCAGGAATATAGGCCTATATACGAAGCTTTCAGATCCAGGAACGCCTCCAAAGGAATGGAAGCCGCACATACCCACGTTTTCAGGTCAATGCTCAGGATCAAATCCAATGTATGATCCAAGTGCTTCAGACCTCTACAGGAGAAGCAGCTGATAAAGCCAGTTGACTATAGGCGACAGTATCAAGTCGGTCACATTGAATATGATGAGTGCCATCAGGATCAGCGAACCTCTTCTGTATACGGGATACCACCAGCTGTGTTTTCTTAAGTCGAATATCTGGGTTATGATCCCCCATCCGTCCAGCGGAGGACATGGGATCAAGTTGAAAACCATAAGCACCAGATTGATGAATACCACGTATGTGCAGACCATTGCCAGATAATACAATGCGGTCTTGCCATCTGTGTAATCATATATCCCTGCCAGCCATTTTACGATAAACGAGAAGATCAGGGCTATAATAAAGTTAACAGTAACTCCTGCGATAGAGACGATAAATTCGTCTCTTCTTTTATTTTTGTAATAATAAGGATTGATCTCCACCGGTCTTCCCCATCCGAACCCCGCGATCAAAAGAAACACGAAACCTATGGGATCCATGTGTGCCAGAGGGCTCAATGAAAGTCTGCCCTGCTGCTTCGGTGTGGGATCTCCAAGCCAGTATGAAGCATATGCATGCCCTGCTTCGTGAAGAGTAACCCCTATCACGATACCAGGCAGGATGAGAAGCTTATCGATCAGTGAATCTAATAAATTCACATTGCTTGTGAGAAGCCTCTCGACAACCAATATGCCTATCATGACCCAGAACAGCGGGTCCATACTGTTAAAAATACGTTTTATTTTTTCGATCATATCAGTAATAAAAACCTCTGCCAGGATCAGAATATTCCTCGATCCTTGCTTCATAAGCCTCTAAAGCCTCCTCTTCGAAAGGAAGTTTGAAGTCTTTAAGGCCTAGTTCACATAATAATGTTCTCGTAAACAAGGGGTTCAGCACTAGTAAAGGCCCTATTATATAAGTTCCGAGGAAATTGTTGATCCTTATACCCTCGCCCTTTACTTCAGGATGAAGTCCGGGACCTCTTGTAGTCTCGAATACAGCCTCCACGCCTTCTTTTGTAAGATAAGCATGAGTGAACTGAGACTTATATCCTGCAACTGTTATTTCCTCATCTCCGGCAACATATTTACCTAAGTACAGTGAATTATACCTTGCCATCATGTCGCGCTTAGCGTAAGCCGGAAGGATGCCAAGTCCTTCAGTTACTCCGGTATCTTTATCTTCTATCCTTTCCATAAGGACTTCAAAAGCATTGCCGGTGAAGAGGAAATATACTCCTCTGTCTATGAGTTCCTGAAGTCTTTCCTTGTATTGTCCGAGCTTCTCTATCACAAGTACCTGCGAAGATTCCGTCATGGTACCCATATATATCATGTCGGGAACGTTCTTTGCAAAAAACGGCTCAGAGACCAGATCATCCTCAATAATGTTTATCTCGTCTGACACTCTTTTTAAGTAATCAACGTTTCCAAGATCTCCGAATAAGTTCCCTACTTCCGGAAACAGAACTTCGATATTTATCATGAAGCTGCGCCTCCTTTCAGTATTTCTGCCGTCATGTCAGCGACTTTCATTCCGAGAGCAAAAGAATCCGTGCCGTAGAGAACGTAAATGTGATCGTCCTTCATGAGTTTGAGCTTCTTTGGCGCGTCGATCTCCTTCTCGCTGAAACTGATCTTTTCTTCCGGAACTCCCGCAAGAAGCAGCCTGAGCTTATGGTCGAACCTTCTGGGTCCGCAAAGAATTATATTTTTGATGCTGTCATCATTCAGGTATTCGAAATCACAGTCATACAGCCAGCAGGTATTCTCGCTCCAGTGCTTCATGTCTCCCTGGCAGGAATTCATCAGAATGATCTCCTTATCGCCCGGCTGAGTTGAAATATAAGCGAAAGAACGGCTGGTAGCGAATGCATTCTTTTCCTTGGCAAGGAACCTGTAAAGATACTTGTCTCCGTATTTTTCCTCATTATAGCGGGTCTCAACGATCTTCATGTTTTCAAAGATCTCGGTGAGTCTCTCATGGCTGTAACCCAGTTCTCTCAACAGAGATATTACCGCTACCTGATTATATATGTTGTGAACACCATCGTTAAGGAGTTTATAATCCGCCGTTTCAGCACCTTCTCTGATTCCCAGTCTCATACGGTCGAGGTCTACGCCAAAACCTGCGTAAACGTAATCAGGAGCCTTGAAATCACAGTTGGGGCAATATGCTTTGCCTATATTATTATATCTGTGATATTCATATTTAAGCTTGTGATGACATTTAGGGCAGATCTGGTAATCGTTTATCAGGTCATGACATTCTGTGTCATCCCCTGTCATCTTTTCGATACCATAATATGTCCTGGGATTCCCGGGGCAGATCGATGAAGAGATGAGATCGTCGGCGTTGAGCACCAGTCTGGTATCTCCCGGAATGTTAGCCGTAAGGAAATCCGCTATATATTCCGGATGCGCGTTTCTCATGATGGAGTCGCGGCTCAGATTGGTGACCAGCATGATCTCAGGTTTAACAAAAGGAATTATCCTCTTGGCTGATCTTTCATCTATCTCAAGCACTGCCATATCGTGCTTTTCTCTTCCAAAGAACGTCATGCCGTAGATCAGCGCTGTGGCGATACCTGTATTGATGTTAGATCCGGCGCTGTTATTGAGCACGTTCTTACCGTCCATCCTGAGAACGTCTGTGACCATGTTAGAGCATGTAGTCTTACCGTTCGTGCCCGTGATCCCGATGATCTTCTTTGGCTTTCTGGCATATCTCAAAAATTCAGGACATACCTTAAGTGCCACTATTCCGGGGAAATTCGTAGCATTGTGTTTAGTTATCTTCAGAGCTATTACAGACAGCTTAGCTGCCCATAAAGCCAGATAATATCTTAAACGACCCATTTACTTAAGCGCCTCCATGATAGATTTATACGTTCCTGCATTGAGTGATGGCTCCTGAGAAAGATCCTGTGAAGGATAACTGTTTCCTTCGATTAGAAGCGGCCCGTGATCTTCGCTGATGCAAACGTCCCAGCCTACGTATCCCACCTGCGGCACCACGTTGGCTGCTTCATTTATCATAGCCTTGACCTCGTCCCATCTGGGGATCTGGAAGCCTTTAAGGGTCACACCTGATTCAGGAACTGTCTCGAAAACTGTTCTTTCCTTGTCATAGCCGTTGGAGATGATGATGCCGGTCTTAAAATCATAAATGGTAGATATCCCGCCTGCATTGAAGTTGTCAACTACAGAACCCGGCTTGCCCATACGGATACCTCCGGAAACGATCCTGGCTTCTCCGTCTTTCAAGATAGTTATGACTCTAATGGTATTAACTGAATCGGAACTCAGGAGATTCATGGTCTTATCCTGCTTTACCACTTCTTCGCAGAGCGGTTTGCCGTGTTCAACAAGGTAATTATAGAGTTCTTCAGGATCCCATTCAGAGACCTTTATTTTCTCGATACCTTCACCGCAGCTTAAGTCAAGCGGTTTCACCATGATATATTCTTTATCCTTAAGGAAATCCTTGAATTCTTCGACTCCCTTTCCCGGTACTCTGTCGGCTTCCGTTAAAGCGGATCCTTCGATATTTCCGTATACCTTACCTTCGCCTACCAGCATCCAGTCACGCTTCATGAATTTATCGAACTTCTTGTTGAAGATCGCCTTATCCTCGAAATATGCGATATATTTAGGATCGTTGAAGCGTTTGAAGATCTTATTGTTCTTTCCGACTGTAAGTATCTCTGCCCTTTCTTTAGCGCTCTTGTTATACATCTCGAAGGATTCATAGTCAACGTGTCCGGAGCCATACTTAGCAGTGCAGTAAAGGATGTCCATCAGGACCAGTCTCCAGGGCTTTTTGGCTTTGACTGAGATGCGCTTGGCTGTATCTTCGAAACGGCTCAGGTCAGTGGTTTTGAGTTTTTTGAGATAAAATCCTAAGTTCATATCGTCCTCCGTAATTCTTCAAGTCTGTACTGATAAGCTTCCTGAACTTCCTTCTCGTAAATAAGATCATCCTTAAGACCCAGAAGTCTTAAAATGTATTTAGTGAAATTAGGGTTCATTATCAGGTATGGGCCAAGTGAGTAAGTTCCAAAGAAGTTCTTCACATGGATCCCTTCTTTATCAGTATCAGGATTCATTCCGATACCTTTATAGATCTTGATAAAGCTGTTGTCAAAATCGCCGTAACAATAGCTGTATTGACTTCTGTGGCCCAGCATAAGAAGGCCGTTGAAGTTGCCGATATACTGGGAATTATGTCTGGGTTCCTTCATGTGTCTCACAGACTTATAGTCGAATATGCAGAGCCCCTGGATATCGACTTTGTTATCGCTCATGACTTCATCGCCGATTATGTGTGTGCCGAAGATCTCGAGAGCATTTCCCGTGACAAGGAAGATGATCCCGCTCTGTATAGCGTGGATGATGAAGTTCCTGTAAGGCATCAGAAGTTCTATGGCTTTTTCCTGCTTATCTTCAGTCATGCAGCCCATATAGACCATGTCAGCTTCACCCGTAATAAACTTAGGTGTATCTCCGGCATGAGTCTCAATGATCCTGATCTCTTTATTGCATCTTCTCAGGTATTCAAGATTATACGATTCACCGTAAATATTAGTGAATTCAGGAAAGATAAATTCTACTTTTTTCATTTTTATTTACCTCCCTTCGCATAAGCCACGATACTGTCACGCATGTTCTTTGCCTTGGTGACATAATCGATTTCATAAAGCACGTATACTTTGGTTATGCCATACTGATCCACATACTGCGGAATGTCTGCCTCTTCTTCCACTGCTACTATCTTCTCTTCGGGAACACCTGCAAGAAGAAGTCTCAACTTATGGTTAAGATACATATGGCCCCCTACTATGATCTTCTTGATATGCGGACTGTTCAGGAATTCATAATCTGTCTCATAAAGCCATGACAGGGTCTCCGTGGGATGGTTCTTATCCTGAACTTCGTCCATGAGAAGCACCACGTCCTTATCAGAAGGTTCCTTAGCCATGTATTCGAATACAGTGGACGCAGCAGATACGTTCTGTGATTTGGCTGCATATGCAAAATATTCTATCCCGTTGTATTCCACAGAAGATTCTCTTATATCCGTTACCTTCTGAGTCGCCATAAAGGAGCTGATCTCAGGCTCTCTGTATCCCAGTTCTCTCAAAAGAGCTACGGCTGACAGAACGTTGAAAGCATTGAATATGGTATCAGAGATAAGCGGATACTCGTGACCGTTTATCATCATCGTCCTGCTGTCAAGATCCACGAATTCAGCCGGATATTCAGCATGAGGAGTCCTGAAATCGCATCTCTCGCATTTGAATCTTCCGATATGTCTGTATTGTCTGTAATCATATACAATGCGTCCTCCGCATCTGGGACATACAGTGATATCCTTGGAGATGTTTTCCAAAGGATATGTCCTGGCATCGGTCATGCTGTAGAAAACCCTTCTGCCATCTCTGTCGAGCTCGCAGGAAATGGGGTCGTTGGCATTAAGGACAGCTGTAGTCTTATCTCCCAGAAGTCTGAAGCAATGTTCGATATGATTGAATATATTTTCCGGGTGGCCGTTTCTTCTTAAAGAGTCCTTGCAGATATTTGTCACCAGGATATAGTCCGGCTTGATCTTGACCATCTCAGTGTCCATGGATAGTTCATCTGCTTCCAGAACGGAACAATCTACCTTGGGCTTGTTGAAGAGGCTGACTCCTCTGATGAGGTTCGTAGCAAATCCTGCCATCAGATTTGCTCCCCAATCATTGAATGATGTGGTCATTCCGGAAGATCTGAGGAAATCGTTAACAAGAGCTGAAGTCGTAGTCTTGCCGTTTGTTCCCGTTACCGCGATAGTAAGTTTCGGCTTGGCAATGATCTTCAGGAAATCCGGGCAGATCTTACATGCCAGAAGTCCCGGCATGTCTGTCTTCGGTTTTTTTCTTAAGTAGTAGAAGCCCATCATCAGCTTCGATGCCCAAAGGGCTACGTAAAATTTAAACATACTCACTCCTATAAAATCTCTGTCATCAGTCTGGAAATGTTTTCTTTGAATTTGATCACTATGGATCTGTTGTTGTATTCCTGAAGAGTCAGTTCATGTCCTGACTCAATGTCTTTGAAGAAGGCCTTCTCCATCTCATGAGCAAACCCTCTGTCATATATGAAAGCGTTAGTTTCAAAATTTAATTTGAAGGACCTTATATCAAAGTTACATGATCCGACAGACGAAACCTCTGAATCAGACACGATGGTCTTGGCATGAAGGAATCCTCCGTCATATATGTATACTTTGCATCCAGCCTTGATCATCTCACCTACAAAAGAATATGTCGCCCAGTATACAAATACGTGATCCGGCTTGCATGGGATCATGATCCTTACGTCCACTCCTGACTGAGCAGCCATCTTCAGGGACTCTATGATAGACTGGTCAGGAACGAAATACGGCGACTGGATAAACACCGATCGTTTGGACGTGGTGATCATCTTCATGTAAGCCCTCTTTATCTCCTGATGAGGAGCTTCCGGCCCGCAGGAAACGATCTGGACGCCTTTGTTTCCCACTTTGTTGCTATAGTCGACATAAGTAGGGATCTTCATCGCCTCTTTGGTGGTAAAGCGCCAGTCCAGAATGAATCGTCCCAATAGTTCCTTGACACTCTCGCCTCTCAATCTTATGTGAGAATCTCTCCAATGGCCGAAGCGTCTTACCATGTCGCGATATTCATTTGCAATGTTATATCCGCCGGTATAACCTATCTTCTCGTCGATCACGATTATCTTTCTGTGATTACGGTAATTCAGGTTGAGTCCGATCTTGATACCTACTTTAAAAAGCCTGGGCGGGAAGAAATATCCGACTTTACCGCCGGCATTTCTATAATCTCTGAGAGCTCTGTTTCCTATGCTTCTGGAACCCTGAGTGTCAATCAGAAGCCGTACTGCAAGCCCCTGTTCAGCTTTTCTCGTAAGAGCACTGATCAATTTCTTCCCGGTATCATCATTTTTGATGATGAAATATTCAACGGCTATGCTTTTTTCGGCATGCTCTATGTCTTCCAGCATCCTTGTAAAAAGCTCATTGCCATCGGTTATGAGTTCCACATCGTTCCAGTCTGTGTATATCGCCTCGCTGTAGACCTGATTCAGTTTGACCAGATCTCTTCTGGACAAGGCCACAGGATTGATGATGTTCAAAAGGTCCGGATCAATATTCTCATCCGGATTCATCTGCTCCTTCAGGAGTTTTTGGACAGCGTCCCATTCTTCATCGTACATCTTGTTGATATGCGTTCTGGATAGGTTCTGATTGAATACCAGGTAGAATATGAATCCAATGATCGGCAGAAATGCCAGCACCATGATCCACGCCAGTGTTGCAGTAGAAGTTTTTCTTTCAAAAAATATTACTGCAAAGATGAACATGAAGTTGATTACGTATATTATTGCAGAAATTGATATTTTGCTTAAAAAATCTGTTATCGTATCCATCAGTCAAGTAATTCCCCTTCAAGACTGAAAGTGTTTGAAGACGTGATCCTGACACTTACTATTTCTCCCTGAAGAGCAGGATCTCCAATAAAGTTAACCAGTTTGAACGTATCTGTACGCCCTGAAAGTTTGTGCGAATTGCGTTTGGAAGGGCCGTCGCAAAGAACTTTCACCACTCTTCCCACATATTCAGCATTTTTGTCCTTTGAAGTATCATTGATTATATCGCAAAGGCGATTGAATCTTTCATGTTTGATTTCTTCCGGGATCTGATCCTCCATGACTGCCGCCGGTGTTCCTTTACGTATGGAGTAAAGGAATGTGAAGGCAGAATCATATCTCACCTCTTCGCAAAGTCTCAAAGTATCCTCGAACTGTTCTTCTGTCTCTCCGGGGAAACCGACGATGATATCCGTCGAGATCGCCATTTCAGGATCGACTTCCCTGAGTTTTCTCACGAGATCCAGGTATTTATCTCTGTCATACCGTCTGTTCATGCGTTTGAGAATTTCTGAGTTTCCGGACTGGACCGGAAGATGGAAGTAATGGCACAGTTTCTCGCAATCTCTGAAACAGTCTATGAGTTTATTGGAAAGATCCTTGGGATGAGAAGTCATGAATCTTATCCTCTCTATTCCTTTGATCTCATTTACTCCTCTGATAAGGTCTGCAAAATCCCAGGTCCTGTCAGCGCCCTCTCCCTTGTAGCTATTGACGTTCTGACCAAGAAGCATAACTTCTTTGACACCATCCTGAGCCAGGCAGCTGATCTCTCTTAAAATATCTTCCGGGCGCCTTGAACGTTCTCTTCCTCTCGTATAAGGAACTATGCAATAAGTACAGAAGTTATTGCATCCATATGTTATGTTAACGTATGCTTTATGTTTATATAATCTTTTTGATGGCAGACCTTCGACTATCTCTCCACCTTCAGGCCAGACGCTCATCTGCTTCTCTTTCTCGTTATAGAGATTATCCAAAAGTATTGGAAGCTCATGAATATTATGAGTGCCTATGATAACGTCTACCCAGGGATATTTAGCTTTGAGAGTATCGATGACGTGTTGTTGCTGCATCATGCAGCCGGTAACGCAGACCGTGAAATTCTCGCCTTCTGCGATCTTTTTCTTCTTAAGCTGCCCTAGTGTGCCAAAGAACCTTTTATCTGCGTTATCTCGAATGCTGCAGGTGTTGAAAAGGACTATATTTGCATCCTTACGCTCTTTTGCAGGAACATATCCTTTCTCCATCAGAAGCCCTGCCATGATCTCCGAATCATGCTCATTCATCTGGCAGCCGAAAGTCTGTATAAAAAATGTTTTACTCATGCTTTTCTTTCCTGCCCATAAGAAGTCTCACACATTCTTCTGCGTCCACTTCTCCGTTGAGAAGACGATGCATCGTGTTCGTTATGGGCATCTCTATATTGTGTATTTTTGAAAGCTCATTTGCAGCTTCCTGAGTGGTATACCCTTCTACGACCATTCCTATCTTCTGAAGGGCGCTCTCCGTATCCATCCCCTGTCCGAGAAGGATACCGAACCTTCTGTTTCTTGAATGCATGGAAGTACAGGTAACTACCAGATCTCCGATCCCGCTCAATCCGGCGAATGTTTCAGGCTTGCCGCCCATGGCGATACCAAGTCTGGTCATCTCTGCGATGCCTCTGGTGATAAGTGCTGCCTTGGCATTATCGCCAAGACCCAGTCCATCTGATATGCCACAAGCGAGAGCTATTATATTCTTAATGGATCCACCGAGTTCCACGCCTATGAGATCGTCATTGGTGTATACTCTGAAATTGTCATCCATGAATATGCGCTGCACTGCAACGGCAAATTCAGGGTCATCAGATGCCACACAGACAGTAGTCGGCAGGTATCTTGCAACTTCTTCAGCATGTGAAGGTCCCGAAAGGCAGGCAAATCTGGAATCCGGATAATATTCACGAACTATCTCAGACATGCGCTTCAGCGTTCCGATCTCCAAGCCTTTAGCAACGTTGACCAAAGCGATGTCGTCTCTAATGGCATGCATGTTGATCAGCATAGACCTGAGGCTCTGAGCAGGAACAGATAAAACTGCAAGCTCACAGTCTTTCAATGCTTCCTGAAGGTCGCTTGTCGGCTTAAGTGCTTTGGGAAGTATGACCCCGGGAAGATACCTGTGATTTCCTCCCGTTGCCTTCATCATCTGCATTTGTGCCTGATTTCTTCCGTAAATGGTAACGTCATGCCCTTTATTGGTAAGGATCATGGCCAGCGCAGTACCGAAGCTTCCTGCTCCGATCACTGAGATCTTCATTTATTACCCTCCTGTTTCTTTTTCTTATCCAAAAATGACAG
>JAEEGL014086229.1_pt1 | contig 12622 bp, 11 predicted proteins | sample 9134231 | NCBI WGS metagenome assembly JAEEGL01 (sample SAMN16246548, study PRJNA631951) | gut metagenome | biome: gut microbiome; feature: rumen; material: fiber-attached | host: Bos | place: Iran: Karaj | collected 2018-10
CCGCATCAGCGACGGCAAGATGCTCCTCTTCTGCGCCAACGCGCCACAGGGGGACAACGTTACGTCAGACTGTTACATCAGTTATTTCAACAAGACTTCTATGAAGAACATGAACACATACACAAACCTTTAAAGTATTCTTAATTATGAACAGATTCACACTAACATTCATTATGCTGATGCTCACGCTCGGCGTAATGGCGCAGGACGACAACGTGATGGTTGTCGGCTACGGCAAGATGGACGGCAGCGAGAGGGTAAGGATTTTGGCAAAGAGCCAATGCTGCCCCGTGCAGACACCCACGCCGACCACTGACAAGAAGACCAAACTGACCTCAATCGTCTGGCCGACCACAGAACACGACTGGGTCAAAGACACGTGCTGGGTGAAAGCACCAATTGCCAATGACTTCTACTCGGTCTTCCCCAGCAAGAACACCCCGCCCAAAAACTACTCGCTCCTCTATTGGATGCTCACCGAGGAGAACGACGAGACGGTGCTGCATTGCTACTTCACAATGCCATCCGACATCGTCACCAACCTTTGGGTGGCATCGGAGGAGACTGTAATCGTGGATTGGGCGACAGGCGTACAATACCGCGCCCGACGCACCGCACCCGAGTGCACAAGCAAGCACATCGGCATCAAGGCGCCCGCAGGCACGCCGCTGGACTTCAAAATCTACTTCCCGAAACTCAGTGAACACACCAAGGAAATCTCTATCTTCGGCGTTCCCGAATGGGGAATGCTCGGCAACCCAATCATCCACCTGATGCAGTCGGCAAGCAACAACTCAAAAGACGACGTCCCGCCAATCAAAAAAGCAAGGCTCATCCAAGCCGAAAACAACTACAAAATCCATGAACACACAACCTGGTCAATCTACACCGACGCTCACCTCATCAAACCCGTCAAAGAAGGCACATTGGCTCTCTGGACGACGCCCGAAGCCACGTACCTCGCCATCGCACATGAACACAATTGGATGCGCGAGTATTACGGGGTGCACGACAAGGCCTTCCTGCTCGACAACCGTGGCAACCAATACAGAATCAAAGACCTTTGGGGCTATCCGCTGGGACACACATTCTGGGTCAACGGATATTCCGGCGACTTCATCGCCTTCCTGATGGTCTTTGAGCCGCTGCCGCCTGACGTCACCACATTCTCCTACATCGAATCCGAAGACCCCGAATACGACCTTTGGCGGGCAAATTGGGACAGTAAAATCCGCCACAACCTAAGCGTCAACGAACTCCGCGCCAACCAATCACTCTTTGAACCGATAGAAAGGACAATCCAGGAATAGAGATTTAATATTTGGGCGGTCTGTCTTTTACAAAAATTAACACAAAATATCACACCGCCCAATTCTTTGAATACAAGCATAATATGAAACACATCACACAACTAAACTAATAATTTAGTTATACAACTATTAAAAATATTTGTATAACTAAATTATTAGTTGTAAAATTGCATCGGCAATTAAAAAACTTATCTTTTAGTTGCAGATGACAATTAAAAACATAAAACACACAACAAAATGAAACTCAAAATCTATCTCGCCGCCGCGACATTGGCGGCGATGGTTTCGTGCCAACAGAAGGGCGAAACCGCAATCGAGGTCAACCTCACAGACATTCCTGAGAATTGCAGGATTGACGTAAGCCGCGTAGAAGGCAGGGGCGGACGAACAATCTACGTCGATTCGTCCAAGACAACAGAGCGCAAGTTCACACTCAAATGCGACTCTATCACCGACAACACCTCGTTCACGTTGTTCCTCCAAAAAATCACCGACAAAGGACAGGCATTATCATACACAGGCAGCATCTATGTGTTGGACGGCTACACCACAAAAGTCACGGGCAAAGGCACTTGTCCGAGCACTTGGACCATCGACAGCAAGCACCCGAAACAAGCATTCGTCAACAAGATGAACGATGCTGTCAAGGATTCGAAAAAGCAACTTGACGAATTGCGATTCAGTTCCGACACCATCACCACCCGCGAATCGCGAATGAAACTCTACGACCTGCAAGACGAAATCTACGACCAAATTGCTGAAAAGCAATTTGCACTGATGGAAACGCTCCCGATGGACGAGTATTGGCTTGAAGAATTGGGCAATTACAGCGGCTCAATCAACTACGAGGGCAAGGACTTCAAGTATTACGACAAGGTGGAGGCTCTCTACAACAAGATGCCCGAAGATTTCAAGAACACCCCCACCGGCAAGAAACTCCACCACGCCTTCTACGGCAAGGCACCCGCCGTGGGCGACCACATCAACGACGGCGACCTCTACGACGCAAACGGCAAAGTACACCACCTCGCCGAATACAAGGGCAAATGGCTGTTGCTTGATTTCAGTTCGTATTTCTGCGGCCCGTGCAGAATGTTTGATGCGGCGGTGAAGTATTTTTACGAAAGGGGAATCGGAAAGGATTTTGAAATCATCACTATGACCAACGACACCGAAGGTGAGTTTGTGAAGATGGCGGAGGAAGAGAAACCGCTCCATCCGCTCCTCAACGACCGCGACGAAGGAAATGGACTTTTTGTCCTCAACAAAATTGCAGCAACTCCTACGTTCTATGTCGTGAATCCCGACGGCGTAATCGAGGACATTTTTATGGGTGTCTATATGGACAAAATCATCAAAGTGATGAAAGACCACGGATTTGCCGCGCCCGAAATCAAGTCTGAAAACGGTGCTACAATCATCACTAACCCCGCATTTGCAGACATCAACGGTTCGTTCCTCATCGACAAGGCGGAGATTTACAAGGATTCCGTGGTGCTCAACTGCACATACCCGATGTACGGCGGCTACAAGGTAGTCAAGGAGACAGGTCTTTTTGTCAATGGCAAGTGCGTCAGCAAGTTGACCGGCAGCAACATCAGCAATGACAACTACACGCAAGTGCCCTTCGGCGAAGTCGGACACTGCCGCCTCACCTTCGAGCCTCTCCCAAAAGGCATCAAGACCGTCGATTTCATAGAGGGCGACTGCCAAAACTGTTTCAGGGTAATGGGGCTGAAATTGGCGGCGGAGTAAAAAGAGGAGAGATTAAAGAGGAAAGAGGAAAGATTAATGATTAAAGTGTAAAGTTAATAGTTGATAATTGTGAAAAATAATCCGCTATATCTGCAAAAAAAATGCAGATATAGCGGATTATAAATTTCAATTAGTGCTTCCTGCCCCTGCTCTTACCGGGCTTTTTGCCGCCGGATTTTTTGCCGCCGGACTTGGGCGATTTGGGCTTGGGAGTGCGGAGTTCCTTCGGCTTCTTGGGCTTTTTGGAACTGCCGGTGCGCTTGCCACCGTTTTGGGCGTCGGCCTTGTCGGGGTCGGTCTCGATGTACTTGTCGGAAGTGGCGAGCACAAAGTCGAGTTGCTTGCGTTCGAGATTGGCGCGGGCAATCTTGATTTGAATCTTGTCGCCGAGTTGGAACTTCTTGCGGTTGTAATATCCAATGAGACAGTAGTTTTCCTCGTCAAACTGATAAAAATCGTCGTCGAGGTCGCGCATCGGTATCATACCCTCGATTTTGTTTTCTTCGAGTTCGGCATAGACGCCCCATTCGGTGATGCCGGAGATGACCGCGTCAAAAGTCTCGCCAAGGTGGTCGCGCATATACTCAACCTCCTTGTACTTGTCGGAGGCGCGTTCTGCCTGAACTGCAAGGTATTCGCGCTCGCTGCAATGCTTGCAGAGATTCTCGTAGTACGACTTGTCGGCGGATTTGCCACCGTTCAGATAACTGAACAGCAACCTGTGAACCATCAAATCGGGATAGCGGCGGATAGGTGACGTGAAATGCGTGTAGAACGGGAACGCGAGGCCATAGTGTCCGATATTGTTGGTGGAATAGATAGCCTTCGCCATACTCTTGACTGCAAGCATCGAGACTGCATCCTGTTCGGCGCGTCCCTTCACCTTTGCCAAAACCTCGTTGAGCGACTGTGCAATGAGTTCCTCGTTGTTCATATTGATGGAATAGCCAAACTTGCCGATGAACTTTTGGAACGAGTTCAACTTCTCCAAATCGGGTTCGTCGTGAATACGATAGACGAAAGTCTTTGGCGGGTGGCTCTTGTCCTTCTGTTGACCGACGAAAGTGGCAACGCGCTTGTTGGCGAGGAGCATAAACTCCTCCACGAGCCAATTTGCCTCCTTTGACTCCTTGAAATAAACGCGGATTGGCTTGCCCTTCTCGTCGATGTCGAATTTGATTTCGGCGGTCTCAAACGAGATTGAGCCATTGCGGAAACGCTCGTCGCGGAGTTTTTTTGCGAGATCCCAACATTTGAGGATTTCGTCTTTGAGGTCGCCGTCGCTGCCCTCGATTATTTGCTGAGCCTCCTCGTAACAGAACCGGCGGTTGCTGCGGATTACGGTCTTGCCAAACCATTCGTTGACCACGTGGGCGTTTTCGTCGAGTTCAAAGACAGCCGAGAATGTGAGTTTGTCCTCGTCCTGACGCAGCGAACAGATGCCGTTGCAAAGTGCCTCGGGCAACATTGGGACTACCCTGTCAACGAGATAGACGCTCGTGCCGCGTGCAAAAGCCTCCTCGTCCAAGCGAGAACCCTCCTCGATGTAGTGCGAAACGTCGGCGATATGGACGCCAATTTCGTAATTGCCATTATCCAAATACTTGATGGAGATTGCGTCGTCAAAATCCTTTGCGTCGGCGGGGTCGATTGTGAATGTGGTGACGTCCCTCATATCGCGGCGCGTGGCAACTTCCTCGTCGGTGATGCCGGGTTCGAGTTTATTAGCCTCATCCTCAACATCTTGTGGGAAGGTGTAAGGCAGGCTGTATTCGGCGAGGATGGCGTGCATCTCGGTCTCGTGGTCGCCGGTGGAGCCAAGGACTTCAATGATTTCGCCGATGGGATTTTTCGCGCCCTCGGGCCACTCGATGATGCGGGCAACAGCCTTGTCGCCGGGCTGAGCCTTCATCATTTTGCCAATCGGGATAAAAATATCGTATGGCATCGTCTTGTGGTTGGTGACGAGGAACGAAAAATTGTGGTTTTTTTCGATAGTGCCGACGAATGTGGTACGCGCACGTTTGACGATGCGGATTACCTCGCCCTCCTGAGAGCCGTTTTGGGTGTGGGCAAAGAGAGCCACCTCCACGCGGTCGCCGTGCAGGGCGTTGTGGAGGTTTTCGTTGGAGATTGCAACTTCGATGTCGCTGTCGTCGGGCAGCACAAAGGCGAGACCTTTCTTGCTGAGGTCGAGAGTGCCCATTATAACGCCCGTATTGACAACGGTGTGGTAGTCGCCGTTGGAATTTTTGGCGATGCGGCGGGTGTTTTGAAGGTCGTCGAGCACGAGGTCGAGGATTTGCTTGGAAGCGTCGTCACGGATTTCCAAGGTCTCAATGATTTCGTCGTGCGAATAGTCGTGCATAGGGTTGTTTTTGAACAACTCGCCCAAAATCCTTGTGAGCGTCCTGCGGTTGTAACGCTCCAAAGTTTTTGTATTTTTAATATCTTCTGCCATAAGCGTTTATGTTTTTAGTTTTTTAACCACGGAAAACACGGAATGACACGGAATGACACGGAATTTTTTTCTGTGATTTCTGTGTTTTCCGTGGTTAAAGATTAAGTGTTTATTTCACAACGTCTTCCACGGCTCTGACTACGGAGAGGAGTTGGTCGTACTTGGGACCGTTTTCGTCGTAATCAGCCTGACACTTGAAGTAGGCGTTTTTGACCGAATCGGCGGCGGCTTCGAGCCGTTGTATTGCCATTGTGGTCTTCACCTCCTTCTCAGCCGTGAGAGCCTCGTTGAGGTATTCTTTGAGATTGTCCATTTTTTTGATGCCTGACGCAAGCACCTTTTCGTCAGGGAGTTGCGTCTCATTGTCGATGTATTCAAGCACGGTGCAGAGGCTGCCGAAATAATATCCCGACATCATAATTGCAGCAATGCCGCGCTCCTCGTCGTTTTCAGCCTGCGCCACGCAGTCGAAGAAAAAATGCTCCACGCTCGTGGTGTCGGATTTTTTGCCAATTGACGGTACTACCATCCCCAACAACTTTTCGCGCACCGACTCGGCGTCGTCAGCCATTGATGCAAAAGCCATTCCAAGCCTGTAAGCGGCATTCATACGGCCGCTGATGGACAAATGGTCGCCTTTGTTGCTACCGTCCGGATGCGCAGGTGCGCCCGCCCAATGCTTGTGGTTGCCGCCGCCAAGAGGCCTCACCTTGTTGACGTCGAGCGAATCGAGGAATTTGACTTCGTATTCACGCGCCGACTTAGGCTTGTAATGCTTGCGGCCGCTTTTGCCGAGCGACGCCTGCAAATTGTCAGCCGTGTCGCTACCCTTGAAAAACCACAACAACGCGGCTATCACAGCCACGCACGCAACAATTATCAGAGCAAGTCTTTTCTTGCCTTTCTTTGTTTTAATGTCGATCAACATATCGTTTTAGTTTTTAATAGTTTACATTAATTTATTTAACAACGGAAAGCACGGAAAACACAGAAATAAAAATTCCGTCCATTCCGTTATTTCCGTTGTTAAAAAAACTACCTTAAAACGCAAATTCCTGCGCAGAAGCGTTGCTTGTCGCCCGCACGCGCCGAGAAGAATCTGTCGTTGGCACATTTGGTGCAAATATCACTAATTTCGATGTTGTTTGCAACAACTCCGAGTGTTAACAAATCATAAAAAATCATCTTTTTGAGGTCGAGATAGACCTTGTCGCCCCTGACGTCATAGGTGTCGGCGGGGAAACGGTTGTCTGTCAGGAATTTGGAGGCGCAATTGTAATCCACCTCATAACAATCCTTGCAGATGCCGGGGCCGATGCAGGCAATCATTTGGGCGTAGTCGGCACCAAAATTAGCCTTCAAAGCCTTTGCGCCTTCGACTGCCGCGCCGAGGTAAGTGCCCTCCCTGCCCGAGTGCACCGCCGCGCAACTCTTGGTGTCGGGCGAATACAGCAACACGGGGATGCAGTCGGCGGAACGTGTTATAAGACAAGTATTTGGCTCGTTGGTGACAAGCACATCGTTGTCCTGAACGGCGGATTCCTTGTCATAAAAACCCGACGCGCTGTCGCCCTTCCTCACGATATGGACGTTGCAGCCGTGCACCTGATTCTGAAACACGAACCACTCAGGCCCCAAGCCGACGGCATTGCAGAGGGCGAGCCTATTATTGATGCAATCATCATAACAGCCGCCCGAATAGCCGATGTTGAAATCATTGCCCGTGCCGTCGGGATGCTGCCTCGTGGTTACAAAATGCAAAACTTCCTGATGGTGTTGTAGTATATTAAACTGCAGCAATCCCGGATTATTATCAAAAGTTAACATAATTTTTTTATGCCGATATGGATTTTTTGTTTATCTTTGCGAAAGTAATAAAAATAAAAATACGCAGCAAATGGGAATACGATTTTTTCCGCGAATGGAGATACACGAGTTTGATTATCAACCGCTTTTCTACGATGAGGTGAAAGACCGCATCGAGCAACGCCGTGCCGAAATCCGCGCCGAGATGTATGGCGAGGAAGCCAACGAGAACGGCGAGCGCACCCGTTACATCAAAAAAGGGACATTCACGCGGAAGTTGGAACGCAAGCACGAAGAGACCGGCAGGATAGGTGGAGGCGCAAAGGGACTCCTCACCTTCCGCAACATCTCCGTGGCTCTCCTCATATTCCTCTGCATCAAATACAACAATCAGATAGCGGATTACCTGAGCAACCTGTTCGGATTCTAAAACAATCATCACAAGCCAAAAACGTCCGACGTCATCAAACTAATGCCCGATGCGCTCGCCAACCAAATTGCAGCGGGCGAGGTGATACAACGCCCCGCCTCGGTGCTCAAAGAGTTGGTGGAAAACTCCGTGGATGCCGGCGCCTCCAAGATTACTGTCAACATCAAGGACGCGGGGCGCACTCTCATACAGGTCATCGACAATGGCTGCGGTATGAGCGTCACGGATGCGAGGATGAGTTTTGAGCGACACGCCACGAGCAAACTCACCAAGGCGGAGGACTTGTTTTGCATCTACACAAAAGGATTCAGGGGCGAGGCGTTGGCGTCAATTGCAGCCGTTGCGGAAGTGGAATTGAAGACCCGCCGCGCCGACGACACTGTTGGCACAGACGTTATCATCAACGGCTCAAAATTCGTGAGCCAAACTCCCGTCAACACCCCTCAGGGAACTAATTTTGCCATCAAATCGCTATTCTACAACGTGCCGGCGCGTCGCAAATTCCTCAAAAGCAACAGCACCGAACTCCAACACATAATCACTGAATTTCAGCGGATTGTGTTGACTCATCCGATGATAGAATTTGCGCTGCACCACAACGACAACATCATCTATTCCCTACCCAAAACCAACCTGAAACAGAGGATTTTGGGTGTTTTTGGCAAAAACCTCAATTCCACGCTCATCCCCGTGGAGATAGACACCTCGATTGTAAAAATCACCGGATTCACAGGCAAGCCGTCGGCGTCCAAGCGCAAGACCGACAAACAGTTTTTCTTCGTCAACAACCGCTATATGAAAAATTCATATTTTCACAAGGCGGTGGCTTTGGCATACGACAAACTGACCCTGCCCGACTGCATACCGCCGTATTTCCTGTATTTGGAGGTGGATCCGAGGTCAATTGACGTCAATGTGCACCCCGCCAAGACCGAAATCAACTTTGAGAACGCCTCCGACATCTTCCGTCTCTTGCAGGCGGGCATCAAGGAGACTCTGAGCAAGAGCGACGTCACCCCGGCGATAGATTTTGACAATCAGGAGGCGGCTAACATACCATACTTCACGTCCGACAGCCCGCTGCCCGAAGAGCCGCAGATAAGTTACGACCCCGATTACAATCCGTTCATCTCCACCGAAAAGCCCAAGAGTTTTGACGTCGGCAGTGGCGGTCATAGTGGCGGTCATAGTAGTAGTTATAATAACAATTACAATAGCAATTACAACGGCGGCAACAGGCACGCAACGCATTATGATTCAGTCATTAATGGCGGACAGAGGAAGGCTGACAATTGGCAGTTGTTGTACTCCAACATCAACGACGACAGCCCCTCCCCCACCCCGCCGGTGCAGAGTCCGCTGATGCAGATTGGCGGCAAGTACATCGCCACGCTCCACGACAATGGCCTTATGCTCATAGACCAATACCGGGCGCATCTGAGCATCCTGTACGAAAAATATCTGCGTCAGATAGCCTCCAACGCCGATTCGACGCAAAAACTCCTTTACCCTCAGCCGCTCGACCTCGACGCCACAAGTCAGGCGATGGCATACGACATCAGGGACGAACTCACGAGCGTAGGTTTTGACATCGACTTCGACGCGCAGCCCTCGGCAGTTTTGAGGGGCATACCGCCGTTTTTGGAAGCCAACAGAGCCGTCGAGATACTCATCAAGGTGATAGACAGTTACCGCGACGAGCACGGCAACATCTCCTCGTCGATGAAAGACATTCTCGCACGTTCGGCGGCAAGGAGCGAGGCTGTCACGGGCGGCAGGACGCTCTCTACTGAGGAAATGCAGACCCTGAAAGACAATCTTCTCGCCACGCAGTCGCCGGAATATTCGCCCGACGGCAAGAGGACCACGGTGATACTGCGTCCCGAAGATTTGGAAAAAATGTTCAATTGATTTTTTGTAACAATTTGTAAAACTGACAATTAAATGCCACAACTCACCAACGGGGCAAAAGCGTTGCTCCTTGCCAACATAGCGGTGTTCGTATTAGGATTTTTGGTGGAGCGGACGGGCTTCGAGATTGACAAAAACCTCGGCCTCCACTACATCAAGTCCGACTATTTCAAGCCGTTGCAGTTCATAACCTATATGTTTGTCCACGCGGGCTTTATGCACATATTCTTCAATATGTTTGCGCTCGTGCAGTTTGGCAGTATGATAGAGAGCGTATGGGGAACCAAGCGGTTTGTATTTTATTATTTGGTGACGGGCGTAGGCGCGGGCGTGGTGCACATCATCGTCACACACCTGCAACTGATGCCATTTATGGACGCCGTGGACGCATTCTTCGCCAATCCGACGCCCGATTCGCTCGTTGCGCTCGGCACTTCGACTCCCGCCTTCAAGGACGCCGCGATTATGGAACTCGCCGACCGTTGGCGCACAGGATTCTACACCGACGAACAGATTATCGAAGCCTTTGAACAGCAAATCCCGCAGGCTAAGGCGATGCTTTTCAATACGCCGGTTGTTGGCGCGTCGGGCGCGGTGTTTGGATTGTTGCTTGCATTCGGTCTTATGTTCCCGAATCTCAAACTCCAAATAATCTTCATCCCGATAGGCATCCCCGCAAAATATTTCGTGTTGCTCTACGGCGTTGCGGAACTCTTCTTCGGCATCAAGGACTTTTCCGGCGACAACATCGCACACTTCGCACACTTGGGCGGAATGTTGGTGGGATTCGTGCTGTTGATGATTTGGAGTAGAGGGGCGAGAAGGGATTATGAATAGGCCGCCCACAACTTTTAAAAAATTTGGCGTTTTGGGAAAGAGTTTGTAAATTTGCGAATCAAACGAAATACGCATAGCCCCAACGGGGCGGAAATACAAAGACGTGTGCGTGAGCGCACGGACTAACAAATGCGCACATATAATAAAACAATGCAAATGGACATAAGATCTTTTTTCAAAGCGTCAATGCTCAACAAACTGTTGGGAATCAATATAGCGGTGTATCTGTTGATAAGTATCGCGGGGATATTCACGTTCCTGTTTGGATTGGACGTAGTCACCGAACAGACAAGAATCAGCGCCGCAGAATACTTCTGCAACGATTTTCTCGCCGTGCCCGCAGCGTTATCTAAATTGCTGTGGAGGATTTGGACGCCGATTACTTATATGTTTGTGCACTTCGACTTTTGGCACATCGTCGGCAATATGCTTTGGCTGTATTTTATGGGTCAGATGTTTCTGATGGTCTTCGACAACAAGCAACTCGTGGGCACTTACATCCTCGGCGGACTGAGCGGCGCATTGCTCTATGTATTGTCTTACAACCTATTCCCCGTATTCCAAATGTCGATGCCGTATTCCACCTGCGTAGGTGCGTCGGCGGCTGTCACGGCTATTGTAATTGCAATATGCGTGATGCGACCGAATATGGAAATCCGCATTTTTGGCATCATCCCGATGACGCTCAAATGGCTTGGAATCATTTACATAGGCTTTGATCTCCTGCAAATCACGGGCAGCAACGCCGGCGGACACATCGCGCACCTCGGCGGCGCAATCTTCGGAGCATTGTTCGCTTGGCAATACACCCAAGGCAAGGACCTCACAAAATGGCTCAACAACTTGATTGACAAGATTGTAACCATCCTGCCCACCCAATCGGCATCCGGCGGCAAAAAACAGAAGATGCGCGTGGTCTATAACGACAGCGCACGCGATATGTCCGACTCCGACTTCAACCGTATGAAGGCTGAAAACCAAAAACGTATGGACGAAATCCTCGACAAAATCTCACAATCAGGCTACCAATCACTGACAAAAGAGGAGAAAGAATTTTTGTTTAAGATGGGGAGAAAGTAGCGACAAGTGATTGAAGTGATTGAAGTGATTGAAGTAATTGAAGTAATTGAAGTAATTGAAGTAATTGAAATAATAAAAAAAATCCCCGCCCATAAGTTATTGCAGCAACACGGGCAGGGAAGGGTCACGGAAAAATGCGTCTGACGACGTAGTTCGTTAATGTTGTTTTCTCTTAATAAAATACACAGGGTTCTACTGAGCGAAATTCTTGTCCAAATATGCTTGGAAGCGGTCTTTGTACTGTTCGCTGATCGGGATGAAAGTATCGCCGTCGAATATAATCCTCGTCCTCTCGATGATATCTATCTTGTCGAGGTTGACGATGTATGAACGGTGCACGCGCATAAACTTCTCCTTCGGCAGGTAGTTTTCCACCGCCTTGATGGTCAGGAGGCTCATAATCGGGCGGCCGTCGTTGACGTGGAACCTCACGTACTCGCGCATCGACTCCACATACTTGATGTCGTCGAGATTGATGCGTACCACCTTGTACTCGCTCTTGATGAAAATAAACTTGCCGTTGCCCTCGAATTTGGACGAACGCGATTGTTGGAGAATCTCGTTGCGACGGTTTTCGTAGGCCTTTTCGGCGCGTTTGACGGTTTTCTTGAAGTCATCAAAAGCCACGGGCTTGCGCAGGAAGTCCACCGCGCCCATTTTGATAGCGTCGTATGCAAGGTCGGTCTTTTTGGAGACAAAGACTACCAACGGAGGCTCTGTCAACGACTTGATGATGTCGAAGCCATTTGCACCCGCAATCTCGGCCTCTACAAAAGCCAAATCCACCTCGTTCTTGTCGCCGGACAAGAACGACTGCGCCTCCTGTGCGTCGTCAAACTTGCCCACCAACTGCAACGTCGGGCTATTTTCGATGAAGGCACATATTTGGGAGAGAGCCTTTGCATCGTTGTCAATTGCGATACATTTCATAATTAAACTAATGTTTTAAAGGTTCGTAGTATATAGTATTATTTGTTACTATTCCTCCGATTCCTTGCTTTTCTTGTAAGGGAAAGTGTATTGGTACGACAA
>JAEEGL014643341.1_pt1 | contig 12622 bp, 10 predicted proteins | sample 9134231 | NCBI WGS metagenome assembly JAEEGL01 (sample SAMN16246548, study PRJNA631951) | gut metagenome | biome: gut microbiome; feature: rumen; material: fiber-attached | host: Bos | place: Iran: Karaj | collected 2018-10
CTACCAAGAAAATAGATTTATCTATTTTCTTGTCCTGCAAAGCAGGATTCTTGCTGACATTTTCCTTGTTTGGTCAGCAAGAAGTCATAGGTTTTTGATTTTCCTCAGAAAAACAAGAATCTAGGCAATTGCTGTACGTTTAATTTTACCAGTAGTATTTCTGATGAATGGGTCCTCACGCACTACTAACGAGGTGATATGTCTGTAGCTTGGCTGTGAGCGGTTGTAGCTATCGATGAATACCTGTAGAGATTCTTGAACAACCTCAGCAGACAGACCGCGAGCAGAAATTACATCTTGATCAGGGTAAATGTTGGCTGTGAGACCTGTTCCATTTCCCGTCACGATTACTTCTCCAACAAGGGGATACAGACCGAGTTTGTTCTCAATTTCCTCAGGAGAAATGTTTTCTCCGTTGGACATGATTATGAGATTCTTAACGCGTCCATTAATGAAAAGATAGCCATCTTCATCAAGATATCCTTTGTCGCCAGTATGAAGCCAACCATCTTCGGTAAAGGTTTTTAAGGTTTCTTCAGGCATCTGATAGTAAAACTTCATAACAATGGTTCCTTTTACCAGGATTTCTCCGTCTTCAAACTTAATCTGAACATTGGCAAGTGGCTTTCCTATAGAGCCTGGCTTATGGCAATCAACTGTATTGGTAGTAATGACAGGAGAACACTCTGACATTCCATAGCCCTCGTAAATATTGATTCCATACTTTGCAAATTCATCAATATAGAATGGATCCAGGTGGGCACCACCTGTGAAAATAATTTCAAGCTTTCCGCCGAATACAGTCTCGTAAATAATATCTTCAGGAGTATCTCCTAAAGCCCTTAACTTCTTATAAATTGATTCAATCATGAGAGGAACCATAAGCATTACTCTTGGCTTGAAAATGCTCATGTTTCTTACCATATGCATAAAGGAATCATTAATGCAGACAATGGCTCCAAGAGAGAAGCCTTTAAGCCAATCCATTACCAGACAGTAGGCATGATGAATTGGAAGTACGCTCATCATAACTACTCCAGGGTCTACTACATAGTCCACATTTTTTACATTGTCAAAAAGGTTGCGCTGTGTAAGCATAACACCTTTGCTTTTTCCGGTTGTACCAGATGTAAAAATGATGGTTGCAATGTCATCAGCATCTGAAGCTTTAACATCAGGTTTGCCTTTTCCTAAATCCATAAGCTCAGGAAGGGCACCGATTTTTCCATTTGGAATCAGTTGCTCATAAGAATCCTGAAGCAACCAAATCTGCTGTAATTTTGGGCATGCTTTGAGGGCAGGTTCAGCAAGAGCAGCAAGTTTTGGGCTTAAGAAAAGTACCTGGCAATCTGCTCTGTTAATTAAATCAATTAAATCCTCAGCTGGAAGCAGCGCATCTAAAGGTACGGCAACATTATTGCCAGTTACAATTGCCAAATAGCTTGTAATCCACTGAAGACTGCTTTCTCCAATTATCGCTATATGAGCCTTCTTAAAACCAGTGTTAGAAAGTCCGCAACGAATTTCCGTAATCATTTCATTAAGTTTTCCGTAGCTGGCTTCACGTATTTCTTTTTTATTTAACCATCTGACAGCTGGTAAATCAGAAAAACTGTTGGTGGTTTTATCCCAAAGTGTCCTGATATTTTCCATCTCTATGCCACCTCCTGAAGATTATGAAAATTATTAGCGAGTTTGAACCAAAGTACTCTAATTAATCTACGCATAATTAGCACGCCTCCTGTAATTCCTCAATCATTGAAAGTGCTTCGCCAATAGTTCTAATCTGTATTACTCTTTCCTGCTCTAATTCCACATCAAATTCATCTTCCAACTCGCCTAAGAAAGACATGAAGTCCAGTGAACTGAAGTCCAGGTCCTCACGGAAACGAACCTCTGGATTTAAATCTGAAGGTGTTGCCTGGCAATACTGTGATACTAGTTCTTTGAATTTGTTTTCTATAGTCATTTTTTGTTCCTCCTTTTGATATAACCCATAATCATTCACCTGCGGTGCCAGCTGTCTCCGCTGCCGCTTCGGTCGGCTCGGACCAGAGGTCCACTGGACCTCTCTCGCCCCCCAGGGGAAGCCATATTAAACTAAATTAATAATTTCCCCTACAGTTAAATTTGGTTGCTCAACTCCTTTAAAAATTATTCTCATAAGATAGTAGTTAAACAACTCCACATGCTTTTCCGCCAGTTCTACAGTCTGATAATGATATGAAAAATTCATTCCACCATCTTCGGTATGAGAAACTGTAAGATACATCTTTTTTGTAGCAGCCCCATTTGCAAACCATTTTGAATGCATCGGGATATCTTTTAAAAATGGATTTTCCATTTTAACAGGCATTGGCTGATAGGTGAGATAACAACTCTCATAAGTGGTATTCTCTGGCGTGTTGTAACGCTTGCGAATCTCATCATAAATCAACTCTGGATCATAATTGCTGTGCATATAAATCTGATTTTGCATATTTTGGATTTCGTATGCAGCATCCATAAATTCTGTGTCTGGAGTAATTTTGGTTCGGCAAGGGAACATAATAGTTCGACTGCCTCCTGAAGTCCATTCATCGTGTGTAGAACGGCGTGAAATAAAGTTCTGAATGGAAATATCCTCCTGACCATTATTGACCTTGGAAAGGTATGTGCGGATACCAAGCAAAAGAAGATTTGTCATTGATAGCTGATGATTTTGACAAAAATCAAAAAGCCTCTTTGTGGCATCTGCATCCAGCTTGTAATCCTTTACAGCTACAAACAATTCTTTCAGCTCGATATCTGCTGCTCTAAGGTTTGGATTATTATGAGCCTCTCGAGCTTTATCCAATGTCATTGGACCTTGAATATCTGAATATAATGGCTCGCCCCATTTATCTAACTGGGCATCCCAAAAGGCTTTATCCTTTGCAAAACGCTTTTCATTGCTTGCCTTCTTTAAATCTTTTTCAAGGACTTCTTCGAAATCTGCAAGTGGTTCTGGCATATCAGCTCCGAACTTGAAGTGAGTGTAAAGTGACATGATATCGTTTGTCATCACAACCACACCGCAGGAATCAATAAGACGATGATCCATATGTAAAAAGAAGCCGTTATATCCATCTGGAAGTCTCATAAGGAATATTTCAAACATTGGGATATCATCACCATCAAAGGTTTGGTATGCCCAGGACTGCATAGTCGCGTCTGCTTCTGACATAGACATATTTGACAGGTCCTTTAAAGGAATCTCTCGCTCATCCGTATCTACGATATATTGTTCAATCTTTCCAGCCTTATCAGGCTTTGTAAATTGAACACGCATGCAGCCATAGCGCTTGATTTCCAACTGAATACATTTTTTTAAAATATCAAAATCTAAATCTGCCTTTAATGATGCAACAATACTAAGTCCAGAGACCTGTTGGGTATCGTATTTACGAATCCATTGATAGTGCATATTTTGAGCAGCGGTAAGAGGATACTTTTTCATTTTCTTCCCTTTCAATTAACATGTTTAACTTTTCGCTAGAGGATAGCACAGCTTATACCCCAACTTCTAGAGGTGTGGTGAGTTATTGAACAATTAGGAGAAAATTGACCAAGAGATATCAGACACTGAAACAGAAAGTGTTTGATAACCTAGAAAGGGCGAAAGAATGAATCATAAAGGATAAAAATGAACATACGATGTCATTTGTTTTAGGAGAATAGATTGAGTATAATAAAGTCATAGGTTTTTGATTTTCCTCAGAAAATCAAGAACCGGACATGGACCAATATTTTCTGAAAGAAAATATTGCCCTGCAGAGCAGGGTTTTTGTGGGCTTTTTCCTTAAGTTGCCCACAAAAAGTCATAGTAATAATTAATTTCAGAAGTAATTATATTTGGAGATTACAATATGGCTAAGCAAGCAAAAAATGGTAGGGTGGAGTTTTTACGTTTTATCTTTGCTTTAGCGATTTTATTCTTTCACATTCACAAACGTTTTTCTGATGGTGGTGTGATAGAGATAGGAAACACAGGTCTTAATTTTTTTGCAAGAGGATATATCGGGGTTGAGTTTTTCTTCTTGGTATCCGGATACCTTTTGGCTGCGGGAGCCTACGCAAAAAGAGAGCAGTCCACAGAGTTCATAGGCACAGAAACAGCGCTTATGATGAAGAAAAAGTTTTGGAACATTTTTCCTTATCATTTGTTTGCTATAATTCTTACGATTATCGTAAATGCGTATTTTTTGGAAAAGACTGCCTTAGACAGATATCATTATTTGATTGATTCCTGGGCTTCAATTTTCTTTCTTCAGGTGTTTGGCTTCGACAGCAATTGGGTAAATAAGCTCACCTGGTACGTGGATGTTTGGCTTATGGTTACCTTCATTTTTTATCCACTCCTTCGAAAGCATTATGACATCTTTGTAAAGATAATTTGTCCACTGCTTGCGCTTTTCATTTTAGGTTATATGGCCCATGAGTATGACAGCATAGCAGGTGTTGACGGCTGGACTGGAATGTTTTACAAGTGCTTCCTTAGAGGTCTTTCAGAAATGGCCTTGGGATGCTGCACTTACAGCCTTACCCGCCAGTTTGTCAGATATAAATTTACTACAAATGGGAAAAGACTGTTGGCTATTTTAGAGGTTGCCTGCTATGTTATTGCCTTTAAATATGCCTGCACAGAAATGGATGTAAACTACAGCTACCCTATTATTTTTGTGCTTTGGGTGGGAGTAACTCTTTCATTTTCAAATATAAATCCTTGTCATGCCATTTTCGATAAGCCTATATTCGGAAAGCTTGGCAAAGCAAGTCTTATGATTTATCTAAATCAGTTCTACGCAATCAGATTAGTGCAAGAGCTGTTGCCAAAAGTGAGCTTTGGGGTTAAGGCACTGCTTTGTTCACTAATCACCTTCGCAGGTGCTTAGGCCTGCTATGTTATCGTGGGCTGGTTTTATAAAAACAAACCTCTGACAAGATTTGTCATAGAGGAAAAGGGAGAATAAATTGGTATTTAGCTCACTATTGTTTTGTACTATTTTCTTGCCTCTGTGCCTGTTGACCTATTATGGTCTGCCAAAGGTACTGGGAGGCGGACTTAGCTGCAAGATTATTTTGTCTAATTACATATTGCTGATATTCAGTCTTGTGTTCTATGCTTTTGGAGGTATAAAATACCTGCTTTTAATTGTCGCGGTAATTTTATTAAACTGGGGCGCTGGGGCTTTGTGCACAGTTGGAAAGCATAGTCATGCAGTCAGAAGAATGGGTCTGATGTTGGCTATTGTCGGCGATATGGGTCTACTTTTCTTTTTCAAATATTTCAATCTTACTATTGCTACAATTGAAAATCTTTTTTGGGGAACTGGACTTTCTAAAGGGGAGAGGATAGCTGGTCTGTTTTCCGGCACGGGTACAGGAGCACTTGGAATCAGCCAAATAGTACTTCCTGTGGGAATATCATTCTTTACTTTTCAAGCGCTTTCCTACGTTATTGATGTTTATAACGACGATGCAGAGGCTCAGCCCAACCCCTTTTACTTCGCATTATATATAGCGTGTTTTCCACAGCTCATAGCAGGTCCTATTGTTCACTATAAGGATATAGCTGGACAGCTTTCGGAGCGTTCTGTAGGTTCACATGAATTCTCTGAAGGCATAAAACGCTTCTGTTTTGGACTTAGCAAAAAGGTCCTTATTGCAAACACCATGGCTTCTGTTGTGGACAAAATTTGGGCTACTGATATTAGACAGTTGGACGCTACAGTTGCCTGGTTAGGTGCTATCTGCTACACCTTCCAAATTTATTATGACTTTAGCGGATATTCAGACATGGCAATTGGTCTTGGAAAAATGTTTGGTTTTGATTTTAAAGAGAACTTTGACCATCCATATCGCTCTGAGTCCATCAGGGATTTTTGGAGACGTTGGCACATTTCTCTTTCCACCTGGTTCAGAGATTATGTTTATATACCAATGGGCGGAAGCCGATGCTCAATGGCTCACACCTGTTTAAACATTTTTGTGGTGTTTGTGCTTACAGGAATCTGGCATGGTGCAAACTGGACATTTTTAGTGTGGGGCTTGGTTTATGGACTGCTTCTGATATTCGAGCGCCTCTGGTTTGGAAAAATCCTAGACAGAAATCCCATAAAATTCCTGAACAGAATGTTGATTTTTGTTATTGTCACATTACTGTGGGTAGTGTTTAGAGCTGATACCATAATGTCTGCAGGTATTTATATTTCAAGGATGTTTACAGGAGGACTACGACCTCTTAACCTGTTAAATCATCTGTCAGGACTTACAGTGATAACCTTTTTATGTGCATCCATATTTGGCGGTTTTCTTCAAGCGCACATGAGTGTAAAGGCTGTAAAAGGGAATGCCTTTGTGTGCCTGACGCTATTACTGTTTAGCCTGCTGTTTCTAGTTAACGGAACCTATAACCCATTTATTTATTATCAATTTTAAAATGAACACAACCAAACTCAAAAACTATATATTCATCATAACCTTCCTATTAATTCTTACTTTTCCTTGGATAGGAGGTGGTTTGCTGCGCCTTGTTTCACCGGAAATGTATAGCGCTGTATCTGTCGTGGAGACTGAGAAACGAGAAATGCAGTCCGTCGATTGGAAAAATTTGCTTAATACAGGTGAGAGTATTTCTGGATTTATAGATGATAGAATACCCTTTAGATTTACCTTTATCTCCTGGTATAAAGGGCTGAATGATGCCATTGATTCAAAGTATCAGCTTGTAGCAACCGCCATAGGACAGAAGGTATACTCTGCGAGTGTTGAAAAAGAAGATAAGGTAGTTGAACGAGGAATTACCAATCGACCTATCGTGCCTGGAGAAGAGGTTCAGAATCAGGTTGAGGAAGAGGCTGAGCCTGTAGATGAGAATTATTTTCCACTTCATACCTATCAGGATGTAATAATCGCTAGAGATGGCTGGCTTTTCCTCTATGGAGAGAATGAAATAGAATGTTATCAGGGGACAAATATTTTAAGTGTGGAAGATACAAACCATTTTATAAATCTTGCAAATCAGCTTCAAAGTATATGTCAGGCACGTGGTAAAGAGCTTTATATTTATATAGCCCCTAACAAATCACAGGTTTACTATCAGTACATGCCAACTGTTGATATTGCAAATAGCTATCGAAGAATCCAGCAGCTGAATGACCGCTTTCATGAAGGAAGCACTGTGCCATTTATGTATCCACTTTTAGAGGAAATGCAGGCTTCAACTAGCCATCAGGTTTATTATAAGTACGACACTCACTGGAATCATCTTGGTGCTTTGTATGGAACTAATGCACTCTATGCGCAGATGGGGGTTGAGCAGACTGATCCGGAACAGTGGATTACTGGCTCTATGGATGCAGAGAAATATGAGTTATATACCTACATGGGAATTCCAGATTCAATGGTAACTCATGATGACGCAGAACAAATGGTGGATTACAGACCTGAGATTTCAGTAAATGGACTAAATACGGAAGCTATGATTTGTCGCACTACATCAAACGGTGCAAATCAAAAGAAGCTGTGCCTAATTGGCGACAGCTTCCGTGTAAACATGGAACCCTATTTAGCTAAAGACTTTACGCAGTGTACATTTGCACACAGGGATTATATGGGCGAGATACCTTCCGATATCAAAAATGCGGACATCATCGTAATTGAAGCGGTGGAGCGCTACGACTATGAAGCCTTCCACACCATCCAGCGTGTAATAAACGTCTTACAGTAGCGGCGTCTCAATCTAGGCAAGCGCGAGGAGGAAGGCTCCGTGCCGAGCCTGGGAGGGACCTACACCGGGCGGGAGGGTCCCAGGCGAAGGTATGGAAGGTGGCCTCCGGGAGCATGAAAAGCTGAATGCCGCTAGTTTAATGTCTTTTATACGCAGGCATCAACTGTAATTTGTGGAGGTTTGCTACATGCTTTCTGTCGATAGAAGCCTTTACTTCGGCAGGGATATCGGCGTCAGCGTCACTGATATACGCATCGAGCTGAGCGTATTTGAAGCCTAGCTTGTCTTCGTCACTCATGCCTGAGAGTCCATCAGAAGGTGTCTTGTGAACAAGCTGCTCAGGAAGTCCCAGATACTCTCCAATCTTAAGCACCTCAGTAACTGTGAAGTCCTGGAGAAGAGAAACATCACCGGCAGCATCTCCATATTTTGTTGAGTAGCCAACATAATCTTCAGAGGCATTGCAGGTATTTACTACAAAGGAAGTAACAGGCTGTCCCTGCGCCACTGCATAGAGTGTAGACATGCGGAGGCGAGGAGCCAGATTAATTTTTAAATCTTTTGTAACTTCAAATTTCTCTGCCTTTTCAAAAGTTGCAATAGCTGCATTGTAATAATCTGTAATAGGAACAATTTCATTTGGTATGCCGAGGAAATTTACCAAGAGCTTTGCATCATCTAAATCACTCATTTCTCCGTTTGGCATAATGATGCCAACAACTCTGTCTGCACCCAGCGCTTCCTTTAAAACGGCTGCAGTTACGGAGGAATCCTTACCACCGGAAATACCAATTACGGCTCTAGTGTTTTCACCGAATTTGTTGAACCACTCTCTAGTGTATTCGATTAATTGTTTTGTCTGTTTTTCAACATCAAATTCTCTCATTTTAATTGCCTTTCTTTATAAAAATAGATTCTCTGTTAGTTGCAGAGCCTCCTTATTTTGCTACAGTCTATAATAACTCGTGAAGATAATCGATAATATCTGAGGCAAGAAGCCCCTTAATTCCTGTGTGTTCTGAAGCAATGACACCTGCACGCCCGTGGATAAAAGCCCCGGCTGCAGCAGCTGTTGTAACAGGTATATTTTCGCTTAGTAGCGCCCCTATTATTCCAGCTAAGACATCGCCACTGCCAGGGGTGGCAAGGGCTTCATTCCCGCTGCAATTATAGAATATCGTATTTACGTTACAGATGATTTCTGTATGATTTTTTAGGACGATAGTGCAATTATGTTCCTTTGCAAAGCTGGCTGCAACTTGCTCCATATTATTATCAATATCAGAAACAGTGGTGCCGCATAGTCGTTCCATTTCCTTAAGATGTGGTGTTAGGACAACAGGTGCTTTTTCAGAAAGAGTATCCAGAAGTCCTATGTCACTGGCTAGAATATTTAGTCCATCAGCATCCACAACTACAGGGCAGGAAACATTTTGCACAAGAGTCCCTAGAATTTCTGATGACAGGATAGAAGTTCCAAGACCAGGTCCAATGACAACGGAGTCAGCCCAGGCAGTGGCAGCCTGTAATTCTTTTTTTGAGTTATCATCAAACGCGACATAGGAAATATACATAGCTTCAGGTAAATTTTGCTGGATGGAAGCTATATTGTTTTTGTGGGTGAAGACTTTTACCAGACCTGACCCAGATACAAGGGCAGCCCTTGCTGCCAAGAAGCAGGCTCCATAAATATTTTCGCTTCCCGCAATTATTAAAACCTTGCCGCAGGTACCTTTGTTTGCGGTAACCGTGCGCTTGGGAATTTCATTTAAAATAGACTCATCCAAAATCTGAGCCACTGGATTTTCCTGGCAATAAATTCCCACATCAGCGACTTTGATTTCACCTGCGTTTGCTTTGCAGTCGGAGAGTACTAATCCTTTTTTCAGGTACGCAAAGGTGACTGTAAGATCTGCGTGAACGCCCACCTCTCCGAGAAGTTTTCCACTGTCAGTGTCATAGCCTGATGGGATATCCACAGCTATAATGGGCTTTCCACTATTATTCATGTAATCGCAGGCGGTCTTAAATTCACCACCAAGACCTCGTGTAAGCCCAATTCCAAACAGTGCATCAATTAAAATGTCACAGTCTGAAAGTAAGCTTTCAAAAAGGATGCTTCCAGAAGAATGGAAGGACTCAGGTGTGACAATAGATACACCGTAATTGTGGGCAATTTCTATTTCCTGATTAAGTTGTGTGGAAAACTTAGTAGAATCCCCAAGCACGGTTGCATTTACAGTTAGCCCTTTGTTATGGAGAATTCTTGCTATAGCAACACCATCTCCTCCATTATTACCAGGACCGCACAAAATGCCAATTCTCTTGGCAAAGGGATATGTAGTTTCTACAGCCTCGCAAACAGCAAGGGCGGCTCTTTCCATTAGTACAAGAGATGGAACTTTGTATTGCTGAATTGTCTGCGCGTCGCAAGCCTTCATCTGCGAAGCAGAAAGGATTGGTTTCATATGAATTGCCCCTAAGTAGACCACAAGAAGTCATAAATGATATAATTCTCAATAAGTTACAAAATTAATTATAGTGTAACTGAAACTGAATTAACAGACAGGAGATTAATTTTGAGAAGGAAGAAAAAGAAGATTGTTATTGGACTTTGGATTTCCCTTGTTGTGTTGATTATCGCTTTTTTTAGGCTGGTGATTTATCAAAACAATCAGGAGACAAAGCGATTAGCTGAACTAGCTCAAGAGGAAATAGAGATAGATAATGATGCTACGGATAATTCAGAAGGAACTGCAGATGGATTGAAAGTTTCAGGGGACCCTGAAGATTCCAGTGCGGATGAGACGGAGGAAAACAAATATACCTTCGATGATTTTGAAGCCACCTATTATGCTATGAGTAAGGCAACTGTTAGGGAAGAACCTTATGACACAGCTGAAATTATAGGAACTCTTTCTTTAGACCAATTGGTATATATTGAGGGCAAATGCAATCAGACTGATTATTACAAAATTAAAATCAATGGGGACTATGGCTATGTGAGTCTGGAGGATGTTTCGGAGGAATATATAGACATTCCATTACCTATTTCCAGCAGTAAGTCAGTTCCTAGTGCTACAAAGGACATTTTGTTTATAGGAAATTCAATAACACTTTATCCTGCTACAAGCGACTGGTGGGGCTCCGGTTGGGGATGTGGTGCAACAGCTCCAGAAAATGATTATGTTCATATGACGGTAGCAGCAAAGGGATATAGTTCCTATGATTACATGTCTCTCAGAGCCTGGGAGTTTTCCAACACCAGAAACAATGAAGTGGATGATTTGGACCCGTATATCACAAACTATCAATATGGCACAATTGTCATTGAATTAGGTGAGAATGTGAAGGGGCATGAAAACCATTTTAAAGAAGACCTGAATGATATGATTAAATACATTAAGACCTACAATCCTAATGCCCGAATAGTGATGCTGGACAATTTCTGGCCATACAAGAGTATTATCGCAACCAAAAAAGCGGTTGCCTCAGAAAATGGAATTACTTACGTAAGTCTTGCGGATATCCAGGGAGTGGCAGAGTATCAACTTCAAGAAGGAGATGAATTTACAATGCCTGATGGTACCGTATATACGATAAATTCATTCTTGGCAGGCCATCCCAATGATGCAGGGTTTGCCGCAATTGCACAGCATTTGATTTCGGCACTGTAGACTAAGGTTAGCGACCGAAGACCTCAACTACCAGGTTAAGCTTACCTTTGCGCGAGAGTCCACCTTCTTCCCAAAGGTTAAACTTTCCAAATCCGCGAACAGAAACAGAGTCTCCGGCAGATAGTATTTTGTCATTGTTTTCCACAATATGACCATTTACAGAAACCTTTTTTTCAGTGAAATAAGGAAGCGTGTCCTTGCGGGAAAGGTTGTACACACGGGCAATAACTGCATCAGCTCTAGGGGATGCCACCTGAATAGTCATCTCTTTTAAGGCAGCCTTTTTGTAGGACTCTGGCAGTTCAGAAACCGAACATTTAACAGAGTTTCTTCCAACAGAAACAAAATTTTCAAGAAGATAATCGGCGGTTGACTCGTCGGCATAGATGTAAGCGTCCATGCCATCAACGAAGATATCGCCGAATTTTTTTCTATCAATGCCCAGGCTCATAAGTGAGCCGAGATAATCTCGGTGGGTATATTCCCGGGCAAATTTTTTGGCGAGAGGTTCTACCTTTATGCACTGAATAGGGAAAGGTACCTCATAACCAAAATCTTTTTCACTTCCAAAACGGACCATCTTACGCTCGCAGTTTTCATAGCCACCAAACAGATCATAGGCTATAGGAGTAAAGCCTTTGTCTCTGGCTGCCTGGTAGAGGACTTCTTGCTGGCTAAGGCTTAAAAAATCACTAAAAGTAAATATATTATTTTGATATGCTCTATTGGAAAGCTCAATTAATCTTTTATATAAAAGAAGTTCGTCGTCATTCATGATAAAATCCTTTCATTGAGTTTTAATTATATCCGAAATACGTTAAAATAGCACCTAGTGATAATGCGCTGAAATAAAGGAAATAGCTATGAGTAAAATACAAACAGACGGAATAATTTTTGACATGGATGGCACAATCTGGGACAACATTCCAGTGTTTGCTCCAAGCTGGACCAGAGCGGCAAGAGAAATGGGGTATGAGGTGGAATTTACACCTGAGCTTCTTATGTCGCTTTTTGGAAAGACCATGACTGATATTGCAGATGCAAGCATTCCAGATTCGGATCCTGAAAAAAGATATAAGACTTTGGAACTTTGCGAAAAATATGAGATGGATGATTTGGCTGACAGTCCAATGGATACAACATATCCGGGGCTTGCTGAAACAATCAAAAAGATTAGTGGTCGAGTTAAGCTCTA
>JAEEGL015817346.1_pt1 | contig 12622 bp, 10 predicted proteins | sample 9134231 | NCBI WGS metagenome assembly JAEEGL01 (sample SAMN16246548, study PRJNA631951) | gut metagenome | biome: gut microbiome; feature: rumen; material: fiber-attached | host: Bos | place: Iran: Karaj | collected 2018-10
CCTTGATGCTACTACGGTTCTTAGCCGTTCGATCGTTGAGCTCGGTATCTACCCTGCAGTTGATCCCCTTGAGTCCACATCCAGGATCCTCGATCCCAGAGTAGTGGGTGAGGAGCATTACAAAGTGGCCCGCGGTGTGCAGGAGATCCTTCAGAGATACAAAGAGCTGCAGGATATCATCGCCATCCTCGGTATGGACGAGCTTTCGGAAGAGGATAAGCTGGTGGTTAACAGAGCAAGAAAGGTTCAGAGATTCCTTTCACAGCCCTTCTTCGTAGCAGAGCAGTTCACCGGACTTGTTGGAAAGTATGTTCCTATCTCCGAGACCATACGTGGCTTCAGAGAGATTATCGACGGTAAGTATGACGATATTCCCGAGAGTTATTTCATGAGCGTCGGAACCATCGATGATGTAGTTGAGAAATACAACAACAAGCAGAATTGATGAGGTATTTATGGCAGAAAAGGAAATCGAGCTCCGCATAATCACGCCCGAGAGAGTATTCTATGAGGGCGAGGCGGAAATGGTAGAATTTAATACGACCGAGGGAGAGATCGGAGTATACCCCGGTCACATTCCTCTTACCGTTATCGTAAAGCCGGGCATTCTTCGTATCCATGAAAAAGATGGCGAAAGGATAGCGGCGCTTCATTCCGGTTTCGCCGAGATCCTTCCCGACAAGATATCGATTCTTGCGGAAGTCATTGAATGGCCCGATGAGATTGATGAGAAGCGTGCAGAGGAAGCTCTTCAGCGCGCAAAGGAGCGTTTGAAGAACAAATATGAGAATCTCGATGTTGCCAGGGCAGAGACAGCCCTTCAAAGAGCAATGGCGAGGATCAATGTTATCAAGTGATTAATTAAGGCGCCCCGGTTGGGGCGCTTTAGTGTTAGAAACAGACATTTATGAATCTTACTAATCTGAAAAAAACAGCAATCCGCATTGTCGTCCTTGCGGCCGTTTTTATAGCGACTCTGTTTGTTGCTTCAAAGATACTCAACCGTGAAAGGGAAAATATCACGATGGAGATCGAAAAGGCAACATTTCCGCTGATAAGGATGGAACGCGGAGATTTTACATATAATGAGCTTCACGGCTATGTCAGGGAACAGATCCCTTCCGAAAGCTCTGATAACATAACGGTTCTCGGAGCTTCAAGAGAGACCGCATTTACCGTAGACACATACGGAAACACTATATCGGGAATAAGCTATGAGCTAAGGAGCCTTGACGGAACAAGGCTTATAGAGAACGGCGAACTGGGTGATCTAAGACAGATAGGCCGGTCCATAGAAGGAACCATAGTACTCAAGGACCTTATGGAGGATGAAGAAACATACTCTCTCAGGATAAAGCTTACTCTTTCCGACGACAGGGATCTGTATTTTTACACGAATGTTATCAAGGATACCGGATATGATGTGGACGATAAACTGGAGTTTGTCAGCGGCTTCCACAATCTGCTGTTTAATAAAGAGAGCGGTATAGAGATCAAAAAGTATCTCGAGACCAATTATTCCCTCAACGATAATTCAGACTTTGCAAATGTTGATATTCATTCCAATACGGACCAGATGACCTACGGGGAACTTGCCGTAGAACCTTATGGGGAGCCCGCATATTCGCTTAAGGAAATATCCTCTTCCATGGCGGAGGTGACGGTAGACTATTATGTCTTTTCCGGAGATGAAGATAACAGGGTATTTTACAGGCTTAAGGAATACTACCGCATCCGCGAGGGCAAGGAAAGAATGCTCCTTATCGATTATCAGAGGAGCATGTCACAGATACCCAATGAAAAAGAACTGTGCATAAACGATAAGATAGTGCTGGGCATAACTGACAGGGATGTCGATTATTCGGAGAGCGAAGACGGTAATACAGTTGCTTTCATCACGGCCGGCAGACTGTATTCATATCAATTTGCGACCAATAAGCTCACAAGAGTTTTTTCATTTATCGGAGAAGATGACTTCGATCCGCGCTCGGAGTATAACGCAGGTGGTATAAAGATCCTCGACGTTGATGAGAACGGAAACATGAGTTTTGCCGTATACGGCTACATGAACAGCGGACGCCATGAGGGTGAGGTCGGCATAGAGGTATATCATTTTGACGGAAAGCTCAACACTATTGAAGAGCTGGTCTATATACCCTACGAAAGATCATACGGTCTGCTGAATGCAGAGCTTTCGACACTTTTTTATCTTAACCGCGAGGATCATCTGTTTATAACACTTGAAAACAAAGTGTACAGGATCGATCTGAAGAGGCGTACGGCGGAAATAAGGAATGAACTGGGAACAGACGATACGCTTGTAACAAGTATCGATCACCGCGTGTTAATAAGCCGGAGTGCCTACGAGGATTCCGCGCTTGCAAGAAGCATAACCCTCACAAATCTTAAATCCGAAAAAGAAAAAGAGATATTTGCCGGGGACGGTGATGCTATAAGGTCCCTCGGATTTATAGGGCGCGATGTAATATATGGAGTGGCTCATATCGGCGATACCAGAAGGGAGTCGTCGGGACGCCTTTTCTTCCCGATGTACAAGATCGTAATATGCGACGAGGAAGGCGGCCTCATAAAGGAATACGAACAGCCCGGATATTACGTTACGGGTGTGGAGCTGACTGACAATCAGCTCACTTTGAAGCGTGTTACAATAGATGAGAACGGCAGATCCGCGGAAGCAAAGCCGGATTATATAACGGCAGGGGATCTGGGCGGAACCACAAGTGTAACGGACGCAACCACCATTGTCGATGTCTACAAGACATACGTGCAGCTTCAGCTCCCCGGAGCTATAAATGCTGACACGCTAAAGCTTGTATACCCCAAAGAGATAGTCTATGAGGGAGGAAGAAATCTTACCATTGAGCCTTCGAGGGTAAAGAGGTATTATGTATATGATGCCTACGGACTGGCCGGAGTATACAATATGGTATCAAACGCCATTTTTCTGGCATCCGAAAAGGCCGGCTGGGTGGTGAATGATGAAGGAATGCTTCTGTGGAAGAGGACTTCCAGACCCGGCAAGAATCAGATAATGGCTATCACCGAGCAGCTTGCGGAAGGGGATCTTACTCCTCTGGGCGTATGCCTGGATGCGATGCTCAAGAAAGAGGGAGTGATAAGAAATTCCGATTATCTCCTCGGCGAAGGCCGGAGTGTCATGGATATCCTAAGGGAGAACCTTGACGGATATGAGATACTTGATCTTAAGGATTGTGAGATCGATATGATGCTCTATTATGTGAGCAGGGAGATTCCCATCCTGGTCATGACGGAAGGCCGGGAAGCGTATCTGATAGTAGGTTATAACGATTCGGAATCGGCAGTTGTGATACTGGATCCGGCATCGGGAGAAATAAGGAAAATGGATTACGAAGATGCAGCCGATCTCTTTGATGCGTACGGAAACAACTATGTTTCGTATATTAAATAAAAGGTGAGAATTCCTCTTGCGGGAAGGCATCGGCGCAGCCGATGGATGAGGTGTGATATGTCGGAAAAATACAATCTTGATTTTAACAGACCCGAAAAAGTGTTTTTTGTAGGTATCGGAGGGGTGAGCATGAGCGGGCTTGCGCAGATACTCGCAGATGCGGGCTTTGATGTGTCGGGTTCTGACCGTGACAGAAGCGTTACGACGGAAAAGCTGGAAAAAAGCGGTATCAAAGTGTTCTACGGCCAGAAAAAGGAGAATATCACACCGGATATAGACTGTGTAGTCTTTACGGCTGCGATCCACAGCGACAACCCCGAATATGTGCGCACCATGGAGTTGGGGCTTAAGTATTTAAAGCGCGGTGAGCTGCTTGGACAGATGATGAAAAACTACCGCACAGGCGTAGCGATAAGCGGTACCCACGGAAAGACCACCACCACATCAATGATAAGTGAGATACTCCTCGATGCAGGAATGGATCCAACCATCAATAACGGCGGAGTGCTCAAGTCCATCGGAGGCAACACCCGCGTGGGCGGGAAGGACTTTTTTGTGGCCGAAGCCTGCGAGTACACCAACAGCTTTCTCGAGTTCTTTCCCAAGGTTGCCGTCATCATGAATATCGAGGAGGATCATCTGGATTTCTTTAAGGATCTCGATGATATCCGGGCTTCCTTCAGAAAGTTTGCTCATCTGGTGCCTGCGGACGGCGCTGTCGTTATAAACGGAGCCATAGACGATTACAGGGAGATAACTGACGGGCTTGAGTGCCGTGTGATCACTTTCGGTGAAAATGAGAAGGATTATTACGGCGAAAAAAATGATTATTATGCGAAAGATATAAGCTATAACAAAAAGGGCTGTGCAATCTTTACGGAATGCGCAGGAGCAAGAGAGAGAAAGGTTCAGCTGGGAGTGCCGGGAGAGCATAACATTATCGATGCGCTGGCGGCGCTGGCGGTATGCGACCATCTCGGGGTGCCTGAAGAGGATGCCGTCAAAGGCCTTGAGGGCTTCCGGGGCGCGGACAGAAGGTTTGAATATAAAGGAGAGGTAAATGGCATCACTGTAGTGGACGACTATGCCCACCACCCCACGGAGATACGTGCAACAATGTCCATAGCTCAGAAGATAGAGAGAGGAAGGGTTTTTGTAGTATTTCAGTCTCATACATACACCAGAACAAAAGCATTCTTTGATGAGTTTGTGGATGCTCTCAGGCCGGCTGACGTTGTGCTGATGCCTGACATTTATCCTGCCCGCGAGACGGATAATCTGGGCATAAGCTCGAAGGATCTGTGCGATGCTCTTAACAGGCTCGGGACGGAAGCGCATTATATTCCGGATTTTAATGAGATTGAAAGATTTTTATCAGAAAAATGCACAAAGAATGATCTGGTTATAACAATGGGTGCCGGCGAGGCGTATAAAATCGGCGATATGCTGCTTAAGAGGGAAGGTTAGACACGATATCCACGGATGAATAGGATCTTAGAACGGATCTTAGCCGTGGATATTTTTTTAATACCTGTGGATATCATGCTATTATATCGAGGGTGTTATTAATGTGAGTTTGAGGGAAAAAGTGAATCGACAACAGATGTATCTGAATTATTTGTCCACGTTATTCACTTTATCCACAGTTTTGCCCACAGTTTTCCGATGCCGGATCATAGGAGGATCGAAAAAAAGTCTTGTTAACTTTGTCCATTTTGTTTGAGGAATGTTTGTGCTATAAATACAAGTGCGGGTGAGCGGCTTTTTGGCCCCCTGGGGTCAGGAAGCTCTCTTGCCAAAACAGTATTGGGAGTAGCAAAATGGCGGGTTTTAGCGTTTATCAGGATAGCTATATCGGGGCGACCATAATATCAAACCGTTTTATAGACGAATACATGAATGAGGCGAATGATGCCCAGCTGAAGGTATATCTCTATCTTGTCCGCATGCTTAATGCGAATCTTGAGACAAGTGTACAGGATATAGCCGACAGGTTTAATCACACAGAAAAAGATGTGCTTCGCGCATTTGTTTATTGGGAAAAGAAGGGGCTTCTCACACTTGATTATGATGAGCAGGGAGAGCTTGCGGGTGTGCATCTTGTAAATCTCTGCAGATCCGAAGCCCAGGGACCCTCCGTGGAATCGACTCATAAAAAGTTAAGCAGCCGTTCCGTCACCGAGGCTGAAAAACAGCAGGAGGCGGACGGGGATAAAGAGTTTGCTGCAGAGCTTAAAAAGGAAGAGATATCCGTACCCGAGAAGCGTGAGTTTACCAGCAGCGAGATAGCTTCCATAGGAGAGAAGGGAGGCACCCAGCTGGCTTTCCTTGCCGAGACATATTTCGGAAAGACGCTTACTCCTTCCGATATCCAGACACTCTTTTACATAAGCGAAGAGCTGGGATTCTCGGAAGACCTGACAGACTACCTGCTGCAGTACTGTGCGGAAAAAGGCAAAAAGGATTTCCGCTATGCCGAGAAGGTGGCGATAAGCTGGAGAAAGAACGGGATTGCAAGCGTCGAACAGGCAAGAGGAAGTAATTTAAGGTACGATCGCACAGTTTATGATATAATGAACAGGCTTGGAAAGAAAAACTCTCCGACCGAAGCGGAGGCTCAATACATTAACCGCTGGAGAACGGAATACGGTTTTTCCGAGGAGGCGATATTCAGAGCCTGTGATAAAGCGGTGCTTACGACGGATGCGGGACGATTCAATTATGCCGAAGGCATCCTTAAGAGCTGGCATGAGCAGAATGCTCACAGCATAGAAGAGATAGAAGAATCCGAGCTTAGGTTTAAAAAGAAATCCCAGGGCGGAAGCGTATCGGGAGGCGATGTCACCTTTGCCCGCAACAATACGGGAAGCCAGAATGCTCCTGCTAAAAAGAACCTTGCCGGAAGCTTCGGCAATTTTAAGCAGAATGAGATAGATTTCGAAGAGCTTAAAAAGCGTGCGGTAGTCAATTAGATATGTCACTTACTAACGAGCAATACAATTCCATAATGCGTGAATATGACGAGATGCGTCAGAAAAGCGTCAGAGAATCGGAAGAAAAGGTGAGAGAGATATACGAAAAGTATCCCGAACTCAAAGCATGGGAGAACCGTGCCATCACCCTGAAGGTTCAGCAGAGCAAAGCCGCAATGGATGGAGTTTCCCGAGAAAAGCTTGATGAGATAGGCGACGAGATCACCATGCTGCTTGTAAGACGCCAGTCACTTTTGGAAAGTACCGGCCTTACGGATAAGGATTTTGAACCCGAATACGAATGCGAAGAATGCAAGGATACTGGATACATAACAGACGGAGCGGGAGTGCGCAGAAAGTGCAGGTGCTTCATCAAAAGGGAGATGGAGATACTCTATGATCAGTCGGGTATCAGATCTCTGCTGCAGAGAGAGAATTTCTCCAAGCTGACTTACGACCACCGCTCGGGCGATGACCTGGATCGCCTCAAGAATGCCGTGGCTATATGCAGGAAGTTTGTTGATGATTTTGACAGCGAATACAAGAATATTCTGTTTCTGGGAACAGTTGGGACCGGTAAAAGCTTCCTCTCATGCTGCGTTGCCCACGAGCTTTTGGAAAGCTGTCACAGCGTGATATACATGAGTGCCATCCAGCTTTTTGAAAGGCTGGCCGACAGCAGGTTCGGAAATTCAAAGGATGAAAGCCGGGAAGACAACGAGAACATCTACGGATGCGATCTTCTGATAATTGATGATCTGGGTACCGAGCTGTCGAACAGCTTCGTGGCATCGGAGCTTTTCGGCCTTATAAACGAGAGAAATCTTAAGCGCAGATCGACGATAATATCGACCAATCTGTCTCTTGAAGATATCAACGACCGGTATTCCGAAAGAGTGCTTTCGAGACTTACCGGACGTACCGGCAACTATATGCTGATAGAGCTTACCGGACGGGACGCGAGACAAGTAATATAAACTACAGGAGAGAACAAATGCCTAATCGTGAAGAAAAAAGAAATCTTGAAACAATTCCGGTTGGATCGCTGGGGATCATTGCCCTTAAGGGCTGTAAAGAGCTCAGCGAGAAGGTGGACGCCTTCCTCGTGAAGTGGAGAGCTGAAAGAGAGAGCGAGCATAAGGGGTCGCTTGCTTTTGCCGGATATCAGAGGGATTCATACCTTCTTGAGGCAAAGGTTCCGAGATTCGGATCCGGAGAGGGAAAAGGACAGATACTCGAATCCGTCCGCGGTGTGGATCTGTTCCTTCTTGTGGATGTGCTCAACTATTCGCAGACATATTCTCTTTGCGGACAGGAAAACCATATGTCCCCGGATGATCATTATCAGGATCTTAAGAGGATCATAGCCGCTGTGGGCGGTAAGGCGAGACGTATTACCGTCATCATGCCCTTCCTCTACGAGAGCCGCCAGCATAAGAGAACCGCAAGGGAATCTCTCGACTGTGCCATTGCTCTTCAGGAACTGGTAAAGATGGGCGTTGATAATATCATAACATTTGATGCGCATGATCCCAGAGTTCAGAATGCGATCCCTCTCAACGGATTTGAGACGGTTCAGCCCGCTTATCAGTTTATCAAAGGCCTTCTCAAGAATTATAAAGGACTTGAGCTGGATGCCCAGCATATGATGGTGATCAGCCCCGATGAAGGCGGAATGAAGCGTGCGATCTACATCGCCAACGTGCTCGGCCTTGATATGGGTATGTTCTATAAGAGACGTGACTATACCAGGATCGTGGATGGAAGAAATCCCATCATCGCTCACGAATTCCTCGGAAGTGATGTTGAAGGAAAGGACATGATCATCATAGACGATATGATCTCATCCGGAGACAGTGCGCTTGAAGTCGCTGCGGCTCTTAAAGAAAGAAAGGCCGGCAGGATTTTCATATTTGCCACATTCGGGCTCTTTACGGGAGGGCTTGAGAAATTCGATAAAGCATACGAGAGAGGTATCATCACCAGAGTGCTCACCACCAATCTCATTTATCAGACTCCCGAGCTTCTCGAAAGAGAATGGTATATCAACTGTGATCTCAGCAAGTACATTGCTTACATCATAGATACACTCAATCACGATTCCTCAATTTCCGATCTGCTCAATCCCAATGAGAGGATCCAGAGCATCGTGGCCAGATACAAGGCAGGAGAACTGCTGAACTGATAAATCTGTTCAGCGATCTGCGTGCATAAGCATCATAACCACCTTGCCCAGTAATGATAAGGATTGTCAACCCTATAGCCGATAAGGTTGACAATCGCCCTGTAAGGTGATAACATCCATATATAAGTTTCTGTATCTTTCAGTTGTTTTATGCAGCGCGATGATGCCGGGAACCAATAGTTTCTTATGTGAGGTTTTTTAAAATGGATGTTCAAGGTAAGGGTAGCCGCGTAGCAGGCAAAAGTGTTTCCGGTAACAAGGTTGGGTTTAAGACCCTCGACATAGTTTATATTGCAGTTTGTGCTGCACTCATGGCAGTTTGCTCATGGATACAGATACCGACGGTGGTTCCTTTTACGCTCCAGACTTTTGCAGTCTTTTTTGCAGTCTATTTTCTTGGAGGGAAAAAGGGCACATTGTCGGTATTTATTTATATCCTGCTCGGTATGGTGGGTCTGCCTGTATTTGCCGGGTTTAAGGGCGGCTTCGGCGCACTGTTCGGAATGACCGGCGGATACATTATGGGATTTATCCTCCAGGCTGCTGTTTTCTGGCTCTTTGAGGTCTTTTTCGGAAGAAAGCTCTGGAGTGAAATGGTATCTATGGTGCTCGGACTTGTAGCATGCTATGCATTCGGAACAGTATGGTTTATGCTGGTTTATTCCGGCAAGAACGGCCCCATAAGCCTTATGAGTGCCCTGGGAATGTGCGTATTTCCGTTCGTGCTCATAGATGTTGCCAAGATGCTTGTGGCGGTAACTCTTGGAAAGACGCTGAGAAAAGCTTTTCACATGCAGTAGGAAATACGGATACTGCTGTTCATGCTGTTGATGTATGGTGAAAACTGCACACCGATGTCAAAGAGCGCAAGGGACTTTTTGTTCAACATCTACAGAAAATTGTGTAAAATAGATAGAAAAATAACAAAAATTTAAATTATTTTGTGAAAATTATTCCATATTTCTGGCCGAGGTGATATAATAACTATAATTATTCTGCGGGTTTCACAATAATTTACCTGCAGGCTGGAGGGCGTATGGTAAAAAAGGAAATGATCGCCATGCTTCTGGCAGGCGGACAAGGTAGCCGTCTTGGTGTTTTGACATCTAAAGTGGCAAAGCCGGCGGTTGCATTTGGCGGGAAATACAGGATAATCGACTTTCCGCTTTCGAGCTGCATTAATTCAGGCGTAGACACGGTGGGTGTGCTTACCCAGTATCAGCCGCTTCGCCTCAATTCACACATAGGCATCGGTATTCCGTGGGATCTTGACCGTAATATCGGCGGTGTGAGTGTTCTTCCGCCCTATGAAAAGAGTGAGAACAGCGAATGGTACACCGGTACGGCTAATGCCATATATCAGAATATCGAATATATGGAGAGCTTCAATCCTGAGTATGTGCTCATACTCTCAGGTGACCATATCTACAAGATGGATTACGAGGTAATGCTCGATTTCCATAAGGCAAACAAAGCCGATGTTACGATAGCTGTTATGCCTGTTCCCATGGAGGAAGCAAGCCGCTTCGGAATCATGATCGCCGATGAGAATAAGCGGATCACGGATTTTGAGGAAAAGCCGGCTCACCCGAGAAGCAATCTCGCCAGCATGGGTATATACATCTTCTCATGGAAGACTCTTAAGGCCGCTTTCACGGCACTTAAGGAACAGCCCAATCTTGACTTCGGTAAGCATGTGATACCCTGGTGTCATGAGAAGGGGCGTCTGCTTTACGCATACGAATTCAACGGATATTGGAAGGATGTCGGAACTCTCCATTCCTACTGGGAAGCAAACATGGAGCTTATCGATATCGTACCCGAGTTCAACCTTTACGAAGAGTACTGGAAGATATACACCAAATCGGAGATTCAGCCGCCGCAGTATTTCTCCAACGACAGCCGCGTTGAGAAGAGCATAATCGGTGAGGGATCCGAGATCTACGGAGAGGTATACAATTCCGTTATAGGATGTGGAGTAATAATCGGAAAAGGCACGGTGGTCAGGGATTCGATCATTATGAACCAGACCAGGATCGGCGACGGATGTGAGCTGAACAAGGCGATCGTAGCCGAGGAGACAACGATAGGCAATAACGTACGGCTCGGGATCGGCGAAGAGGTCGAAAACGATACGGCACCGCATATTTATAATCACGGTTTAGTCACTGTCGGAGAAAAGAGTATCATCCCGGATGGCATCACCATCGGTAAGAACTCTGTAGTATTCGGCGAAACCACAGCTGCGGATTATCACGACGGTAATCTCGCCAGCGGCAAAACACTTATCAAGGCAGGTGATTAACAGTGAGAGCGATTGGAATTATTTTGGCCGGCGGCAGTAATCATCGAATGGATGTTTTGTCCCAGAAGAGGGCCGTATGTGCGATGCCTATAGCGGGCAGTTACAGAAGTATAGATTTTACACTCAGCAACATGTCGAATTCCCACATTCAGAAGGTGGCGGTACTTACACAGTACAACGCGGGAAGCCTTAATGAGCATCTCAATTCCTCCAAGTGGTGGGACTTCGGACGTAAACAGGGCGGTCTTTATGTACTTACTCCGGCTGTTACCGCAGATAACAGCAACTGGTACAGAGGAACCGCGGATGCGATTTATCAGAACCTGAGCTTCCTCAAAAAGAGCCATGAGCCTTATGTCGTTATAGCGAACGGCGATTGCGTATACAAAATGGATTTCAACAAGGTCCTGGAGTATCACATAGACAAGAAGGCAGATATCACGGTTGTGTGTGCCAAGGTTCCGGAGGGCTCGGCGATAGAGAGATACGGAACCATCACCCTCAATGAAGACAACCGGATCGAGGAATTTGAAGAAAAACCTCTGCAGGCTAAGTCGAACATTGTTTCCTGCGGTGTGTATGTGATCAGAAGGCGCCAGCTTATCGAGATGATAGAAAAGAGCGCTCAGGAAGACAGATACGATTTTGTAAGAGATATCCTCATCAGATATAAAGACATCAAGCGTATCTACGGATATCAGACCAAGGATTACTGGAGGAACATAGCAGCTGTTGAAGATTACTTCAACACCAATATGGATTTCCTCAACAAGGATGTCAGGGATTACTTCTTCAGGGGTTATCCGGATATCTACTCAAAGGTTGACGATCTTCCGCCTGCAAAGTACAATCCGGGCGCATCGATCAAGAACAGCCTTGTATCAAGCGGATGTATCATAAACGGATTCATTCAGGATTCGGTGGTATTTAAAAAGAGTTACGTTGGAAATAATACATCAATTAAGAATTCGATCATACTGAATGATGTTTATATCGCAGACAACGTTACTATAGAAAACTGTATTATTGAAAGTCACAGTACTATCAAGGCCGGCTCCTACTATAAGGGAGATAACGGTGTTAAGATTGTTGTAGAGCGCAACGAGAGGTATACTATTTAAGAACAGCAATAACTCACCGGACCGGCCGGGGTATCCAAGCGATACTCCGACCGGTTTTGCGTGGATTATATAGCAGATCAGCGCAGTAAGCAGGCTCTGATCAAAAAAATGAATATAGGAGAGTAGTTAAGATGAAAATAACGGATGTAAGAGTTCGCAAAACTACGAAGGAGGGAAAGATGAGAGCAGTTGTCTCAATCACCCTTGATGACGAGTTTGTCATTCACGATATTAAAGTGATTGATGGCGAGCGGGGATTATTCATCGCAATGCCAAGCAAGAAGTCGGCAGACGGAGAATACCGTGATATTGCACATCCGATTAATTCAGCAACGAGGGAAAAATTACAGAATATAATCCTTGAAGCATACGAAAATGCAGAGGACGAATAAGGCAGCGGTTCGAAACTGGAGGAGTCGAAAAGCCCATGCAGATGGGCAAGAGCATCAAAATTGAATAATCGAAAATAAGAATTAAAAGAGTGCAAGGATATTGCGCTCTTTTTTCGGGTGGGGTAATATGGTACTACAAGGGGACCGGAAACAATAATTCGAAATAAGCTTGCTTAATTGAGAATTATTGTTTCCG
>JAEEGL016177719.1_pt1 | contig 12622 bp, 6 predicted proteins | sample 9134231 | NCBI WGS metagenome assembly JAEEGL01 (sample SAMN16246548, study PRJNA631951) | gut metagenome | biome: gut microbiome; feature: rumen; material: fiber-attached | host: Bos | place: Iran: Karaj | collected 2018-10
TCAATGTCGTCAGACTGAGCAGCATTACCATATTCGTTTGGCCAATATTTTACAGGCTCATATTTCCACTTACTGCCATCATAATTTACCTGCTGGTTATACATGAAGTTTGGCGTTGCATTTTGGTCGTATGTTGTACCTGCTGTAAAATAACCAAAGATACCAAAACCTGCCTTACCAAGATCATTTGTATTGTCTTTTAGTAAAGCATCCGTGATACTTCCTGGAACTCCGGCGCGGGTGGTGCTGCGCGGGGTATAAACACTAAAGTTGATAGGGTCGCCATTGGGATCCTGCTTGGTTTCCGAATTAGCCAACTCCTCACTTGAGCATGCTGCCATCAATGCAGCGGCTGCCACGAAGAATAATAATTTTTTCATAATCATATGTTTTTAGTAAATAATTAATTTATCTTGTTTTTAGAATTCCAATTCTGCATCGCCACCGTCAGCCCATGGTACAACAACTCCATCAAGGTCGATACCATTGTATGCTTCAACTTCCGGCAGGTCAGGCTGTCCGTCGAAACCGTTCTCGAGGTCGATGCGTAATGCATACTCGTTCCAGTAGCAGCGCATGAGGTTGCCTACTTTGAAGTGGTAGTAGCGTACGGTCTTTCTGTCGCGCAACAGGAACTTGATGTTTATCTGCACCTCGCCGGCAGGTCGTGATGCAAGCTCGTCGACGCCTTGTTTCTTGTTGATGTCGTAGCCACGGTTGGTGAAGTTCATCGGGCCCCAGGTCTTAAACGTCTTGGCTATGTATCCCAGTCCTCCGGCCACAGCGCTCGAGTCTTTGGCGGTATGAACCTCCCAGTCGTCAACCTGAAGCAGACAAGGTGTCTCTGATGTCTTGCAGTCTACGAGGTAATACCCATCAGCCAGACCAGCCACCGTTGCCATCGTCTTGTAGATATAGTATATACCCTTGACATAGATGCGGATTCGAATATTCCAAGGAATGATGAGGGGTTGCATCTGGAATTTCTGGTTGACGAGTGTTGACTGATAAGTGTTGCGCTCCTCGTAAGGTATATACTTATCATACTCACCTGTCTCCACAGTCATCTGCAGGGTGTCGTTGGCGATATTCTCCGGTTCCCATGCAACGGAGTAAAGGCCATTTTCATTTACCTTTGGCAGCTTACTACCATAGGCTGCCGGACCAAACAGTTCGGGGATAGAGTCAGGCTGATAACTTGAAGCTACCGACTGTACCTTTGCTGTCCTGGCGAAATCCATGCCTACGAACTCCTGCCGGCCATATTCCATAGGAGAATAGTCGATTACCAATGCTTCGTAGTCTCCCTTGCTCAGATATGTCTCATAGTGTCGCACCTCGCTGGTGGTGAGGGTATACGCCGGGCGGCCGTCCTTGGGGAAGAACCAGAGGGTCATACCATCGGGATCAGGCGTGTTAGGATAAAGCTGGGTGTCACGGAAGTAGTTACGCCAGTCGATGTCGAGCTCTATCTGCTTGAACTTGTCCTGATAGATCCATAGGTCGCGACGACAGCCAATGGTGGTCAGTACTACCAGAAGCAGTAAGAAGAAAATCCCTATATATAGGAATATCCGGGTGCCGTTTATGTTATTATAGCCTTTCATTTTTTCTTCTTGAAGATTTTAGTGTACAGTTCTTTTGCATCAAACACATAACCGATGGTCAAGTTGGCATGAGTGGCTCCGATGATATGCTTCCATCCGCTGTCCTGCCACATCAGGTGGTCGTCGTATTCCTCTTCACGACCTACGGGGAAGCGGGAGCTGCCCAGGTAGTGACGATAGGTGGTAGGGATATATCCAAGGGCGATACCGGCATCTACGAGCCACTGCTTCTGGCGTCCGAAACGGAGCTGGTAGCCGATGTTACAATAGATGTTGAGATACTCGCCCTGATAGCCCTCGCTGTGCTTCCACTCGATGTCGTAGTAGCCGAGAGCCAGACCGGCTCCGATATGCCATCCGTCGAGGGTGTGGTGGAGCGTACGGTCGCCCAGCCAGTAACGCAACTCAGCCCCTAAGTTCAGGAACTGTTCGGCATGGGCGTTATGACTCCAGGTCCACCAGGGGAAGAACAGCTCGCCCTCGATACTCCAGCGGTGGCAGTCGCCAAGAGGAATCTCCACCTGGATGTTCGGGGCGATGACTCCCCACATGAGCAAATTGGTCTTCACTGCCCAGTGCTTACGGTGATCGACATATATCTTTGGATAAGGCACCGGCAGATAGATGACGGTATCGCGGATGACGATGGTGTCGGTACGCATAGGCACCGGTACCTCGGCCACCACAGCAGAGCCGGAGCTGCGCAGGGGCTTCAGATATTTCTCTGAGAGCTCTGTCCACACACGGCCACGCTGCAGTTTGCGCAGCTGCTGTTCGCGTTTGTCGGTGTACCAGCCGTCTTTGTCAGAATGCTTTTCGAGGATACGGAGCACATCATCCTTCCAGGGCTCGTTGCTCGCGTGTACCATATTATATAATGCACCCCAGCGTGCACCCTGATTGATGACTGTGATGTTTTCTATACGCCCGTTCATACGCTCCAGGAGATAGTCGCGCAGGGACACGCCGCGCTGTTCGCCAAGACGGCGGTTCAGCTCGTCGGGTCCTTCTGGCGACGCACCTGCGTAAATAGTAAGCGTCATGTATTTGGGCGCCACATCGGCATAGTTCCTGCTGATATGGTCGATGAAGGCAGCGATACGTTTCTCGTTGCCTTCAAAGCGAGGGTCGATCTCGCTCTGTCCGGTTCGGAATCTCACATCAAGCGTGTCTGCCTTGCTTCTGCCGGCACCAAAAGAGTGCATCGAAAAGCTAATAGCCAGAATTGCTGCCAGTGTCAACCTCTTTGTTAATAGTTTCATCTTTTACTTATTTCGTTTTATTTTTTGCAAAGATACGAAAGAAGTAAAAAAAGACAAAATTCTCTAAGTTGCAAATCCGAAAATAATGGTTGCAAAAATGAAATACGTTGATATACAGAGGATTGAGTAGGGGGGTAAAAATGCGCGGATTTGGTAATCTACCAAATGCGACTATTGTAATGCTGCTTTTTCTGAGAATGAGGAGATGTATTCGGTAGGAGTGCAGCCCTTGAACTTAATGAAGTTGCGATATGCTGTATGCCTGCAACGGAATCCGGAGGCGAATAATGTCTCTTTCTGATTCCGCGTGGGATTAGTTCGCAGCAGGAAGGCCATATAGTCGATGCGCTTAAAGTTGAGATAGTCGTTGAAAGTCATATCCACATGCTCTCTGATGCAACGGGCCACATAGATACGGTTGACGGCCAGCTCTGCACAGAAAGAATCAACTGTAAGATTCGGGTTGCGCCATACCTCCTCGACATCCATCATCTGACAGATGCGCTGCCACAGATCCTTATTTCTGTCTGAGGGGGAAACGGTATTGTCGTTTACAACTTTAGGCAAGTTTACAGGCAGGAGTCGCTCTAAAAGCTCTATCCTGGTGAAGTATGCAGCAAAAATTAAAGAGCAGAGATTATGGCTTATCTGAAATAGAGTATTTTGCGTGATAAGCCACGAAAGTATAAACACACCAATGAGACATAACATGATGGCATAACCCTTAATCCATGGTTTGTAGGCACTCGACTCACGCCAGCTATATGGAAGAAAGTTGAGCAGGACAGCATAGAAGACCAGGAGCGGTATGACTATCAGGCGCCATATCACATTCCACTCGCCAATATGTGCTATCAGGTCACTCGTGGAATAGAGTGGAGTAAAAAATACCCCCCCCCCCGATAACGCGGGGGCGCATAACAGTATTATCGGTGACGCCAATAAAAGCGCTTTTTTCCAAGTCATCCACCGCGGGCGCATCACCTCAACAGGATAGGCAAACAGCAACAGCAGGGGAACAGGTGCCGTGAAAAGGACTAATGGCGAGAGAACCTCCATGATGGGATTGACATCGGGATGAAAGACCAGCGTCAGCATCTTATTGCAGAAGAAGACCACATCCAGAAAGCAAGGAATGGCGAAGATGGTACGCGAGCGGTCGGGTACCTCTTTCCGTTTCCACATAAGCAATACTCCACACACAAGATTTACAGTGACATTTAGCAGTGCCACCGAGAAAATCATCAATGTGGTGATGTCGTAGTTCATTTCCACCGTTTGTTGTTACACCGCTGCAAAGATACAACAATTTTCCGTAACGACGTACAATTACGCCGAAAAAAATATCCAGATGTGGCACATAAAAAATACGCACTACCATTTGTGTAATCCGGAAAAAAGTTGTAACTTTGCCGTCGATAATCAAACAAAATCTTAAGATGAAGAAAACCTTCCAAGTTCTGATTGCAGTCGCTGTACTGACCATCGCGTTCTCTGTCTCAATGTCATCATGCAGAGGTGATGCCCATGATACGAATCCGGTAGAGCCAGAAAGGACACATGCAGATACCTTGATCGATGAAGTTACCTATGGTAATGAAGAAAGATTGATGGTTGTCCTCGACAGTCTGGTTGATATAGGCGAAACTTCTATTTGGAGGCGTGCAAATTTCAGATATTCTTATGCCCGGATGCGCCAAGATCTCCAGCAAGCCGTTGCTATCCTGAAGGATGTTCTTTCTCAAGGCAAGCCCGACAATTTCAAGGATAGCCTCGACTATTTCCTGTCGGTGGTAAATCTGGCCGAAGCTCTATCTAATCAATCTCGTTTTGAGGAAGCGTTGAAGACGGCTACGGAAGTGCAGCAGCCAATCAAAGCACTACGCGTCTGCTATCGTCGCTACGACCTTTTGGCTACGCTGTATCAGGTCATCGCGCTTTCGCAGTACGGTCTAAAAATGAATACCGAGGCTGATAAGAATGCCGAGGAAAGCTATGTTTACGCCCAGGATGCTTTGAAACTCAAACAGACTGCCGGGCCGGTTGAGATGGCGATGACGCGTGTTGCTTCGTCCATCGCAAGATTGCAATTGAATAAGAGATTCGATGATGCCGAGAAATGGATAGGGCGATACGATTCGCTCATGAAGGTTTTGGAAGTGCGTGAAAATGATACTTTTACATTTGATCTCTTTAAGGCCTATGGTGATATCTATCACATGACGAATGCATTAGGGCAGAAACAGTTTGAAAAGGCCGATAGCGTATATAAAGAATACCTGAAGACCGACTTTGCCAAGACGTATGATGGCCGAGTGAACAGTTCAGAATACTTTTTCCAGACAGAGCGTTGGAGTGAGTGCGCTGACCTGTTAGGAGGTTATGAAGCTTATGTCTCATCAAACGGGACGGATTATTCGTTGGATGTTCTTAAGACCTTGAGCATGAAGTTCACTGCGAATTACAAAGCTGGCAGGCGTGATACAGCGCTGCACGTGGCCAACACTATCATTGAGCACATCGATTCGGCCATTATCCGCGAACGGGAAAGCAGTGCCACTGAGATGGCTACCATCTACGAAACCAACAAGAAGGATGCCGAGATTGCGCAGCAGAAGATCGAACTCTCCCAGCAGCGTCTCATCGGTCTGATTATCGCCATCGTCCTGCTCATCATCTTCTTCGTCATATACACCTTTTTACGTAGGCGTGCGGCCCAGCGCATGGCTGAGATGCGTGCTAAACAGGAGCGTATCGAGGGTGAACTGCAGATTGCCCGAAACATTCAGATGTCGATGGTGCCAAGCCAGTTCCCCGACTATCCCGGCCTTGATATGTTTGCCTCGATGAGTCCTGCCAAGGAGGTGGGCGGTGATCTCTATGGCTATGTATTCCTGGGCGATAAACTCTATATTGCCATTGGCGACGTATCGGGTAAGGGAGTGCCCGCCTCGCTCTTCATGGCGCAGGCAACTCGCCTGTTCCGTACTCTAGCTGCCCAGCAGATGATGCCCGCTGAGATCTGTACCCGCATGAACGAAGCTCTTTCGGGCGATGACAACGAGAGCGGTATGTTTGTTACCTTCTGGCTCGGTCTATTGGATCTGAAGTCCGGTCATCTCGACTTCTGTAATGCCGGCCATAACCCGCCCATCATCGGCGGTGGCGAGAATCACGCCGACTTCCTCGAGATGATTCCGAACGCCCCCATCGGTCTGTGGCCTGATATGGAATATGAGGGAGAGGAAATCGATACCATCGAAGGTCGTCTGCTGTTTGTCTACACCGACGGACTCAACGAGGCTGAGAACCTTCAGCAGGAACAGTTCGGCGATGACCGTCTGCTCGATATTCTGCGTACCGCTCATTTCGACACAGCCCACCAGGTGATTGACGGGCTCAAGGCTGAAGTAGAGCAGCACCGCAATGGAGCAGAGCCCAACGATGACCTAACGATGATGTGTATATTTTACTCCGGGAAGATATAGAACATCTTCAATGAGACCGTGAACTAATCTTGTGTTGTTTCTTGATAAATGAGTTCACCTGGTCTGCTATCTGGCGCATGCCTTTCACTGACGGGTGACCGGAGAGCTTATCTATATTCTCGAGCTCAATCACCGGCACGTTGTATCGGGCACAGATGGTCTTTACCGACTCATCTATCTCTTCGCGAAGGTCATTGTTGAGCAGGAAATAGATCTCTGTATTGATATATCGGTCGGTCATCCACTGGAGCATTCGTGCCAGGGCAGGACGGAACTGATAGAGGTCGCCATAAGTGATGTTCTCGTATTTATATTCACCGATGGGTGTTCCTGCCCAGCTGTCGTTGGTGGCACCGAAGACGAAGATGATATCCGGCTGTCCGAGGTTTTCCATGCGGGTGTTGAATGAGCGGGCGCTGTAGTCATTGCCGTCATATCCGGTATAGCTCACTGTGGCTCCGCTGTAGCTGTTGTTGACACACAGTCGCCAGCCGTTCTCGCTGATAACCTGATGCCACCATGTCTGGCGCACATTCTTCACATCGGTCTTCTTATCACCATTCTTGCCGTAATACCACAGCTCGTTGGTAGATGGTGTCATGAATCCCTCGTAGGTAGAATACGAGTCGCCCAGAATAGAAACCGATTTAGTCTGGGCCACGGCGGCGCCAGCAAAAAGCAGCGAAAGCAGTAAAAAATATAGTTTCTTCATGTCAATAATTAATTTTTGTTTTGCTATTACCTTATTACTACCTTTTTGCCATTAGTGATGTAAATGCCTTTGTTGATTTTGCCAACACGCATTCCCTGGAGATTGTAGAATGTGGCAGATCCGTTGTCGCTGCTAATCTGGTCTATACCTGTATTGGTGCCTGCAACGTCAGCTGCCTTTCCGAAACCACCCCTTGCATTGGCAGCGCGGATGGTAAGGCTCTCTTTATCAGCATCAACTGTGATGTTGTAACTTGTACCAGTGGTGATGCCAGCAAACACGCCATCCTTGAAGATAGCATATGCTGAAGCGCCATTGGAAGCTGTCCATGAGATAGTGCCGTTGTCGTATTTCGCATCGGCAGGAGCATCAATCTGTTTTGCCTGTTCCTGTGCAGTAGTAGCCCAGCCGCCAAGCACATTCCCGATGGAATAAGTCTCAAGTGCTGATGCATCGAGAATGGTCTGCAACTCTGTATTTGCTTTTTTGAAGGTTACGGTATTCGTTGCCGGTGTGATATTTTCGCCTGCGGAATTCTTTGTACCGTATTCTCCTGCTTTGCTGTAGTCGCAATTGATGCCATCGAGATTCCAACGGGTAGAGATCAGCTTGTCGGGCTCTTCAAGGGTAGTGTTCAGGTAGATACATACGGGATTATCACTCCAGGCGCGTCCGAAGTTGAACTGTGTAGCTTCAGACTGCTTTACTGTGCAGTTGTTGTAAACGTAAAGCTCAGAATTTGCCGACATGGTGGCATTGTTATGCTTTTCGTTTACGAGATTTACTTCGTTGAAGTATACCTTACCATTGCCGCACATATAGTCTACTGTACCATGAATCTCGCCTCCTTCGAAATAATAGATTCCACCTGTCTTGTGAGAGTAGTAGGTGTCCTGGTAGGAAAGGTGGCGAACATTCTTGTTGATAGTCTTCGTTCCCTTGTCGTGCAGGGTCGGTGCACGGCCTGTACCGCCTGCACTATAGTAGTCGAGGGCATTCTTGAGGGTGAGATCCTGGAGATACAGTCCTTCGCCAGTGTTAACAAGAAGGTCGGCCTTGCCTAATCCCTCAAGAGCTACAGGTGGAGCAGACACGATGATAGTATTTTCTGCGCTCTGTCCGATGATAGAAACATTTTTTCCGGATATAGGTGTGTTTACTGCCTCACCGAAATCGTAAGTTCCATTAGGGAGGAATATTTTTGCTCCTTCCTCAGCACTTGCCGAATTAAGAGCCATGATAAGGCTTGCAGCATCGCCAGAAGGGATGATGTAATAGCCTGAGACGGCATCTTTTTCCATGAAGTCGCTCACATTGTATACTGTCACTGCATGCAGATAGGTCTGCGATGCAAAGGTGAATGTCAGCTGTGTGGCATTGCCATCATATTTTAGAACCGCTGCCCCCCCATCGCTCGTTGACTTGGCAGCCAGGTCGCTCTGAATGACATTGCCTTTGGCATCCTTTACTTCTATAGTTGTACCACTGCCGTACTGGCAGAGGGTGAGAACTACCTGTGCCTTGCCTGCTACATCGACAGTGAATGATCCCTCGGCAGCAAAGTCAAAGCCGTGATTGTTGTAGTACTTTCCATTGGTGACGCTGAACAGTTCATGATCTTCGGGATAGAAAGTGGCTTGTGTAAGATTATAGTTTTGAACACTGCCAACTGTGGGAGCTGTCTCGATAGCTGTGACACTGGCGTTGACTGAAACATTGCCTGTAACAATGTCTGTGGACTTAACCTTTACACCACTTGTATATACCCATCCGCGGAACTTATATCCTTCTGGGATGGTAAGATTAGCCTCGGTATAAGGAATCTCGCCTATCTCGTCGCCTTCGTACACCTTCTTGGTTCCAAGCTGATTGCCATTCTGATCCTTATAGGTAATTGTAACCTCAGATACCTCCGTGGCTTCGGCCTTGAAATATGGCAGGTATGCGATGTTTGAGAATGTCAGGGTAGTGGCTGCTCCAGTATATATATAGGTGGCAGAAGACTTGTCCTGGTGATAGCAGTTTGTCGTTTTCAGATTCGGCTCTGCCAAAAGCTCTCCTGCAGAGTTGGTTACCTTGCAGGTCGCTGGGTTGGCATACTGACAGCCTCCGATAGTGAACTTCACAGTGCCGTCAACTGGGACGGTAATAGTGACATTACCGTATCCGTGATTATCGCCTCGCTTTGTTCCCTGGAATGTCACTCCTGCAGGAAGTACAGAGGGATCAAACTCTGTGGAAAGCTTCTCGTATGGAATCTCGAAGTCAACAAATGTGCGGGCCTTATTCTCCTTGAAGACAATTTTTTGAAGGACTCCTTCTGCTGATGTCTTACGCTCGATATATATGCCTGTAACAACGGCCGCAATGTCAAGACTGCCAGAACCTGGACTTTCTTCGATTGCAATCTCACCGATAAGGTTACCCTTGGTAGCCTTTCCTTCAGCGATAGTGCAGGCATATACGTTAACTGTATATGCAGTGGAGTTTTTTCTGTTACCGAATGTGAGTGTCAGCTTACCAGCTACTGCAGGCTTGGCAAAGAATGCATATCCGCTGGAGTTCAGCTTGACACCATTAAGCTTCATGTTGCTGCTAGGGGCATCGTTAACGTAACCAGCATAGTAGAGCCCGTTGTCAGGACCTTCAGTTGGTATTTTATTATCTGTGTAATCCCACACTAAGTCTTTGGATTCCTCACCTGATGTGCCTTTATTGCCAAAGATTGTAGCTCCGGCATTTTCTTTCACTAATGTTGGCACTTCACTGGTAGTGGTTACTGTATAAGTATAAGGTACTGTGACAGTCTCTCCATGTGAAGAAGGTTTGCTTACTGATGTCTCTGTGATGACGTTGTCATCTTTCCATGTAGTGGCTGTCGCATCCGAATTGCTGTACACTTTCTTCACTCCCGCTGCAAAGTAGTTTCCTTCGATAAGGAACTCGGAATTCTTGCGGGGGTTGATACAGGCAGTACTGTTGTTGGAGCAGCTGTAGTAGTTGTTTAGCATGTGAATCTTACCTGCGCGGGCCATCGGCATACGGGCACGGCATTTCTCTCCCCACCAGTTGAATGCAAAGGTGGTGTTCAGATAACCTGTCGCCTCGCTGTCGCTGCTACCGATGAGGTTGGTGTTCTGGTGCATGTAAGAGCGGTCGGTATATCGGAAGATACACCAACTGACAGTGTTGAAGTCAGATGAATTAGTGATGTCAAAGTTACCGTCCATTCCGTCGATAAACTCGCAGTGATCAACCCAGCAGTGCTTGGCACCAGTGAATGATACGAGGTCGCTGCCACCTACGTCGATAGCGCCAGGTCCCACGAAGGTGATATTGCGGATGATAATGTTCTCTTTACCGTTTACGGTGAGTATACCAGAGTTGCGGTAGCTCTCATTGCTGTCACCAGTCTTATCGATGATAATCTGGCGTGTATTGAACTCTGCCTCTTCTTTCACCGCTTTACCGTTGGATAGCGTACCTCCGCCACCACTCGTACTCATATTGGGTATACCAGCAACGTCGAGGGCGGTCTTTATTTCATCTGTTACATACCATTTTGTGCAGAGACGAGCGTTGTTGATACCCAATAACGTCTTGTTGCCTCGCTCAAACCCGATGTTGCTCGACACGATGAAGTCGCCTTTTGAACCGTCAAGGATGATGACATCATATTGCTTGATGGCATTCTGGATGTCAGCTTTCATGTCCTGGCCATTAGATTCTAAGACGGTAACGCTTGTTATGCCTTCTGGTACGGGATAGGTATGGCAACCGCCACCTGTAATATTATAGGTGGCAGAAGCATCTGTACGTGAAGAATGGGTACAGAAGCCGAAGGGCTTGTCTTGATTGCTGTCAGCAGCTACGGCAAATAAAGCTGTGAATGCAAATGCAATCGTAAATATTGATTTCTTCATGACTTATTTGAATGAGTCTGTCGTATATCCAAGTTTTTCCATTTCGAGTGAAGCCCAGATGAACGGGCCAACACCTTTGGCATCGTTGTCGCGGATTGGTTCATCGAGATAGTAGGCGAATGAACCATCTCTACGAGTGTTCTCTTTTACAGAGCCCTTTGGATTAACTTTCTTCATGGCTGCAATAACTTCCGGTGTAGCTGCCGGACCGAGACCAGCAACAGAACAGCAGTTGGTCAGAGAAATGGTCTTGTCGGCATTCACGCGGATAAAGTTCTGAATGATTCCTTTATAAGCCTTTATACCAGCATCGAGGTATTTCTTTCCAAGGTAACCCTTGTTGGCTGCTTTCAACAGACCATAGGCAAACATGGCGGAAGCCGTTGACTCAAGATAGTTGCCTTCGCGGTTTGGAGAATCCATAACCTGATACCATACACCGGTTTTCTTATCCTGCCACTTGATGACTGCATCGAGATCCTTCTGCAGCAACTCAATGACTTCGTTCCGACGGGCATAGTCCTCTGGCATAGCATCGAGAACCTCAATGAGTGCCATAGTAAACCACCCCTGAGCACGTCCCCAGCAGTGCTGTGACAGACCTGTCTCATTGTCGCTCCAGAAGGCCTTGCGGGTCTCATCGTATGCATGACGGTTCAGGCCTGTCTTAGGGTCTAATGTACGCTCGTAGGTGATTCTCAGCTGGTTTACTGCATCGTCATAGATCTTATTAGCATCCTTTGACTTATAAAGATTGGCTGCAGTCAGACATCGGAAGGGCAGTCCCATGAATATACCATCAAGCCATACCTGGTAAGCATAGATGGCTTTGTGCCAGAATACCTTGTCGGCAATCGTGCGAGGCTGTTTCTGCAACTGCTTCATCATAGTCTGGATGGCCTTGAGGTTCTTGGTCTCGGGGTAGAGGTTATACATTCGTGTTACAAAATGTCCGGTACGGATATTGTCAAGGTTATAATCCAGGATGTCGTAGCCTCGGATGTCGCCTTTGGCATTGATCATGGTGTCGGTATATTCCTGACAATACTTACGGATTTCCTCGCCACCATATTTAATATACGTGTCAAGCATACCCTCGAGTTCGATACCCATGACATAGCTCCATTTTGGCTTAGTCGAGAAATCCAGCAGATAGCTCTTTGGCACACGCTGCATCTCAGAGTAGGTGAGCCACTCGCTGTAGTGCTTGTAAGGAGCCTCTCGGAGTACGAGCTGACCATTGATGAAAAGATTCTCGTAAGTGATGTTCTCTGCCTTGCCTATCTGATGCACAGGCTTCTTGGTTACACCGTCGAACTTACAGTTGCGGACAGTTATGTTGTTTACGGTGTAAGAGAGAGAGTCGGCCTCGTAGCCAACGATCATAACGCCATACTTAGACTTCTTACAGGTGACATTCTCCATCAGCACGTCGCGTACGATAGGATAGTATCCGCGACAGCAAACCTCCTTTGGCTCGTAGTCGGTGTTGATCTTCAGCACTGCCTCATCACACTGACCTACGGTAACGTTACGCATGTTGATGTTCTCGATGATACCACCACGGCAAGAGTTGGTCTTTATGCGAAGCACACGCTCCAGCTCAGGAGAGTCCATCACACAATCGTGA
>JAEEGL017437145.1_pt1 | contig 12622 bp, 1 predicted proteins | sample 9134231 | NCBI WGS metagenome assembly JAEEGL01 (sample SAMN16246548, study PRJNA631951) | gut metagenome | biome: gut microbiome; feature: rumen; material: fiber-attached | host: Bos | place: Iran: Karaj | collected 2018-10
AAATTAATATATTAATTAAAATAAATAAATAATTTATAAATAATTTATAAATAATTAATAAATAATATTTATTATTAAGACATACATCTATGATTTCTAACTGAATTTAAAAATTCACCTATTCTTCTTAAAAATCCAGAAGATTTTCTTTGCATATAAATAATAGATAAGAATAATTCATATATAAATTCTAAAACTAAGAAGTCTAGTCCTATAGTCATAATAAATGAATAAATAAAAGCTTTATTTTGAACTTTCCAAACAGAATAAAAAGTAAAACTCATATAAAAAGAAAATGCCCATATTGAAAGACTTATCAAAAATCCTATAAATGTTACAAAAGTATTAATACACTGCATATCTTCATATTCTTTTAAAACAATTAATTGGCCTTTCAAAAGAACTAATTTTAATAATCTTCTTTTTTGTCTACCTGAAACTTGAAAAAATATAGTAAAGATATGCATAAAAGCATCAGTTATTAAAACAGTATAAATTGAATATTGGAATAATAATACCATATTTTGATCTACTGCTTTTTCATCATTTGTTAAAAATACTGCTAATAACAACATTTCACTAGCTACTTCAGTTGTAAATACAATTAATTTTTTCCACCTTGGAGCAAACATACTAACATTAAAAAATGGTGTAATAAAAATATTTCTTTTTAAAAAGTTTTTACCAAAGAACTCGCAAAAAGATAAACCTAGATTAGCATATCCATATAGTCTTCTTTGATATTCAACATCTTTATTTTCAAAAACATCTGGTAATCTATTTGGGTTTAATTGAGATAATTCTTTTTGACCTATATTAGTTCGATAAAAATCTTGAATTTCTAAATCTAAATTTAAATCTTCCTTATTTCCTGCGGCTAAAGCTAGTTCCTTTGGAGGTTCATCTCTAACTTTTTCTTCAAAAAATCTTTTTGGTTTATTACTAATATTTCTTGATACAAATAATCTTTCACTTGAACCCATACGATTTTTATTATTTAAACTAAAACCAAAATCAGCTTTTTCCTTAGGAATATATTCATCATCATTTTCATCATTAATTCTTCCTATTTTTTCTCCATATCTATTATTTTCTTTTAATTTATCTCCAAATTTTCTTTTATTAAATAAATTAGGATCTAATTCTACAGGTATAATCTCTAAGGCTTCTCTTTCTTTTTCTTTTTGATTTCTATAAGGAAGAAATACTTTAACTATTTCCTTTTTTAAAGATTCTAATAAAATTTCTTGTATAGAAACAAGTCGATCATAACATCCTAAAATTAAACTAAATATAATATAAACACAAATTAAAACTATAAAAACGTATAATCCAAAGTTTCCATTATAATTTCCTTTCCATTTCATTAATTCAGTTCTTGGAACATAAAAGAAACGACCTTTGACTTTAAAACTTGCATTATTTAAAACAAAGAAGGTACTAAATCTTGTTAAATGACTTGTATTAAATTCTATAAAATTAGTATCACTTGTATAATTAGTAAAAATAACTCCAGTATCAACAAATTTTAAATCTTCAATATCAAAATATCTACAAGAAAAATTATATACACGATGATATTTTTTTATTCTTTGTTCAACAGTATCATCACTTACATATCCACTTTTATTAATATATATAGGATCACTAAAAATTGGATCATCAGGTGCTTTATAATTCCTTGGATCATATAATAATCTTTGTTCATTAATTTGATCAAGCCATCTATAATTTGTAAAAGGCATATCTATATTTATATAATTAGGTCCTGTACAATCAGTTAAATCAAAATTTTTTCCTGTAGTTGCATCAAGGAATCTTATTTCTATTAAAGGACTTGTATTGATTTTATATATATCATCATCATATCCAAATGGAAATTTTAAATATTCTATATATATCATAAATGTCTGAAAATAAGGATTATTTAATTTTGTATTTTCTATATAATTTAAACAAGTCATAAATCTTGGAAAAGTTCTATAATTATTTTTTCTTTCTTCAAAAAATTCATTTTCATCAAAAGTTGGATTTACTGAATTAATACTTATATAAAAATTGTCTGAAGAATATTCATAAGATATTTGTGTATTTATATGCATATTGCATTTATAATGAATTATTTCAATTAATTTATTATGTATATATTCAAAAGCTTCTTTGAATTCTGGTTTGTCTTCATCATCAATAGGTAAATCTCTATATGGTAATCCAGTATTAAACATTTTTGTTACACGTTTTGTATTTAATCTATATAATTCATAAGAATAATAATAATCTAGTAAATCTATATATTCATAAGTATTATTATCAATAGAATTAGGATATACATTTAATGCCATATTTATAAATGTCTCCATTTGATTACTAAAAAATGTTGTATCTTCAGAAAAATATTTAGCTCCTTCAAATAAATTATGCATTACTCTAAATTCATCATAAGATATTGTTGATTGCATTGTTCCTAATAATTTAGAATACAATTCTTTATAAGCTTCAAGCAATTTTGCTCCAGGATTTTTATTTATATGACAATTTGTTCCTACATAACCTTCTTCACATCTACAAACTAAAAATTCATCTACATTTATAGTACATTCACCCCTATTATTACATTCTTTATCAAAAGTTACACATTCAGGCTCTGTTTTTACAACCATATCTTTATCTATAGAAGGTTTATAGATAGTTTGATAATGAGAAGGTCTTAAAGGCTTATAAAGGTCAAAACCAAATGATTTTAAAACTTCAGATAAATGATATAATTCAGAAGGCCTAAGCTGTTTATCTGGTAAATAATATTCACCTATAGCAGATTCTAGCAAATATATTCCGTCATTTAAATTTGTTGCTAATTTAATTTTTTTAACAACTTCTGTTTCAGCTAAATAATTATCTCTTACTTTACAATATATAGAAATATCATTACTTGGTAAAGCATCTTTTTCTAATGCAAAACTTGAAATTAATTCATTATTTGTACTCCAATCTTGCAAAACTATTATTTCTTCTGACAAATCTTCTTGAGCATAAAAATAATATGTTAAATCTGTCTCATTTACAATTGTATCATCTGTCCAATTTTGGCATCTCATTAAAAATATAGTAGTATTATGGAGCCCTATTGTTGGAATTATTTCTAAACCTCCATCAACTGGATATGAATTCATAGTTAAATTAAAATCAAAATATCTAATTGCTTTTTTTGTATTATTTAAAAGATTATAAGAAGTAACTTCTAAAGTGAAAATGTAAAATGTTCTTAATTCAAAAAATGAATGATTTAAAGAAACATTTAATTTTTCTAAATTTTCAATAGTATTAGGTTCGAAAGGAACTTCATCATCTTCAAAATTTAATACTTTACCAGGATTAGCATTTCTCGTTTTTGTTGCATTAAAAATCCATTTTGTATAATATGTTTTGGTGTTTATATCTACAATTTCTGCTATTAAATAATCAAAGGTATTTATATCAATAGGAACTCCCTCTTGATAATTGACTAATCTAACTACAACATCGAAATCAACACACATATTTGGTTCATATTTTGATGCAACATATCCATAATCTTGACAATATAAAACACATATATGTAAACTTTCAATGTAATATCTATCATCAATACAAGATAAACAATTATTTATAGCATAACTCCAACAAGTATAACAAGTATAATGACAATCTCTACATTGATTCATATCATCTCTCGGATAAAATCTAACTCCACAATCAGCTACACAATTTCCATTTGGTGGATATATATATTTATTTTCATCAGGACAACTTATACAATTATCACTAACATCTCCAGGATATCTACATTTTGTTAAAGATACTTCAAGACATACTGAATTCTCGGAATTATAAATATACCCAGGACTACAAATAAGTAAATCTTCATAATAACCATAATTATTAGGATCTACTATATTATATCCTATAAATCCTGTAGATGCATCATTATTTCTTGTAAAAGTATATGTTCTTCGATAATCATAACCTACATCATCTTTTCCAACTAAATTTACTAATTTATATCTATAATCGTAATTCATAACAGCTTCATATTCATCTTGATTAAATTCACTTGTTATATATGTAATTAATCCAGGATATATTCCTGTTGATTTTTTTATACTTAAGTCATATAAACCAACATCATCAATTAAATTGATATATTGTGTATTTATATATTTAAAATTATATTGCTGCCATAATTTTATTTCTCTCAAAAATACAAAACCATATGAATAAGGTGTTTCTGCTTTTATTTCAAATGTAGTAACATCTATACTATCTCTATCTGGATAATTAGTAGTTATTAATTGTTCTTCTTGATTATTTAAAAAATATTTTTTTGTTTGACTTATATAGTCTGTCCCACATCTAATATAAAGCCATGCATAGCCAGTAATAGCTAAAGATATATATTCAGAATATTTTCCTTCATCGTCTTTATCATAAAAAGCATAACAATTAGCTATTAATGTATTTGCTTTATTTACAATTTTAATTTTGTTATGTAAATTCCATTCTATTGATATTGAAGTAAAATGTGAAGTTTCGGCATTATAAGAATATATAAAAAGCCAAAATTCTATAGTTGATTCAAAATTTTTACTTACAGGTACTTTAAATGAGACATCATTTAAAAAAGAATAATCAGTTGAAGGTAAATATTCACAATATGTTACTCTTGTCCTTTTATTTCTTCTTAGCCAATATAATCCATGTGTCATATCACAATTACATTGTGTTATTTCTGGATTATAACATTTTGTTTTACAATAGTCCTGGCATGAGGCACAAGGTTCTTCTCCTGGTATACTCAAGTCAAAATATTTTGTTATATCAGTTCCACAAGATTTCATAATATAATCAATATAATCAGGGACGCATTTACCTATAACAAGATTTGTTACTTGCTCTGATAAAAGACAATCTGTTTCACCTGAACCTCTTAAAGAATAATGAAGAATTAATCCATTATCTTTTTCACTTGAAATTGCATGACCAAAAGAGCCTTGTATAAAAGTATTGTAAATTCTTAAATCAGCGAATAAAGCTATTACTTCTGTCCCTAAATAAAGATAACTAATTCTATTTAATGTCTCAGGTAAGACATAATTGTTTATAAAAGGTATATCCTCTTTATTAACACTAAATGTAAACATATGTGGGTATCTATCTGGAATAGGGCTTCTTCCAACATAAATAGCAATAGAATAAGGAATCCACTTTCCTAATAGGTCATAAAATGTTGTATATCTAAAAGCAGTTTGTCCTTCTATATCAAATTCTAAATATGCATTTAAAGTATTATAAGCAATATATGTATTTTGTCTAAATTCCATAATATGAGGAGCAGATGTACTAAGTTCTTGTAAAACTCCTTCAAATTTCATATAAAAATGAATTGTTATACCTGGATAACTTGTAACATGATAATTATCAATATTAAATTCAACTCTTCTTTTATCATCTAAAGGTACTTTTAAATAACGATATCCTTGTGTATAAACACATGTCATTCCTTTAAGTACATAACCTTCATTACATTTATAACAATTTGTATTAGCACTTGTATAGCATCTTTCACAATTTGAACCACAATCTTGAGATGTAATATATATTCCATCCATAGATGATATAAATCTTCTTTTATTTTCATCACTTTCTACACCCCAATCAAAATTTGTTGCATAATTAAGAAATCCATATGCATCTAAAGAATTAAAATTTGAAGATTCCTCATGTGTAATTTTTAAACTATCTAATCCACTACTTCCAATTATTTGTGATAATATATTATAATTCATTGTTGATATAGTTAGAGGATAATATAATTTTAAGCTATAAGGTATATCTGTATAAATATTTATATTAAAATCTTGAATAGAATATATTGAAGAAGTAAGTAATTCCCATACTCTGATATTTCTATAATATGAAGAGCCCCATGTTACATCCATTGCTCCAGCCGCAGTACAATCTCCATTCTCTTCTTTTGAACAAAAACTAATATATTGTAATTGCATTTTTATTGAAGAAGGTATATTTTGAATAGTAGCTTTAATATTATCTATATCAAAATTAATATATACATAGACATTTTGTCCTAATGTAACCCCTAAAGTAGTTTTTATAACTATTTTATTCCATTCATAATTACTTATTCCATCTAATGTACTTGAATAGATTGAATCAATTATTCTGTAATAATATTTATTTTCACTTAAATCCAAAAATATTGAATGAGGTGTTGAAAATAAAATATATTCTTCAGTTGCTGAAGTTTCACAATGTTGCAAAATTTGAACTTTATCTAATTTAAACCAAAATTCAAAAAAATATCCACTTGGTAATTTTTCTTTGCTTTCATTGCTTATTTCCCCATAAAAATTAGGTTGGTTATAACATCTAGAAAAAAAAAATGCACTTTTTTCATCCAAAGTTTCTTCATAACACATATAAGCAATTTGATAATAATTATTTGGACATGTTAATGTTTTTTGCCCATAATAATCATTTAAATAAATGGCACTATATGAATTTACTTTTATTTTATTTTGCTCAGTAATTCCACATATACCTGAGTAAGAAGGTGCTCCAGGAACTTTAATTAAATCATAACAAGTTTCTTCACATACGACTCTATTCTCTCGATTCAAAGTGATATATTTCAATTTTTGGCATACTATAGCAATTTTGTTATCATTACAATAATAAAAATCATATCTAGGTTTAGTATCTTCATTATCTTCTTTACATAAATCTCCAGTTATAGGATTAATTATTTTAATAAAAGCAAAATTTGAGCATAATTCAAATGTTTTAGTAGAAGATACTTTAGATGTTCTGTATAATTTTACAGTTTTTCGTGTTTTAGTAAAAGTTGATTTATCACCTGCATTTTGTTGGTTAATTACATAATATGTTAAAGTCATTAAATTCAAATTAAAATCGGCAAAATTACATGCAAATACCATTGATTGAAGCATATAATCTTCGGTAATTTGCGTTAAATCAACATTTTTAAATTCTTCAGCATACCATGCAGGAATATAATCTTTAAATAAATATAAATTTCTTATATAAATTCTTTTTTCATTAGCTAATCCTTCTAAAACCAATTTAGATGTTCGAGAAACTCCATTTTCTACTTCACTCATAAAATAATGATAAGGATATTTATTTTTTACAGGCTGATCTGCTGTTGTCAAATCACTATAATATAAATCTTCTGTTTCTATATTTTGCATATCTACTTCATCACGATTACCTTTAATAAAATATTTTTGAAGGTAATTTGATACTGAGCATAATACCCAAATCCATACTCCACTTTCACTTTCAGTATCTTTTAATATAGTTGTAAAAGCTTTATTTCTTATCCTACTGATTTTATCAAAAAATTGATCATTACTTATATCATCAGAATAATATCCTTGAGGTAGACAATATCCAAGGAGTTGAGTGGATTTAATTACAGTTATTTGAAGATGTCTTTCCCATTTTAAGTGAATACCTGAACCAACTGTAGATGAATCTTCGAAAAAGATCCAGAATGCCATAGAATAACTACCACTGTAACTATATGGAACATCAGTAAATGTGAAATCATCAATTAAACCCAAATCAGCAAAAGGTAAACATTTTTTAAGATACATATCATAATATTGACCATCTTCTGAGCATAAATCAATATATTTGTTAGCATCATTTTCTAAAATATAATTAAATCCTAAAGTTCCAGTATATGTAATATTAAAATTATATGCAGTTTCACAAATATCCTTTATAATGAAATTATTATGAAATTCACCATCTTTGTATCCTTTAAAATAAGTGTCCCAACTATGCAATAAATAAGGAAATTTAGCTGGAGTTTGAATGTCAACTCTTGATAAAAATTCTGCATTAAAATAAGCATATTTCCATAAATGTATTTGTCTGAAATATAAATAACCCCAATCTTCTAATTTTGAATTATCTGTTATATTTAAATATGACCAATCATTATTAACTAGATAATCGCTAGGAACTGATGGATTGATTATTTGAGTATATAATCTTGGTCCATCAAGTCCAAGACTATTATCTGTATCTAAATCATTATTTAAATTTAAATAAAATAAAGCTTCATCATAATTTACTGAACAAGAAATAAAATTCCATTTATCCTCATTTAATCGTTGTTCACTCGTGGTGAAATAATCTTCATCACCTTCATAATATGTTTGACATTGTACATAATAAAGATTTTTATCAACTACTCTTTTTTTAAAAATTGTAATATTATTATGTCCTTTCCAAAAAAAGTTAGCTCCCTCGAAATTTCCATCTTTATAATTATAAAAATACATCCAAAATTGTAATGTAAATTTTTTTGTTTCTTTTGCTGTTCTAATATGATTTATTGTTATATTTTTAACTTTTGCAAAATTTGTATAATTGAAAGACTTACAATAAATAATAAATCCATCATTTCCATAATCTTTATCAATTAAACTAGTTTTAACTAACATTTGAGAATTATAATTTCTGTTCATACAAGTACAAGATAATTTATCAATTCCTTTGCATGCATTAAGACATTGTGATTCTGAATCTTCATAATCATTTTTAAATTGGCATTCTCTAGGTTGAGCATAACCATTCTCTATTTGTATATAATTGTTATATGTTGTTGCAAAAGAACTAAATAATATATCTTGATCTCCTCCACAACCATATCTATCAGGATTTTCAACATCATTATGCATAAAACAGTTACCTTCACTAGAACCAGGGACTAGATATGAGTGATATGGCATAGGAATTGCAAATGGAGTAATCAAATTTCCATCATTAGTTGCATATCCATAAGTTCCTAATAAATATTCATGATAATATCTTACATTGAAAATTAATGAATATAAAGCATTATTTATTATAAATTCATCAAAATATATATTATTTGGAATTTGTCTTATATTCATACTTTTTCCATCTATTTCAAAATTTATCATATCTGGGAAAAAATCAACATATTCAACTTTTGATATTTTTTTATAGTAAGATAAAGAAATAAAAGACCAATATCCTATTTTTTCTCTATAATTTGGATCATTAGCAATAACCTTATTGTTATCACAAATTAAAGATAATCCTTTTTTTATTTCTGGGGAGATATTGTTATCAGCAAATAATAAAAAATCTTGTGAACTATACTGTAATATTCTAACAGATAAAGCTGTTGAAGCACTAAATCCAAAAATTTTAATCCAAAAAGTAACTGTGATTGGATTTGTATCACCTCTTTTATAGACTTCATCTGCAATTTTTAACACAACATCATTATTACTTGAATCTGAACAAGATACACAAGGAGTTTTAAAATAATATTTTGAAACAGGTTCACATGCTCTGTTTAAATTCAATTGATATCCTTGGGCACATTCATAGCAGTTTTTTCCTGCATTCCAACATCTAAGACATCCAGTACCACATTTTGAAGCTTTTGGTGCTGTTGCATCTGCCAAAAGATAATATCCTAGTGAGGGGTATTGAGCTCTAATAAAATCAAATTTTGATGAAAAATTATATCTCCTTAATTTTTTAGTACTAACTTCTACTTTAACATCTTTTATTATTTCCCAAATATAATTATCTTTAATATATTCATTTGTCATTGGATAAAATCCTAATATAGAATTTATTCTTTTATTTGCTTCATTAGAATAAAGATTATCATATAGAATTGTTAAGGGTACATTTGCCTCATCTCCATGCCATAAACGAAGGCCTCTATAATATCCTGAAGCCCATTGTTCATAAACTCCTTCAATTAAATCATGAGGGAAAAATCTTATATATGAAAGAGCTACATCGGTATTATCATTTTTAATATGTTTAAATTCAATTGGATTATTTAATAAATTATTTATATAAAAATATTTATAATATGTTCCATCTTTAAATAATCCATGAAAAACTAATTTATTCCATTCATATGGGTGATAAAAAGGTGTAGTATGTGTAGAATATCCATCTTCTACTTTTAAAGTTTTATATTCTGAATGGAGAAAATAAGCATGTACAACATTAGAATAAAATACAAAATTTTTATAAGTTTCAGGAAAATAATATTTTCCTTGTCTATTACTATCACTTAAAAAAAAATCCGGATAATACCAAATCTCAATTATATATGATGTTATTGGGTTTTGGATATATATACCGAATTCATCAGGATTATAAAATGAACTATATTGTAAATAATATTTTGTAGCTTTATTTTCACAAGAATAAAACAAATTATAAACATCAGACAGAGTATCATCACAAAAATTATTTTCATCATATTTATTTTTGCAGTCTTTCATTGGTCCTGAACATAAATAATCACAATATCCTTTATCCTTAGTATATCCTGGATATATAGTATATCTCTCATTATTAATTACACAATAATCAACATTATCATAACAAATATCATTCTCAGTATCTAAGTAATAATTGCAAAATAATGGTTTATTATCTTCCCAATTTATATTACCTTCGTCATATATTAATTTTTTTGTATTCTGTATAGCTCCTTGATTTAATTTACAATTAATATCTTTATAAACAGTGTTAACATCAGGAAGTATAAAATGTTTGAAATTAATAGGAGCTTTTAAATCCATTTCTTTATTTACTACTGATTCTAATTTATATTTTGTTTTTCCAGAGCTATAAGTTAATTTTACATTAATTTCATAAGAATTTAAATCTATTTGATCAAAGGGAATTTGGAGTAATATTTGGTCTAAGTTACTATCAAAATAATTATAATACATAAATTTATATGATGGTGGGATATATTCTTGAAATAATAAAAAATATTTAAAAAATATTTTAGATTCTGAATTTCCGAAATTTTTAATACTTACATGCAAACAGGCATCTTCTCCAATAATATGCCTATTATAAACATCATTTTCTACATATTCATTTTTTGATGAATCAAAATAAAGGTTTTCATGTCTTAATGCTCTTTCTATATAATTTGCTTCTCCATTGAGCATTGTTCCTACATAATATTTTTTGTGATGAAAACTTAATCCACAGGAGACATGGAACCATTGTCCGGATAAATCTTTACCATTAATATATTTCAATTGTTCTTCAGATGGAATAATTCTACTTAAAACATAATCACTTTCTCTATCAGCATAATTTCCTTGTAAGGTTGTATCTGATGTAATTTTTCTATATAAATCTTCATATGCATGGCAATAAACATTAACTGATAATTCATTAGGAATAACTGAAATAACATATCTATCTTTAAGAACTATATGATAAATATTAGCATTACTATTTCTTGCCTTCTTCAGATCAGAAATGAATATCCACATACCTATAGTTGATCTTTCATGAAATTCACCTTGGAGTAAAGGTACATCTATTTCGATATCTTTAAAGTTTGACATATCTATATTATTTATTGGGCATGTATTTTTCCCTATTGAATTTTGTGGAAAAGTAAGAACTGTGCATCCATTACATCTTAGTGCATTGTTTGCATTCAAACATGATTCACAAGTATAATGGCAGGATGTGCATTCATTAGAATTTTCACAATTATATCCTAATAAACATTTATTTTTTTCATATGTATTATCACATTTTGATAAACCACTATATGTCCTTATTATTCTATTATCATTAAGATTTGTTGAATAAGAATCAGTTGTATCTTCTAAAACTACTTGATAAAAAGAAAGATAAACATCTTTATTATTTTCTTCATAAATAACTAATTTAAATTCTTCATCAGTATTAACTACAAATGATTTTTGAATCTCAGTTTTTTCACAATTAAAATTCATTGTTATTTTATTAGTTTGAGATAAGGTAGAATATATAGTCATAAAAAACCAATCAGCTTTTGTTTCCATAGGGAATGAACATATTAATTCTTCACTATCATCAGATTGTTTTTTTAAATTAATAAGTATATTAGAAGGTGTACTATTTTCACAAGCTATAACTAATTTATATCTTAAAACATAACCTGTATTATGAAGTGTGGGAAAAGGAGCTCCAATTGTTAAAGAAGTTCCATAACATATATTCATTAATAATTCCAATTCCTCAGAAAAATTATTAACCCTTGTACTTTTTTCATCTATAATAGTTTCAAAAAATAAATTACCTGTTTTTGTATTACTTATAGTACCTCCTTGGCATGTATTATCTGGCTTATATAAAAATCCTGTTTTATAGCTTACTATTGTATCAATACCCCCTGTAAAATAACCTAATTTATATATTTGTCTTTCTTTTATACCAGATATTGAATAAAGTGATAAATATGAATATGGTGAATCTGAAGGAACATAATGCTCAGGATATACTGTTAATCCACAAAATGAAAAAGGAAATAATAATATAAAAACTATAAAAAAAAATGATAGTTTTTCTTTCATTTATTATTTTTTTTTGTTATTAATTAATTTTAAAATTAATTAAATATAAAGTTTTAAAATGATTAATTAAAAATAAATTAATTTTTATTTTATTTTCAATAAATTATTATATTAAATATTTATGGGGATTGGGGATTGGGGATTGGGGATTGGGGATTGGG